>ODAJ012090375.1_pt1 | contig 14759 bp, 26 predicted proteins | sample 1539241 | NCBI WGS metagenome assembly ODAJ01 (sample SAMN02144231, study PRJEB22623) | gut metagenome | biome: sheep rumen | host: Ovis aries | place: New Zealand
TGCCTACATTGATGACCCCGCAGTTCGGTTCGTGCGGAGTCGTGATTTGGTAGTGGAAGCGCAGCTTGGGGTCGGGGCTGAAATACCAAGGTGCGTCGTTGATTGCAACGTCGGTGCTGTTGTCCGTGGCATCGGGAGTTGCGTTTATGGTGTCGTTGCGCAGGGATTCTTCGACCCCCTGCTGGTCCTCTTGTGTGTTGTTCATTTTTGTTTTGTCCTTGTTTTGCACCAGGTCTCGATGGACCTTTTGTGCCGTTGACATGACTTATTATAGGGGGCTCGTTTCCCCTATCTGATCCAATGGATGATTAATGCCGTCAGGATGGTCAAAACCACCCCAACGACGATGCCGGTGAGACAGCCCCAGCCAAAAGCCTTGACCATCAAACCGCCAATGAAATTCTCTATGGCATCAGCCGTTTTGCTCATTTTGCTCTCCTCCTTCTTCCCCAAGGAAGTTGAGTGTGTGAACCCGACCCTTCTCAATGGCTTTCCTAACCAGGGCATCTGCGAAGTCCATCTCACTTGTGATGAACTTCTGTCCCTTGCCCGGAACAAACTGCTTCTGCAATTCCCAGTAAACCAGGGCTTGCCTCACCAGGAATGCCAGCTCGGGCTTCGTCAAGGTGATTTTGCCGGAGGGGTCAATGGTCATCGTTCACTTCCAGGTGATGTAAATGCTCTGAATGCATCCCACGGCGAAATTGTAGCCGATGAGAACCTTGGACCTTGCCGCATCCGCCGGATCCAGGATATTAAGGACGTTCGTCTTGAGTGCCTCATCAAATCGCTCGGTGATTTGCTCGTAGCGACTCGAATAGATGAGTTTCAAAAGATCCTTCATCTGGTCTTGTGTGAGCTGAAAATCGTTCACAACCACCTGAACGGAAACCAGTTCGCCATCGATCTCTCCGAGAAGCAAAGTGGGAGCAGGCATTTCGCTTGATGGCATTCCGGTCATCCGTTCAAAATTATCTGCCGCGAGGTCACTGGTGAACGCCGGAAGTTCCTGTGTCCTGAAATTGTCGACAGTCAAAGCTGGATTAAATGACTGTGTGTTCACTTCCGCGATGCTGATGTTCGGTGATATTGTTTTCATTTTGTTTGGTCCTTTGTTCGGACTTGTATCACTTATGATAGTCGCCATTTCGCCGAAAATCGGTCATTTTTGACTTGCTGATGAAATTCTGACGATTGCAAAGGCTCGTTTTCTTTACAACTTCCTCTGCAACCGTCTGAATTTTCAATGCTTTCATTTTGAATCATCACAAATTCATCATTTTTCACCAGCTAATCAGAAGCTGCCAGTGGTTGCTCGGTTTCTTTTCACCGGTTTTGCTCACCGTGACCTTGTAGCCAAGCGTCTCAATGAGGTATCGCGCCGTGCAATCAACATCCTCCGAGGTCAAGCCATCTTCAAAATGGTCCTTGTCCTTTGCGAACACCGTGGTGAAATAACTGCACTCGGCAACGCTCAGGTTGACCTCGTGCTCAATTTCCTCCAGCAACCCCTTGTGGCAGTTGCTCAGGTTCAGGGAGTCGCAATTCTCCTTGGTCTGCCTGTGGGCATCCGTTGCAGCCATCAGCATCTTGATTTCCTCCCTACCATTCAATGCGGAACATGAACTCATCGTCCTTCTGACCATCGAACCGGCGGCACATGTAGCCCATTCCGAGCATCAGGTATTCCTCGATGTCTTGTATCTCGTCCTCGAAGCACCTCTCAAAGGAAAGCTCGCAAGACATGTGACCCTTCAGCGACTCTTCCTTGATTGCATTGGCAACCCTTTGAAGAAGGTCCTGATTAAGGTGGCTTTCCCTTGCAACACGAACAACCGACTCAGCGGTGCTGCGTGCCTTTTCGGCATGTGGAACAACTGTCATTTCGTTTGGTCCTCCATTTCAAGTTGAAGATTGTTTTCTGGATACTCGCAAAACCTCAGGCATTCATCCTCGTATGCGGATTCAAATCGGCATTTTCCGGTTTCGTCAATGACCTTGTACCAATATATTCCGGCATTGGAACCATTGACCTCTTTGTATTGGCAAAACACCCGCGCCTTCATTGGTTTACCCGAAGTCATTTTGTGTTATCCTCCATTATTGTGTAGTTGAAACCATGCGCCTCGCAGAACGCCTTGCACTTGTCCAGGCTCTCGTCCCAGAAAAGGAATTCGTCCTCCTTGGTGCGAACTTCCCACCACTCCCGGATGACCTGCATCTCGGGATTGTGGCACTTCTTAATCCTTAATGTAGTCACGGAGCGCCTTCACCTTGTCCTTGCCAATCGCCTTGACCAGCCCCTTCATCACTTCCTTGTTGGAGGCGACGACCTTGAGCAGCTCCCGCTCCTCTTCCAGGTGGTTGTGGCGAAACACCTCGTCGTAAACCGAATCAACCCTCAGGTCCGACTCGATGTCCTTGAAATCGGGGTCGGAGGAGTAGTCGTAGTTCGGGTCAAGGAACTCAATGGGCATGCTGTAGTGCGCATCATCGATGCTTCCGTAATTGTCGGGGAAGGTGGTGATGATGATGTCCAGGCAATCCTTCTCATGGGGCTTGCGGTCAAGGAAAATGAAGCGCTTGTCGATTTTGACCTTGGCGTTGTCCCAGTCCCACTTGCAGCGCTCCATAACGGGAGCCCCGTTGAAGCTCTGCATGACCTTGAGGTCTCCGGTCGCCCGAACAACCGCGGACAGGCAGGGGTTGGCAAGCCCGATGCGGCAGTTGTTGACCAGGTACTTGAATGCGAGCGGCGCCTTTTCCAGACGGGCGTAGAACTGGTAGATGTATTTGCGAATGTCGTCCATCAGGCTGCTGCGAAGGTGCTCCAGCTCCTTTTCCTTGCGCCGCAGGGTGCTGATGGTGGTGTGGTCCGGGTCAAGCCTGAAGTAGTCCAGGGCGCTCACAGGAACGCCATAGTCCTTGACCTGCTGGACAATGCTGGCAATGGTGTAGCGGGCGGGCTGTTTGAGGTCCTTTTCAATCATGTCGGTCATTTGCGTGTTCTCCTTATGTTTAACAAGCGTTGATATCGTAAGCAATGACTGTGCCGTCGTCCTTCTTGTAATACACCACAATGCTGATCGCGGTGGTTCCATCCATAGCAACCTCCCGGCAACCGATTTCCCCGAGATCGCTCATCTTGCTGTTGGCATACTTCGGGTTGACCCAAAAAGTATCCGAGCAGCAATGCATGTCATCCAGGAAAGAGGACGGAGTAGTGTCGTCCTCTTCCATCAACGGCTCATTCTCAAACCAATCACCGGCATTCCACATATCGGAAAGTGCCTTGAAGAAGCCTCCCTCCTCCTTGACCATCTTGTAGCAGCCAGGGAGGTTGCCCAGCTTCAAGGTGTCAATGTTGAACTGGAGTTTGTCCACGGGGCGGCTGGAGATGTAGCCCTTCGGTTCGTCCTCTTCGTCCTCCTCATCCTCAACATTGGGCTCCTCTTTGTCCTCGGCTTCCTTGACCTCTTCCGCAACCCGAGCGGCGAAACGGGCGTCCTCGTCCTGGTCATCGCTGAGTTCGGCGTCATCTTTGGCGCGGCGAGCCCAAACATCTTCCTTTTCATTCTTGTTGAAGGTGTCGCCAAGGGTTTTCGCATACTCATCGGCGAAGACCGCGGGGGTGCGGACAGGCTTTCCAAGAAGCGGGTTCATCGCAACCTCGTGGTCCCGCAGGTCAACGGCATCCTCGATGACCACACGCAGTTGCTCCTCCGTGAAGGTGTAGGTTTTTGTGTTGCTCATTTGTGTTTCCTCCTGTGTTTTACTTGTTCTTGTCAAAGAACGGCCTGAACGACTCTTCCACGCTTTTCTCGATGGCGATGTCGCTGGGCCGCTTGCCCCACTCGCCGGCATCCTTGTACCAATAGGCGAGCTTGAGAAACTGACTTGCCGCCTCGGAGCGGATCAGCGACTTGGGGACGAGCCATTCCTTGCTCCGCTTGACCAGTTGCATTGTCTGCAACATGGACTTGAAATGAAAATCCCACTGGGTGTTGCAAATGGCAATGAAGTCCGCTTCAATCATCTGCGGGAAGTTCTCCTCGCACCATTTCGCAACGGTGTCCCGGATGACATGCTCCTGATGCGGAGTAAGGGTCTTGTCCATCTTGACCTCCTCCTGGATGTTAGGCACAGGGACGCTTGAAGATGCCCATACGGTCAAGGGTCCGCTCGGTCACGACGACCGAATTGCGATCGAACTCACACTTGCCCTTGCGGACCGGGTGCTTGAGGACGAGCGCGGTGACAAGAACCGCGGGCGCCGTTCCCACGAGCATCGCCTTCGTGTATGCGATGTCGCACTTGCGGACGGGGTAGAAACGATGCGACACGATGTCGCGGACTTTGTAGGTTTTGTAGCTCATCTGGCGTTCTCCTGTTGGTTGGGTGTTGATGAAAGGTTAGCGAACCCCGATGGAAGAAAGGGGCTCGGGCCAGAGCGAATCGACCGCCTCGAAGGAGAAGCCGAACGGACCGGCTTCGGAAATCTGGGTCGGGTCCTTCGCCAGCGCATACTCGCGCAGCTTCTGGCGGATGGCTTCGGTGTAGTCGGGGTAGTAGCCATCGACCTCCACGATCAGATGCCCCGGAAGACGGCTCTTGGGAACACCCCAGTCGATGCTGTCATGGGGGTATTCGCCGGGGGTTTCGCCGGTGACCTTGAAGTAGTGCTTTTCGTCTTTGGTGCTCATGTGAACCTCCTGTTGGTTGGGGTGTTGCGTTCAATGCCCAATAGTATAGCACACGAGCCCGTTCAAATCAAGGTAAAAATTCCAGTTCGCCCGGCTTGTCCCATCTGATGTGTATGAGCATCCTATCCGAATCCGGTGCCTTATTGCAATCAACCGTGTAGCCCATCGCACTCAGGTACTTCACAATGCTTTCCCAAAGCACTTTGCCGTTGTGGATTTCACCCTCCCACACACCATCGTAAACCGTGTCCGGCAAGCCATCCCTTAGGGCGTAGTCGATTTTGGTTGCAATGGCAAACTCCTTCTCGACCGGAATGTCTTCCAAGTAGTTCCTCAGGATTGCCTTGCGCCACGTCTCGTGGACTTCTTTTGCTGATTGGATGACCATTTCAGACGTATTTCCTTCCTTGCTTGATTTGACCCCAAATCGAGAGCAACCACACGATGTCGTGCTCCGCTTCGTCCCTGGTCTTGTAGATGCCCTGCGGATGCTTGATTTCGTGCCAGTAGGGGATGAACGGGAACGGCTTGGTGTAGATGGCGTAGCCAAGAAGGTGGCCGTTCTCCTTGTTGTAAACTTCCGTGATTTTGAGTTTCATTGCTTTTCAGTTATGGTTGTATGTTTCCTGTGTCCGACAATCCAGAGCAAATCTCCTTGTTCCAGGAACGGAACGCATTTCGCCTCGTATATCGGGTCGAGGTCTATCCCGCAGAAACTCGTCAGACTCGCCGGCTTATGGTAGTCCACCCCGGAATCCACGAGGGAAAACCTTATCTTCTTCGAATCGCCGTCCCCATAGAACCTACGAATGGTTTTCTCGGCCCGTTTTCCAACCTGGACTCCGACAACTTCAACGTCGTATCGTCCGAAATGCGAAAGGCCGTTCAAGATGCTCGCCATAGACATTCCGCTCCCGACGGGGCACACGATGCGATTCACGCCGTCGGGTATGTTTTGAACCTGCTTGCTTGTAGTGCGCACGGTTTCGACGCTCTCCATTCCAAACGGAACATAGAACCATCCGTTCTCCAAGGCGTATTTCCTCGCGCGGCTGCAAAGAACGTTGTTGTATCTCGCCCGCTGCGGGAAAATTGTGGACAATCTGTTCCCGCATATGTTTTCCATTACGCTCGTCGGCTTCCCGGACGGCATGAACAAAGCGCACCTTACGCCGAGTTTTTCGCAAATCGAGGAAACGATTTCGCATTGCGGGGACTCCCTCGCCCCGGCCGTCGCTATTCCATTGAAGCCGTCCGACACGGCTTTCGTTATCTGGTCGTATGCGGCCCTCGCCTTTCCTCCATGGACTCCGCATGTCTCGAAGAGGTCGTCCCTCTTGAACCAGTAGTCCCCGATTCTTTGAACGGGGGTCAGTTCGGCATCGTTCATCGTTCGCCCAACGCCTTCATCACGCTTCTGCCGATGGCTTCCCCGAGAATCGGGGGAACCGCATTGCCAAGCTGTATGTTGGCCGTCTTGCCGACGAACTCGTATGAATCCGGGAAGGACTGGACCCTCGCAGCCTCCCTGAACGTAATCAACCTGTCCTGAACCGGATGGATGAACGTCCCGGCGCTGATGCACTTGAAGTTCCTGGTTATCGTGCTGCACGGCTTGTCCGCCTCCAGACGGCCGTAGGTGTTCGGAAAGACGATGCGGTTCGGGTCGGCGGCGCGCGGAGGCCACAGTTCCTTCGGTAGGTCCTTTATCCGCTGCCCCGGCCTGACCACGCTCATCAGCTTCCGCATCTTCGGCGTGTAGTTGTTCGTCCTATGGTTCGTGAGCGACGTGCAGTCCCCGCGAAGCTTCATCTGGTATTCGTTCAGCGGAGGGCAGAGATATTCCTTGTTCTCGTCCCCCATCCCCAGCGGGGGAAGGTCGGACACCGCATCGATGAATCCCCACGGGCAGCCGGTCTTTTCGGGAAGTTCGGCCTTCGGCAGGTCCTTGCGCGACGCGACCATTATGAACCGCTTTCTCGTCTGCGGAATCCCGTAGTCCGGGGCATAAAGGACATCGGAGACGGTGTTGTATCCGAGTTCGTCCATTTCGCAGAGAAGAGTGTCGTAGGTCTTTCCTCCATACATCCCCCTGAAACCCTGGACGTTCTCGAAGATTGCGTATTTCGGGCGTAGTTCGGATATGGCGCGAAGATACTCGTAGAAGAGCGAGTTGCGCGGATCCTTCTCGTTCTTGCGCCCGACGGTCGAGAACCCCTGGCACGGAGGGCCTCCAGACAGAAGGTCGATGGAAGAATAGCCGAGGTCGGATACCTCCTTCCCGAAATCGACGTCGTGGACATCCGCCACAAGAACCTTCGTGTTCGGATGGTTCTTCTTCAGGGTGGCGGCGTATTCGGCGACGAACTCCACCGCAAGGACTACGTTGAACCCGGCGTTCTCAAGGCCGAGCGACAGACCTCCCGCGCCAGCGAACAGCTCCACCGCAACGGGCTTTGCATCTTGCTCACTCATTGTCGAAACTTATGGTTGTGGGGCCGGTCCAGCCCCGTTGGAAATGAACCGCCCCGCACTGGAATCCGCTCGACGGAAAGTTCGGGGGCGTGTCGAAGCAGAAAATCTCCCTGATTCCAAAGCCGCTCTCCCTCATTCCTCGCAGCCTGGCCTTCGTGAAAACATGGTTGATGGTTATCAGATACACCACATTGTCCGCGACCTCGAAGCCATGGGTCATGAAATCCCTCGCCTTTGACCACGGAGGGTTCGTGACTATCCAGTCAACCTTCCTGTCGTAGTCGAAGAAGTCCCTACCCTGCGTTATCTCGCACCAGTCTATCGACTTGATTCTTCCCGGATTCTCGTTCGAGTACAGTTCCAGCATTTCCGTGAACGCACCCTCCCCGCGAGACGGGTCGAGAACGATTCCATCGGGTTCGAAGTGGTCTATGATTTTCTTCGCCAGTTCCTTCGGCGTAAAAACCAAATCGTTCCTATTGCACCCATTCGGCGTATTCAGCATTTCGTCCACCAAATTGCAATGGACGTGTGCGAAGAACCCTTGCCGGACTCCCCGCACACGCCAGTTCCTGTCCCTCTTCTACCGAATTAGGCCCACTTGCCGCGCGGAAGCTTCGTGACCATGTTGAAGGTCTGCTTGCTGGTGAACAGCACCGGACGGTCGATGTTGTGCGTGGCGCAGAACTTACCGTCCTTCTTGAGGTGAATCTCGCAGACCGTCTTGCGACCGGGGACCTTGATGCTGGAGGAGCCCTTGGTGCTCTTGGTCTTGGTGATGTTCACGTCCTCGGACTCGACCGCGAAGGAGCGGTGGCTGACGTAGTCGTAGATTTTGATGGTCTTGTTGCTCATGTGTTTTGTTTCCTGTGTGTTGTGTGTTTTGTTAGTCCGCCCCGCTCGGGACGGAAATCGTTTTCTATGCGTCAAAGAACGTCCTGTCCCCGGCCTTGGCACGCTTCGCCTTCGGGTAGTCGAACTTCCATTCCTTGTCGAGAAAGACCTTCGCCTCGTGCTTCGCCATCGGAAGATCGTGGAGCAGATAGTTGCCGCAGTTCACGGGCGTGGCTCCGGGAACCTCTCCCTTGTAGGTGGCAAGATGCCTGAAAGCCGCCCTGACCAGCTTCTCGATTTCCCTCGGTTGGATTTCGTTGTCCGTGTTCGTGATGAAGTAGAACCCGGTCAGGCAGCCCATCGGCCCCCAGTAGACGACGTGCTCCTTGAAGGAAGAGTTGCGGAGATAGGTTGCGACGATGTGCTCTATGGTGTGCATCGCGTTGGGATGGATGGCCGGCTCCGCGTTCGGCCGCTTCATCCTGATGTCGAAGGTCGTCACATACGCTCCGTTCACGACATCCCTGCGGCTGACGAAGATTCCGTATCCGATGCGGGTATGGTCAACCTGGAACGATGCAATCAACGGCTCTGGCTTGTTCGTATTCATGTCTTTTTGGACGCAACATTCATTATTATAGGGCGCGTCAAGGGCGCGTTTTGCGGAACACGTGCATCTTCTCGTCGTTGTCGCTGAACATCAGCTTCTCGCCGTTCTGGTATTCCCCTCCGGCCGCCCCGTGGCAGCGCTTCAGGTTCTTCATCGGCTCGGCGCAGACGTATTCCATCCCGATTTTCTCGGAGCAATCCTTGAAATCCTCCTCCAACGGATACACCTCGCCCGTCTTGTAGTCCTTGAAGTCCTTGACGTTGTAGATGAAGTATCCTCCCGGAACGAGGTAGCGGAAGCAGTTTTCGACGGTCTGCGGAATGAATCCGTCGCGCCATTCCGCATAGGACATCCCCTTTCGATAGGACTGTTCAGCACCCTGACCATAGTCCTCCAGGAAGAAATACGGAGGGCTGGAGAAGCAAAGTCCCATCCGTCCCTCCCATTCGGGGAAGAAGGTCTGGCTTCCGTGGCACCGAATGTCCAGAACCGACCGGTTTTCTGGGTTCACCCTCCGGTAGTCAGAATAAAGGGCTTCCAGCTGCGGTATCAGTTCGTCGTTCGGGTCGGTGCCAAAGTAGTTCACGCCGTTCTGAAGGGCGGCGAGAAGCCTGGACCCCCACCCGCAGGAGTAGTCGTAGTAGTTCCCGTTGACGTTGTATTTCTTCACAATGCCGGAGGCTACCTTCAAGGGGAAGTTCGGCAGCTTCACGCAGTATCTGATTCCGCACAAACGGAAGGCGACCTCTATTTTCTCGGCGAGCGTCATCGTGTCCGGGAACACGGTCTTGTTCGCATCCACCTTCCCGGCGAAGTATTCCATTATCTGGCGGTTGTGGATGCCGTCCCAGATGGACCACGACGCCCTCGTGCCGACGCACTTGGACATGGCCTCCTTGAAATACCAGTCGTAGACGTAGTTCATCCGGGTCTTGCCCTGATGGATGGAGCGCAACTGCCTCTCCACCAGGGCGAAGTCCGGCTTCTCGTAGTATTCCCTCGCTATCGACTCGAACTCTTCGTCGGTCAACGGCTTGGAAATGGAGGAATTCTGCCTTATTCCCTTGAAATCAATCAGCATCGCGCAGGCCCCATTCGGCCAGTTTCTCGAAACCGCCGATGCGCTTGACGTAATCGCGGGCGACCTCGACGATTTCCTTGAAATCCACCAGTTCGCCGTTGATGTTGACGGCCTTGTCCCCGATGGAGCAAATCGCCTTCTGAGGCTCGCCGGTCTCCTGTGCTTTCAGGAAGCAGTAGATGTTGACGGAGCAGTCGGCCTTGGAAAGGTCCTTGCCGTGGATTGTGCCGCCGCCGAGCGGGAATTCGATTCCGTAGAAGTCGCTCGCCAGCTTGCGGCCCGTGACGCCGGTATCGACGTTGATGCCGCCGGTCCACTCGCCAATCGGGTTCACGCTCGTGGCTTCGGGAACGAGCTTCTTCACCTGCTCCGAAATGACGTTCGACCAGCAAATCGTCAACTCTCCGGTGTCCTCGTTTAGGACAATCTTGCCGTCGTATGGATACGGGGCGTAGAGCGTCTTGCAGACCCCGAACGCCTTGGAATGGACCTCTGGCATCGGGAATCCGGCGAACACGCCGTTGTCCCCGCAGTGCAGCTCGTTCTGGTTGGCGGCGAGATACTTGTCCTGCGGGGCCTCCTTGTACTCGAACCGCTCCAGCTTCTCCCCGCTGACCCTCTCCGCGGTCTCCTTGACGAAGGACTCCGGGATGTGGACGGAGGTTTCGCCCGTGACAAAGCAGCATCCGTGGCCGATAAGCACCTCGAACGCGCACTTCGGGTCGTTCGTCTGCACATAGCAGTAATCGACCAATGCGCCGGCGATGCGGTCGGCGATTTTGTCGGGATGCATGGGAGAGACTTTTTCAGTGATTTTCATGTTGTTCCGTGTATTGGTTTGTTTGATGTTATTTTAGGGAAGTTCCTCGCCGTCAATCACGTGCTGAAGGGCGATGGCGACCGAGACTGCATACTCGAAGTCCCCGTCAACCCAGGGCCAGAACACCCTGCTCCAACGGGAGTTGTGACCCCAGCTGGTGAAGTCCTTCCACTGTTCGCCGTCCTCGTCCCATTCCAGGAACTCGCACATCCTGTCCCAGCCGATGTCGTTCTCCAGATGGGTCCGCATCCACACAATCAGCTTAGGCAGCTGCTTCTCCCCATCTTCCCCGTCGACCGCCTTGCCGTCGGTGGCGATGTATTCCTCCACCATGGCCTTGAGTTCGGGATACTTGTTGAGCTCTTCCTTCTGTGATTCGTTGATTTCCAGCATTTTGTTGTTCCTTCTTACTTTATCTTGGTTGTTTTCTCGACGGGCTCCAGCCTGGTGTGCTTGCGGATAACCTCGTCGATTGCAGCCTCCAAGTCCTTTTTCAGACCCTCCCGGTCGATGTTGAGACGGCCGAACTCCCCCTCAATCTTGACCTTCGCACCCGTGTAGAGGAACTTGTCCTTGATTGGCGTTCCATCCTTGTCCATAAAGAGCATTGAGGCATAGGTAAGTTCAACCTCCATGCCAGGAGGCGTCCAGAAGGGGGCACTGTCCTGGTTGTTCGGGGAGGTAAGCCAGTTGCGGTCAAACGGCTTCTTGCTTCCTGCGGCCATAACCTTCTTGGCATCCTTCTTGGTCATCTTGCGGCCGTTGACAGCCTTTCCGGAGCGACCTTTGGGCGCCGGTTTCCTTTTAGAGACTTTCTTGGTCATATTGGTTATTATACCTCCATGCTTGGTGCGTTGTTTGCGTAATGCCGGCCATTATACACGAACCCGCCGACAAGTTCAAGGGAAAAATGAAACGGGCCGCCCTTCCGGGAAGCCCGCCCTTGTCTTTGCCGTGGAAACCTACCCGCGCAGGCGCGTTCCCAGAACCTCGACTTCCTCTTCCGACTCCCTCACGTCGTATTCGGCGTCTATGGCCTTCAGGTAGTCGTATTCGCAGAACTTCTGATTGTATTGGTCTATGGCGTCGTAAATGTTATCGGCCATGCAGGTGAACGGAAGTCCAGTTGTCCATTCCCCCTCCTCCTTCTCTTCGTGCTCCTGTTCAACCAAATCGTAAACGTCATCCGGGTCTTCATGCGAACAATCCCCGTCGATGAGCCTGCTGTCCTCATACCATTCGGTGATTTCCGTGATTGTGAACTCCATCTTCGAGGATTCTCCGACAATATCATCCCTTGTTGGCTTTACGATAACGGCAACAAACCTTCCGAAGTCCGCAACCTGCGTCCTTCTTCCAAGGGCACTCTCGATTGCAGCGGCGGCATCCTCTGCCTCGTCTTGACTTCCGGGAGCGAATCTAACATACCACGTGTATCTACCAAACGACCCATCCGGCTCGTTCACGTCAATCAAACCATCCTTTGCATCGCACGGAATCGAATCCTCAATGGCATCCTTCGTCAGTTTGCCGGAAACAACCGGTTCGTCCTCGACGAAGATATGGCTTTCAAATTCCTTCTTCGATTCAAAGGTCGTCGTTTTCTCGAACCGGTACAGTCCGCCGCCAATGTCCTTGTCGTAGCCGTTCAAGCGGGTGATGTCAACCCCCGCCCTCCTTGCAGCGGCTTTGACCTGCATGACATCTTTCTCGGGAATGTATGCGGTGCCTGGGTTGATATGCCCCTTGTCGGGAATCACGCCCCCAAGGCGCTCGATTTCATACCTTTGGAGAATCTGCGTCTTGCTGCCGACCATACGGCCCATTCTGGGGTCAAACTTGAATTTCATGTTAGAAATTGGCTTTGAGGTCCTCGAACTGGCGAACCAGGTCCTTGAGGGTGTTGTTGGCGTTCTTGAAGAACAGCTTGGCCCCCTCGGAATCCTCCTTGGAAACCTTGTCCACCAGGCCGCGCAGCTGCCCCAGGAAGTAATCGGCCGTGAGCTTCAGGGATTCGGTGCGGGACTTGGTGTTGTCGCCCGCATCCTCTCTGACCAGCACATGCCCTTCATCGGCTGCCTCGACTCCCTCCTCAAGATAATCTATTTCGGCTTCATCGGCAAGTTCGTCCGACCACTTTTCCAGCCACCTCTCGGCGGCATTCCAAGAAGGGAACTTGCGAATCAACTCATCCCCAACGTACACTCCGCATGGGTCATCCTTTGCAGATGAGCCACCGGGATGAACGGTTGCAACCTTGAAACCGGTAGCCTCTCCAACTTCATCCGGCTCCGTTTCATCCAATTCAACCGCATCATCATTTTCGCCAACGTCCTTGAATCCGTCTGCGTCGATGGCGGAAAGGAACTCCGGCACTTCGTCCTTCGACACGCAATCGTCGCGGTAGAGCTCGTATTCCTTGTCCTCGTAGTTCACCCGTCCGATGGTTTCCCCGTCGTATGAAATCTCGTAGCCGGTGTCGTATCCGCCGAGGGACATCCCCCAGCTTCCGCACTCCCCGTGCCTGCCGTTGTCGTCAACCTGTTCCAACGCCTTTGCAAGGTCGGAGAATCTGGATTCGTTCGTGCGTATCTTCATGGCAAATCGTCTTGTCTGATGTTATATGTATATTTACCGCAAAACCGAAAGGAAGGTGAACCCGGTAAATACTATTTGACCGAATATCCAAAGGAAGCCCGGATTCATGAAAAAGACCATTACGATGAAACAGTTGAAGAGACTTGTGAAGGAAGGAACGGACGGCTATCTCTCCTTCGACGACCTCTCGCACGAGCAAATCGTCGAACTCAAGCAGCGCATGCTCACCGACAGACTCGACAAGGACGGGGAATCTCCCTCCTACGGAGAGCTCGCCGACGCGGACGAACTCATTTCGGACGAAGATGTCAGGAAGGAGTTCGACGGAACGGCTTTCTCCCCGGAGGACTTCTCCTGCGAAGCCGTCCAAGTCACGGAGGACGAAGAGGAAGAAGGAGACGGAGAAAAGGACGGGGAAGAGGATTCCGGGGAATACTACGAGACGAAAACCAAGGTCTACACGGTCGTCCAGCTTATGAAAGCCCTGCGCGAAATCGCAAGCAAGACCCCGAAGAAGGGAAGCGCGAAGGTAAGGCTCCAGGACTGGGAGTGGAACTTCGAGAACATCCATACAATCAACGTGTTCAACGACGAATCCGGCGATGTCGTAATCGGCTTTGACCCGCACGAAGCATAATTCAAGTGAGAAATACCACTATGAAAAGAATCAAAGAATCTGCCAAGATAACCCTGACCCTCGGACAGTTGAAGAAGCTGGTGAAGGAAGCGTCCGATGCTTCCACGGACCGCGAGTACATCGTGAAGAACCTCCGCGACTACGCCTGCAACGAAATCATCGGCGGCAAGGCGGAGGAGATAATGAACCCCGATTCGGACGGCAGCATGAGGCGCCCTCTGACGGACACGAGAGAGGTCGAGAGATACGCCAGAGACGTAGGGTTCTCCAAGGTCTGCGTTCTCGGGGACGAACTCGATTTCAGGCACAATTCCATCGAATACACCCTTTACAAGAAGGACGGAGAGTATGCGGTCCTCTGCACCGAACTGGAACGCGGGAACGGATACAGAATCCACCTCTACGTCGTGAAGTTGGACGGAGAGCTGGCGGACGACGCAAGGATGCTTGACGATTCGGATTTGCAATATGAATCAAGAAAGCGCCGGGTGAACGAGAACATAGACTTTGCAATAGGTTTTCTGAAAGATGGCATCTGTGAATATGTGCGAGAAGCATTCGATGACGGCGACAATCTGGAAGAATTCGCCGAAAACACCGTTTACCTTTTTAGGGATAAAATAAACTATTACAACTACGACCTTGCGGAGTATTTCAAAATCGACGATTGCCTTCATCGTCCATGGGTCGAAATGCGCGAATTGGTCATGGAACGCATCAAACAACTCATCATTGAATACATCGAAAACAATTTTCAATATGATTTCAAGAAGCCCGAGAAGCGCCGGGTGAACGAGGGTCCGGGAGCGGGATACAGCATTTCAATCGCTAACGCCGAAGTGAACCATTCCGATTTCGAGATAACGGAGTCCGGCGACCTGAAGGGAACGGTTGTGTTCAGCCATACCAGCGTTGCGGAAGGATACGATTGGGGGACATGGGATTATGAGAACAAGGAGTGGACTTCCACGCTTGAGTTCACCATTCCGAGGAAAAAGGCC
>ODAJ012013164.1_pt1 | contig 14758 bp, 15 predicted proteins | sample 1539241 | NCBI WGS metagenome assembly ODAJ01 (sample SAMN02144231, study PRJEB22623) | gut metagenome | biome: sheep rumen | host: Ovis aries | place: New Zealand
TTGATAAGTGTCAATAAATAATTAATAATAAATAAAAGTATAATTAATATGCAAACAATATCTGTATACTTTAAGAATCCTAAACGTGCCCTTAACGGGTTAATAATTTTGTCTTCTCGTTTCTGGCCGGATAAATTATATATCTCAACACTATACCGTTTACGTTTTGGACGCAAATTGAATTGGGATAATCCATCTACTTTTAATGAAAAGTTGAATTGGCTGAAGTTATATAATCGTCAAGAATTGTATACAACGTTAGCTGATAAATATGATGTGAAAGAGATAGTTGCAAAAAAAATAGGAAATGAATACGTCGTTGAAAATTATGGTGTATTTAACTCTTGGGATGAAATTAATTTTTCAGAGTTGCCTGATCAATTCGTAATAAAGTGTACTCATAGTAGTGGTGGCGCATTTGTATGTCGAAATAAAAAGGATTTTGATTTTGGTAAGATTCAAAAGGCTATAGAGCAGCAATTAAAAGACAAGTATTATTCTCATTTACGAGAGTGGCCTTACAAAAACATAAAACCACGTATAATAGTTGATAAATATCTTGATGATCATACAGGAAATGAACTTCGTGATTATAAATGGTGGTGTTTTAATGGGAAACCCATGTATATGTACTGTACTATAAAAGGTAAAAACATCTTCGAGAATTTCTATGATATGGACTTCAATCCTGTTGCGATAGATCATGGTTTTCCACGCCATAAACCCGAGTTTGAGAAACCATCGCAGTTTGAATTGATGAAAGAACTGGCTGAAAAACTGTCAAAGGGAATCCCTTTTGTACGTGTTGATTTTTTCCAGGTGGAAGAGAAAGTGTATTTTGGAGAGTTTACTTTTTATGATTGGGGTGGTTTACATCCATTCAGGTATTATCAGACAGATCTTGATTTGGGAGAACTGATAGTGCTCCCTAAAAGAGTGTAACTTATTTTGCATAATGATTCATCCAAAAAATAGTAGTCATGGAAAAAAAGAAAACAGTATACCTTGGGATGATAGGAGATATCATGCATCCCGGTTTAATTAACATCATTACCGAGGGCGCAAAGTTTGGCAACGTGATGATTGGATTGTTCACAGATAAGGCAATTGCTACCCATAAGCGTCTGCCGTATCTGACTTATGATCAACGTAAAGCTGTCATTGAAAAGATCGTCGGTGTTAAAGAAGTTGTACCTCAAGATGACTGGAGCTATGTGCCAAATTTGGTGAAGTATAAACCTGATTATATCATCCACGGTGATGATTGGAAAGAAGGTCCCGCCAAATACTTGCGTGACGAAGTTTATAAGGTAATGGAATCCTTAGGTGGTGAGGTTATAGAAATACCGTATACCAAGGGTATTTCTGCCTCCGGACTAAAGGCGACAATTGATTCGTTAGGCGTTACTCCTCAAGCCCGCCTTTCTTCGCTTCGTCGGTTGATATCTGCTAAGCCTGTCGTACGCATTCTTGAATCACATAACGGTCTGACCGGTCTTATTGCAGAGCACACATCTGTTGAAGTTAATGGTCAGCACCGTGAGTTTGATGGTATGTGGGCATCTTCGCTTACTGATAGTACCAGTAAGGGTAAGCCTGATATTGAAGCTGTTGACTTGACCACTCGTCTGCATGATCTGAATGACACCCTGGAGGTAACAACAAAGCCTGTAATCTTTGATGGAGATACAGGTGGCAAGGTTGAACACTTTGTCTTTACTGTCCGTACTTTGGAACGTTTGGGTATCTCAGCCGTTATCATTGAAGACAAAGTCGGTTTGAAACAGAATTCATTGTTTGGTACTGATGCAGTTCAGACTCAGGACACAATTGAAGGTTTCTGTCATAAGATTCAGGAAGGAAAGAATGCTCAAATCACCAACGACTTTATGATTATCTCTCGTTGTGAGAGCCTCATTGCTGGTAAGCCTGTTGATGATGCGCTGGAACGTTGTCATGCGTACGTTGCTGCTGGAGCTGATGGCGTGATGATTCATAGCAAAAACAAGGACGGTATGGATATCAAGGAGTTCTGCCAGCGTTTTCGTGAGAAAGATCCTCATACTCCTATCATAGCGGTTCCTACAACTTACAATCAGTTTACTGAGGAAGAACTTGCAGAATGGGGTATCAATGTTGTCATCTATGCTAACCATATGTTGCGTTCCGCTTATCCCGCTATGGTGAAATGTGCGGAAAGCATCCTGACAAATAGCCGCAGCCTTGAGGCTTCTGACCAGTATTGTATGCCTATCAAGCAGATATTGAACCTCATCCCCGGAACCAAGAAGAAATAAGAAAGGAGCTGAACTATGATTAGACCTGAGTTTTTTATTGAGGCATTAAGAGAGAAAGGCATTGACTGTTTTGCTGGCGTGCCTGACAGTCTGCTGAAGAATATCTGTGCATACATCACAGACCATTTTGATGCAGCTCATAATATTATTGCAGCCAACGAAGGTGCAGCCGTAGGCCTTGCTGCCGGTCATTATCTGGCAACTGGCCAGCCCGCTTGTGTGTATATGCAGAATAGTGGTGAGGGAAACATCATCAATCCGCTGGCATCACTCACGGATCAGGAAGTGTACAATATCCCTGTTCTCCTCCTGATTGGCTGGAGAGGCCGTCCTGGTGTTCATGATGAACCCCAGCATGTAAAGCAAGGTAAGGTGACTACAGGCCTGCTGAATGTGATGGGTGTGAACTATGAGGTGCTTTCCAAAGAGGAAGACAAAACTGCCAAACAAATTGATAAGGCTGCCAAGGCTTTGGCCAACAAAGAGGTCTTTGCGCTGGTGATTGAGAAGGACACCTTTGAGGATTATAAGCTTCAGAATGTGGAAGTGAACGATCTCTCAATGAGCCGTGAAGAGGCTATCCAGACCGTTGCTGCAGCACTTGGTGAAAAGGATTGCATTGTCTCTACCACTGGTATGATTAGCCGTGAACTCTTTGAGTATCGTGCTGCTATGAACCAAGGTCACGAGCGTGATTTCCTGACTGTTGGAAGTATGGGTCACGCCTCTCAGATTGCATTGGGTATTGCTCTTGCGCAACCTGAACGTAGGGTTTGGTGCTTTGATGGTGATGGTGCGGCCATTATGCACATGGGCAGTATGGCCATTGTGGCTAACAAGGCTCCCAAGAACTATGTTCATGTGGTGTTCAACAATGGTGCTCATGATTCTGTGGGTGGTCAGCCTACCGTTGGTCTGAAGATTGACCTGCCTGCTGTGGCAAAGGCTGTGGGCTATAAGACTACTTATAGTGTGAATAGCAAGGCGGAACTGGAAAGCGTTCTTGCTAAGGTCAATAGCTTTGAAAGTCCCGCTTTACTTGAGATTAAGGTAAAGAAGGGCAACCGCAAAGATCTTGGCCGTCCTACTACCACTCCTATTCAGAATAAAGAAGCGTTAATGGATTTCCTTAAGAAATAGCGTTATGGTAAAAACTGCCGTTATTATGGCCGCTGGTTTGGGAAGCAGGTTTGGAAAATATACTGAACTTATTCCAAAAGGGTTCATTGAGTGTGGAGGCGTTTCAATGATTGAGCGTAGTATAAAGACTCTTATAAATTGTGGTATAGAGAGAATCATTATTGGAACGGGCTATCATAAAGAAAAATTTGAAGCCCTAGCTGAGCAATACCCTCAGATTGAGTGTGTTTTTTCACCTCGCTATGCAGAAACCAATAGTATGTACACGCTCTTCAATTGCCGTGAGGCAGTTGGAAATGATGATTTCCTGCTCCTTGAATCCGACTTGGTGTTTGAGCATAGGGCAATATCAGCTTTGATAGAGCACACAGAGCCTACCATCATGCTGATAACCCCTGTGACCAAGTTCCAGGATCAGTATTATGTGGCATACGACGAGACGCATCAGTTGACAATGTGTTCTACCGATAAATCCCAATTGGATGCAAAAGGAGAGCTGGTTGGTATCCATAAGCTCTCAAATATATTCTATAAGTCTATGTGTCTAGATTATGCCGCAAAAGTAGATGAAAAGCCCAAACTTGGTTACGAGTATGAGATTCTATCAATGGCACAAGATGACAGTAGAGTCTTTGTGTTAAATGAGGCAGGATTATACTGGTATGAAATTGATGACCCAGATGATCTCGCCTATGCGGAAGAACATGTTTTACCCTATTTGAAATAGAGAAAGAAAAATGAATATTAAAAGAAACGTATTATTGAATCCGGGACCTGCCACTACCACAGATACTGTGAAGATGGCCCAGGTAGTACCCGATATTTGTCCTCGTGAAAAAGAGTTTGCAGGTTTGATGAAAGGTCTGCGTAGTGATTTGTGTAAGGTCGCTCATGCACCAGAACCGGAATTTACTTCTGTCCTTTTTTGTGGCTCAGGTACCATCAACATTGATGTCTGCATTAACTCCTTGGTTCCTGAAGGCAAGAAGATTCTGGTAGTCAACAATGGTGCTTATAATACCCGTGCCGTTGAGGTTTGCCAGATGTATCATATTCCTCACATTGACTTGAAGTCAAGTGTGTATGAGCAGCCTAATTTGGCAGATGTAGAGAAGACTTTGATCGAGAATCCTGATGTGGCTGTAGTTTATTGCTGCCATCACGAAACAGGAACTGGTGTGTTGAATCCTATCCGTGAGATTGGCACAATGGCTCACAAGCATGGAGCGATCTTTATTACGGATACCACAGCTTCTTTGGGTATGATTCCTTTTGATATGGTAAAGGATAATGTGGACTTCTGTATGGCCTCTGCTCAGAAGGGTTTGATGGCAATGTCTGGTTTGAGCTTTGTCATTGGCCGCAGGTCAATCATTGAGGCAAGCAAGAACTATCCAACTCGTTCTTACTATTGCAATCTCTATATGCAGTATGAGTGCTTTGAGAAGACGGGTGAGATGCACTTCACACCACCTGTGCAGACCATTTATGCCACTATTCAGGCATTGAAGGAATACTTTGAAGTCGGTGAAGAGGCAAAGTTCTCTCGTCATCGCAGAGTCTTTGAGGCTATCAAGAAGGGGGTTGCTGAACTCGGCTTGAAGGAAGTCATTAAAGATGAAATACAATCTGGATTGGTGGTATCTGTTAAGTATCCTGATGATCCTAATTGGAGCTTCGAGAAGGTTCACGATTACTGTTATGAGCGTGGCTTTACTATTTATCCAGGTAAGATTTCCACAACAAATACTTTCCGTCTTTGTGCATTAGGTATCATTGATGTGAAGGATATAGAAGATTTCTTCGTGGTGTTTGGTGAAGCTTTGAATCACTACAAAATCAAAACAAAATGAGAATTGTAATTTGCGGCGGTGGAGGTTTAGGGCATACATGTGCTGGTGTACTCTCTAAACAGGAGGGAATCACTGTGGATTTGTTGACTAACCGTCCCGAAAAATGGAATCATAACTATAAGGTAAACACTCCAGATAAGGGTACCATCATTGGGAAACTGGATAGGATAAGTGCAAAGCCGGAAGACTTAATTCCAGAGGCGGATATAGTATTCTTCTGTTTGCCAGCCTTCCTTGTCGAGGAGACTATCATTAAGATACAGCCTTTTCTCAAAGCTAACACTATTGTTGGTGCTGTGTTTGGCTGTACTGGTTTTTTCATATTTGCCCATAAACATCTGCCAACGACCGCAAAATTATTTGCTTTACAAAGAGTCCCATATGTTTCTCGTGTAGTTGAGTATGGAAAAGAAGCAAATCTACTGGGCTATCGGGATAAGCTCATAATGGCGGTAGAAAATGTTGATGATAGGGAAGATTTCAGAAAGCTGGTAGAAAATGGTTTTGGAGAGCCAGTCGAGTTATGTGATAGCTTTTATGAGGTAACATTAAGCAATAGCAATCCTATTCTCCATACAGGCCGCTTATATACCATGTGGAAAGACTGGGATGGTAAGCCTTATGACCGTTGCAGCCTTTTCTATAATGAGTGGACTATTGAGGCTTCTCAATTAGAGGTAGAAATGGATAAGGAGTTTTTCGCATTGCTTAGGAAACTTAATGTTAGCACTAAGCACATTGCAACACTTTTAGAACATTATGAATCAGTAGATGCTAAAGGCATGACTGAAAAATTAAGAAGTATTGGGTCACTTTCAACCATACTTTCACCGATGACGCAAGTAGATGGAGGTTGGATTCCCGATTTTAAAAGCAGATACTTTACAGAGGATTTTCCATATGGATTAATGACGATTCACAAGTTAGCAAAAGAAAACCGTATAGACTGCCCTAACATTGAAGTCGTTTATAAATGGGGGATGGAACATATTAATAATTAGTGTAATAACACGTATTAGACTAATTTATTTCCATATGAATAATAAGAGAATTGTTTGTTTTACTGAGTCTATGGCTGGTGGCGGAGCAGAGCACCAGATGGCCTTGTTGGCCAATTTTTTGGACGAGAGAGGGTATAAGGTATCATTAATAACATATACAGATGTCCCGGATCACTATCCGATAAATAATACTATATATAGAGAAGTATTGGGGAAAGGAAAAGGTAAAATTGGAAAAGTCTTCTCTATTTTTTCCTTTTTTATAAAAATAAAGACAGACTGCGTGATTACCTTTAGACAAAGTTGTAATACTCGCTGCCTATTTCCTTTATTATTTCGTCCTAAGATTAATGTAATCGCTGGGGAAAGAAATACGACAAAAGGCGCTCCTGACAAATATGAAAAAGTATTGTTTGGCTTTTTATACAGACGAGCAAACTGGATCGTTGCAAATAGTTTTACGCAAAGAGATTATTTACATAATTTGAAACCTCAATGGAAATCAAAGACTCTAACCATTATAAATTTTACGGAGTTAAATCTATTTGTTTCAGACGAGTCTGTATATAATGAGATTGGGCCAATTAAAATTGGTGTTTTTGCCCGTTTTTCTCGACAAAAAAACTTTGAAAACTTTGCATCAATGCTTCGTCTGTTAAAACAAAAAACGGACAAGGAATTTAAAGTCACTTGGTATGGTCAGACCCTTTCTGTCAATGGTACTCATAATGAAGATTTCTTGCGCGCTCAAAAATTAGTTCAAGAAAATGAAATTGAGGATGTTATAGAACTCAAACAGGCTGTGAAGGATGTTTCGTCTTTAATAACCAATTTTCATGCTATATGTTTACCATCTTTATACGAAGGGTTCTCAAATTCGGTGGCAGAAGGAATCTGCGCAGGAAGACCCATGCTCGTGAGCAATGTTAGCGATAATAAGAGAATGGTAAAAAATGGGTATAATGGTTTCCTTTTTGACCCGGAAAACGTTAACGATATGTGTAAAGCATTTATTTCATTTTTTAATTTAGATATGCCCTCAATGGCTCAGTTAGGCCGTAATAGTCGTGAGATGGCTGAAGAGCTTTTCAAAAAGGACGAATTCGTAAATAGTTATGTCAGACTCATTGAATATTAATAATCGTTTAATTGGGATAGAGGAACAAAAAACTATACAGTTGTCTATACTAGATTCTGTTGATAGATTTTGTCGCGAAAACGGCATAAAGTACTCACTCTACTTTGGCTCTCTTTTAGGGGCAGTACGCCATAAGGGTTATATTCCTTGGGATGATGATATAGATATTGCAATGGATAGGGAGAATTATAATCGTTTTATAAATACTTTTCCTGCCTTGCTTGATGGGAAGTATATGTTAGCTAGTATAGAACGAATGAAGGAATGGCACGCACCATTCTCAAAAGTATATGATAACCGTACTATTGTTTATGATAAACTGGCTAGAACTGCACCAATTGGTTTGTCGATAGATGTTTTCCCTTGTGATGAGGTGCCTGACGATATTGATAAGCGAAAAAAGTATCTAAGGATACAACGTTTTTTGATAAGATTAAATGCAATAAAGTTAGCACGTATAAGTGGAGTTAAAAAGAGAAAGAAACAATTAGTATTGCTTTTATGTAAAAGTATAATGTTAATTATTCCTAGGCGATTTTTATTACATATGTGGGCTAAGCATACAGTGGTAAATAATGGTCTTGGCAATCGTAATGTATTTTCAGTTGCTTTCTTTTCCACTGCAATATCTGCCTTTGATAAATGTGTTTTTGATGAAATAATTCCTTGGGAATTCGAAGACAGACATTATTTAGGTTTTAAAAATGCAGACTATTATTTAACGTCTACATATGGTGATTATATGAAACTACCTCCTAAAGAACAGCAGGTAAATGCCCATTTTGTAGAAGCCCAATGGAAGCATAATATGTACTAATACAAAGAGTATCTATGAAAAAAGAAGAAAATAGATTATATGAAGTTGATATAGCTAGGATTGTGTTAATATTCCTTCTTGTCTTGTATCATTCGTTCGTAATTTATGATAAGCAGTGGGAATTTATAACAATACAGCCTGATATTCCTACATACAAATGGCTTTCCATTTTTTTCTATAGTTTTTTCCTGGAAATGTTTGTTTTTATTTCCGGCTATGTATATGGTCATAAAATGAAAACAAAAGTTGAAATCGATTACAAGAAGGAAATACTGAACAAGGTTAAAAGATTATTATTGCCGTGTTGGTTGTTTTCGGTATTGTATTATATTCTTTTCGGAGACTTAAGCGCTCCATGGACTAGTATTGCTTTGAGCGTTTTTTACGGATGTGGTCATTTGTGGTTTTTACCGATGCTTTTTCTGTGTTTTTTAGCAGTCTTATTTATTGAAAGGGTAAAAATGAAACAAGAAACAGCACTTTCCATGGCATTGTTTTTCTCTTTATTATCTTCTGTGAGATTACTATATAATATACCATTCCATTTGGGGAGTTGTATGTATTTTTTCTTTTTCTTCTATTTGGGATATATAATTAAAAAAACAAGTTGTGATATCTTTGAAAAATTCTCAAGTATTCGAACCTTTCTTTGGTTAGTTGCTATATTCTTTTTAGTTTTTATAGCTATCAGTGTTTTTGAAACAGCTAAGTTAAAGACCAGCCGAATAGTCCTATCCTTGTCACAGTCTTTTGTTTCGAATTTGGGAAGGTTGTTTAGTGCTGGCATGGGAGTTATGGTTGTTTTTGTATATGCTTATTGGAGAAAAACGAAAATTAAGGGAGCTGTTCCACAGATAATTAAGTTATTACCAAAGTATTGTTTCGGTATATATATATATCAGCAATTTGTTTTACTTATTTTATACTCATTTTTACCTGAGTATTTATCGTATGAGATCCTGCCTTGGGTTGGGTTTGTGATAGCATTCATTTTATCTTATTTGTTAACTAGGGTTACTTTATGTGTCCCTTTTCTTAAATCTTTAATAGGATAGCTTGTTCATAAATAGAGGATAGTAAGTTTAAATATCTCTTTTATGTTGTAAACATACGACCCATTCTGAGTATGCATGCGTTTTCTGAGTTACCAATCATTATTATTTAATTTGGATTAATTATTATCTATATGAATATAGCAAATAAAGTATTATTTACGAAAGTTTTCTGGGTGTTGTTTTGTGGGGTAATACTGTTTGGTTATATCTACACATTCAATTTGACAATTTTAGGATTCCCTTCAGAGATACATTCTACCCGTGTAACTGCAACAATAATAATACTTCTAGGTCTTGTAAAATATGTTACAAGAAACGGAAATAAACAAATGGTTGGTGCACCCAAAAGGTCATTAAGGAAACAAATTGTTTTCCATATAGTGGCATTCTTTTATATGATTTTTTTGGCTGTTATTAACGGGCAGTGGGATGGCGAGAATATGGTTACTATTCTACCTAATTTTTTTTATGTTACAATATTGCCAGTTTTCGCTCTGTTTTACTTATTCGATGACCTTGAGGAATTTATGGCATCAATTATGGTGGCTACAGTGATTCAGACTTTCTTTATTTGGATCTGCACAACTAACCCGCAAACAGGATTAACCGTTGACATACTTTTTAATGCAAGTGAATATACGAAAGAGGGTCGCTTGGTTGGTTATGCAGGTGGCCTTGGTTGTATAACAGCGCCAGGTTTGTTGCGCTATACAACAGGCTTTGTCGCAAGCATATATTTTTTATTTAAAACAAAAAAAACCGTTTTCTTCATTTTATATTTATTCTTTGTTTTTACAGGAACGATGGTAGCTCGTACTGGATTGTTCATCGGTTTGGTAGGATTGTTAATAGTATTTGCTTTTTTCTTTTCGAAAAATAAGTTTAGAACAATCTTAACATCTGCATTAGTGGTGCTTCTTGTGCTGTTTTTTGTAACGTTAATTAATCAGCGTTCTTCCAATAAAGATTTTTTTGATGAAAGATTCCAAAGAATGATATCATTATATGAGGAGAGTCAAGAAAAAGAAGTTGAAGAAGTGTCTTTTTTTGACAATTATATACATTCCTCTTCGACCTATCTCCCTGAAATATCTGCTGAGACCTTGATAGGAACAGGTGTTATTTCTGGTACATCAGGGAGTGGTATTAAAGTTAATGTGGATGGAGGTTTCCTACGTTTGTATGTTGGCTATGGATTGATTCTTTGTGTTTTTTTCTATTTGTTTTTTTATAGTAATTTAACACGCCTTGCGTTACGTGCTCCGGATAGAATCAACAGGTATTTATTAGTTACAATGACATTCTTTATTTTTATGGGTGAACTTAAAGAATGGTTTATTTATTCTTCGTGTTATTTTTGTTTTTTCTATGTTGCCGCTTTATTAGTATATCGAGAAGATCGATCATTTTCACACAAAATAAGCCAATCATAGAAGACGAAATGACTTTTACTGAGTAAAATAGGGTATTCCATGAACATCTTTTCTCGAAAAATAAAAGACCACTTCATCCTTCGCGGGTGTTGGGTGTTTATTAAAAGTTTTTTCAGTACATCCCGTAAAGGTTTCCATGATATTGCGAAAAACGTAATACTAACACCTCCTTTTTGGGGGGATAAACAAAACATAATAATAGGCCCAAATGTTGGAATAGGTCCATATGCTTTCATTTCGACCCCTAATGCACAAGTAATTGTGAAAGGGAATTGCGCTATTGCAGAAAACCTTACTATTCATACAGGTAACCATACGAGGATAATAGGAAAGTTTGTGACTGATATTGACGAGAAAAATAAACCCAAAGGCTTTGATAAAGATGTAATTATAGAAAAGGATGTGTGGATAGGTTGTAACGTGACAATTCTATCGGGGGTGAAGATTGGCAGAGGTGCTACTATCGCAGCGGGAGCCGTTGTCAACAAGGATATACCACCTTATTGTATTGCAGGTGGCATACCTGCCAAACCTATTAAGTTTTATTGGTCAATTAACGAGATTCTTAACCATGAGTCCAACCTGTATTCCGAGAAAGAAAGATTTACAAGAGAGCAACTAGAGCAATTATTCGCACAATATGAACGAAAATAATACTGATAAAAAATTTAAGGTTCTGCTTGTTTCACCGTATTCTGAAAAAAAAGTTGGCGGTATAGGAACATGGAGTAAATCCGTCCTGGATAATTATGATACAGCAAAATATCAAATAGTTTTTCAGAACACGGCTAATTTAATAAAAAGTAATATTCAAGGTGGATTATTCAGAAGACTCTTTATGGGGGCTTGGGATAGTATCTCTATATTGGTAAAGCTTTTTTTTAATCTTTTGTTTAAGCGACCGTCCGTAGTTCATTATACGAGTAGTGCTTCAATTGCATTATATAAAGATTCAATAGCTTTATTCATTACAAAAAATATTTTTCATAAGCGTTTTATTATTCATTGGCATTTTGGAAGAATTCCTGAAATATGCCAAGCTTGCGATGTTGAGTATAAACGCTTAATGAAGGTTATAAAAAAGGCAGATATTTCAATAGTCTTGGATAGAAATAGTTTGTTGGCTTTACAAGAGAAAGGGGTCTCAAACGTGGTTGCAATACCTAATCCGATGTCAACGGCAATTTATGAAGCAACGAAAAAATTAAATATTGAGGAGGTTTTCAAAAACAGAGAAGAAAAAACAGTTCTTTTTGTAGGGCATATTGTTAATACAAAAGGAGTCTTGGAACTTGTAAGGGCTTGCATCAAAAGCAAGATAGTAGATCGATTGGTGTTAGTAGGCCCAGTGCTCATAGATTTTAAATCAGTAATACAAAGCGAAGCTAACAAAAAAGGAGATGGGACTTGGCTTGAATTCAAAGGTGAGCTCCAGAGGGAGGAGGTATATGATTATTATAAAAAATGTTCGGTTTTTTGTCTTCCCAGTTACACAGAGGGTTTCCCATATGTGATTTTGGAAGCAATGGCTTTTAGTTGTCCGATTATTGCAACTAATGTAGGAGCAATAGCGGAAATGCTTGGTAACGAATCGGGTGTTATTATCGAGCCCAGATCTGAGCAGGCTTTGTCAGTTGCCCTTTTGAATGTTTTATCAGATAAAGAAAAATGTCACACTATGGGCGAAAATGCATATTCAAGGGTAATGTCAACTTATACTAATGAAGTTATATTTGAACAATACTATAGAGTTTGGAGAGAAGTATGGGATTAGGAACAATATATAATAAACTTGCACTTACGTCACCACTTACAGAAGTGATGTTAAGAAAGCTGTATTGGAAAAACGTTAAACGTTTGAAGAAATTCAGTCCTTACGGATCTGGCGCTGAAAATACATCTAAAACGGCTTTCAATTTCGATGATGTCATAGAATATCTAAAGCAAAAGTGTGTTGGCAAGGGAACTCTACTTGTTGTTCATTCCTCTTTTGATAATCTTACTGGTTGCGGTTTGAAGCCTCAGGAAGTAATAAAGGAACTATTGGATTTAATAGGAGAGACAGGAACTTTGGCGATGCCGGCTATTCGTGTATTCAAAGGAGAACCTGCTGGTATTGACATTCTTTCTGGTAGTGTTGAGGGGTTGGTTTGTGAATATGACGTGAAACGCACACCTCTTATTTCTGGTATGCTGCCCTTCACACTACTGCGAATGAAAGGGAGTGAAATTAGCCATTTCCCATTTAATCCTTTAGTAGCTTATGGACCTTTAGCCAAGCCTATGATGGAGCATAACTTGGAAGGACAATACCCATCAGCACATGGCAAAATGTCCAGTTGGAAGTTCTGTTTAGATCATGATGCAATAGTTGTTGGGCTGGGAGTTGATCTGGAACACCATAACACTATGGCGCATGTTATGGAGGAGGCTTTTGACGGATGGCGTTGGTCGGAAGATGAATGGTATAGGAAACGTGAGTTTGATATTATTGATGAGGAACGAAAAAAGAAAAGAGTAACTGTGTATGAACGTCGCCCAGAATGGGGGACAATGCATATTGCAGAACTCCATCTAGCCACGGGTCTTTACAAAGCAGGTGTTATTGAACGAAAGTATTTTGGGGATATTCCTGTATGCGTAGAACAAGCACAGCAATTAAGAGACCATCTTCAAAAGATAAATAAAAATGGATTTCCGTATTTTAAATAGATTATATTAATAGATAGTAAAATGACAAACTTAGAAAAGTACAACGCAGCTTTCTGCGAGACATTGAATGTTGAAGAGGCACAACTCGAAGGCCTCAAGTATCAAGCTGTTCCCAGCTGGGATTCAGTAGGTCACATGTCACTCGTTGCAGCCATCGAGGATGCCTTTGACATTATGATGGAAATGGATGACATCATTGATTTATCTTCTTACGAGAAGGGCAAAGAGATTCTGAAGAAATACGAAGTTGAAATCTAAATCAATGGACAATAGAATGCTTCAAGGTAAGAACGCTATCATAACTGGTGCCCGGAGCGGTATTGGACTAGCCACATTGCAACTATTCGCAAAGAACGGCTGCAACTGTTGGGCTGTCATCCACCGAGATGATGAAGACTTCTTAAATAAGATTCATCAATTGGAAGAGGAATGTAAAGTGTGGATAAAACCAGTCCACATGGAACTTGATAATTCTGACTCCATTAAGGAGGGCATCAAAGAGATAGTGAAAGAAAAGCTTTCTATTGACATCCTTGTAAATGCAGCAGGCATAGTCAGTCCAAACAGATTGTTCTCTATGACTAAAATGGAGGACATCCGAAAGGTGATGGATGTGAATTTCTTCAGTGCTATTGAACTGACACAACTTGTATGCCGCAGTATGATGAGGCAAAGGAGCGGAAGCATTATTAATATTGCCAGTATTGCTGCCTGGGGTGAAGATACATCCCAGATGGAGTATGCTGCCAGCAAGGCCGCATTGGTAATTGCCACCAAGAAACTAGCAAGAGAACTGGGAAGTGCAGGTATTCGAGTTAATGCCGTTGCTCCTGGACTCACCCAAACCAAAATGCTTGATGTGCTTGAAGTGGAAGCGGAAGAGCAAATCAAAAAAGGATTGGGTATGCACAGATTTGGTACTCCAGAAGAGATTGCAGAAGTATGCCTGTTCCTGGCCTCTGACAAATCCTCCTATGTGACCGGCGAGACTATCAAGGTAGATGGAGGTGGTACTGATTTGCGTCTTTCTATTTCAAAATAAAAGACATGGATTTAAAACAGTTTTCAAAAGAATTAAGACTTCAAGCCCTTAAGATGGCCTTTGATTGTGGGAAGAATGGTTCTCACGTTGGTCCGGGATTGTCATCCATTGAGATAATGGCAACATTATATGGAGATGTGCTGCATTTTGATGTGAACAATCCTAATGATGAGAATCGTGACCGTCTGGTGGTGAGTAAAGGCCATTGTGTTTTGGCTTATTATTCAGCACTCAACAAGGTCGGTTTCTTGACAGATGAGGATATTGCCA
>ODAJ012144427.1_pt1 | contig 14753 bp, 13 predicted proteins | sample 1539241 | NCBI WGS metagenome assembly ODAJ01 (sample SAMN02144231, study PRJEB22623) | gut metagenome | biome: sheep rumen | host: Ovis aries | place: New Zealand
TGTCGATAACCACAAGGCAAAGGTCAGGATGTTCCGACTTGAAGCTCACAATCTGCTCCTCCAGTCCGCTGCCGAGAGTGTCAGCTTTCAATGCGAAAAAAAGCTTGTCCGAGGGGCCATCGGTGAGTTCATAGAGGCGGTTCTGGATGCGCTGGTAGCTGTCCTCCAGACAGAAATACAGTGCCGAGCCCTGCAAGGTATGTCGGTCAAAGAACTTTTCACCTTTCGCAACCGCAAGACAAAGCTCCAGCGCAAGCCACGATTTTCCTACCTTCGGCGATCCTGCAAGCAGGTACAGCCCGTCCACGACGAACACCGTAGGTTTGTAGAGCGTGGTCATGATCTCCTCGCTCGATTTTGTGATCAGGTCTGTCATCATATCACTCCTTTTTTTGCCGTCCGAGGGACGGCTATGTAATTTGCCCTCTACTATAGAGGCAGTGGGAAAGGTGTTTTGAGAGGGTGTTTCTTCTCACTTGTATCGGTAAGATGCAGGCGCTTTGTTAACCCTGTTTTATAGAATGTTTACAAGTGTTCTCTGTATTGCACAAGGCAGAGCTTCTGTTTTCAGACACCTTGACGAAATATTTACACACAACAAAAAACCTTCCTCCGTTTCCGGAAGAAGGAACATCGATATGTATATTTAAACCGCCTCAAGCTTCGTATCTTCGTAGCTTGAGGCGGTTGTGCATTTTGGAGTGAAATGATAATAATGCAACTATGCATCATAGGACTCTTCTGCAACGGGAATATAAACCATTTTCAACGGAATGATTTTCTTGTATTTATCACTCAACTTATCGTAGTACTTCAGTATCAGATCCACAAGTTCTTTTCCATTGATACCGCGAATGATCGGAACGCTTTTTAGATATGTTTTAGCATTCTTTGTATAATCAGACAGGGTTACAAACAATCCATAATCGCCCTCACGCATAGCTCCTTTTAAGGACTGTATTGTTGTTTCATTAATATCTCCGTCCTTGCTTTTCACCTGAACAAGTATTCGTGGAGGTAATTCATCTTTATATGCTGTAATATCAATTCCGCTATCCCCGCCATGCTTTGAGACATTAGTTCTGTATCCCATAGCATTCAAAAGGTCGGCTACAAACTCTTCAAAATCATAGCCTTTGAGTTTCCGGCTCAGTTCCTTTATAATGAAGTCTTTGGTGGCTTCAATTATCTCATCAGCGGTCGCTCCTACAGTTTCGTCCTCAGAAGAATCATCTCGACTGGGTTTGAAATTCTTATCTAAAGCAGTTAAAAACTCATCTGCATAGTTTCTAACAGAAAAAAATGTCTGAGCAGCACCTACTTCATACAACGCTCCTTGAGAGAATGCCGTTCTTGGGAGATGTTTTAACCACTTAACTTCTCGCTGGTTTTTATAGTCCGTCTCATTGGGATCATATTTGTAATCACCAATGATTTGTCCGATATTGATCTGACGGTTGAACTTCAAAGGGAATATAACATAGTCTCCGATTTTGACTTCACAAACAAAACGATAAAGCATTCCGGCACCATTTGCTATGCTCCCCTTCGAGGCATCAGCGTAAACCTCGGAGTATTTCTTTTTGAAGGCATCACGGTTCGGATCAATAACAGATAGATCACCCATTTCACGCCAACCAATAGCAATGACATTTTATTTTAAAAACAGATTGTCATTCATAGTATGTATTCCCCATACTCTGATCTCATGAGCTTGATATTGATTTTGTCATTGGTGACAAGCTTGTTAAGCTGCTTGATCAGTTCTCTCCTGAGACATGGAAGTATACGGATGATTCAGAGAAAGATGAAATCATCTCCGAGTTTGTCAGCGCATTGAGCGAAGACTTAGGACTTGAGGATATGCCGGAAGTTGCTGTATTCGATGATGACGATGCCTACGGCTTTTATTCCCCATCAGATAATACTATAAACCTGAATCGGCAGTATTTTGATAACCCCGTTGAGCTTGTAAACACCATTGCACACGAAATGCGTCACGCTTATCAGGAGTATCGTGCCGGCTTGCTTGAAACACGGGAAGATGCACTATACAGAGTGAATCTTGATAACTATATCTCACCGATACCGCTGCCAGGTGGTGGCTGGCTGTTCTTCACAGACTACCAAGACCAGTATGTAGAGGTAGATGCAAGAGCATTTGCAAACATTTTTACGGAGGCTATGAAGTATGAATGATATTATCAGACAATTTTACGAGAAAAACAATCTTCCTAAGCCGATCGTTGAGCAAAAGGTCGCAGCTTTCCGCCGTCACAGTGATATTGCCGAGGAATTCGAGCAGTGGATCACGGATAGAACCTATAAAGCAGAGGGAGCTGTAATCGTGGAGGGCTATACAGCCAAGAAACTGTCCGAGCTGTCGGAATACCTTGACGGGGACGGTGCGTTTGTCTTACTTATAGAGTTAAGAGAGAATCCTGAAAAAGCTCATAGGCGTATTATGCAAGGTTTTAAGCGAAAGTAATATCGAAAAAAAAGAATAACACAGAAAAATCCGGATACCTCATTGAAGTATCCGGATTTCATTGTTATAGCCTGCTGTAAAAGTCTTTGCTTATAGTTGTTTGGGAAAACTTCTATATGAGCGCACTCTTTCACTCCTATGGCTCTTTTATTCTGTTTATAAGTACACCGAAACGTTTAGGTCATTCCAAGTGTTTGGGCGTACTCTGTGCTTTTTGGAGTATGCATAGAGAAAATCTCTCGCGTGATCTAAATTGATCTTAAACCTGAAAGCACGTTTAAATTCGCTGTCCGAAATAGTGGTTAATAGACGATTGTCTATTTCCTGCATTCGGCGATTGCAGCCTGAGCAGCCCTCCACCAACGCAGGCGCATAAGATGCCCCGAAAAGCTCGATTTTATGGGCTTTTTTGTTGCCATCCACATTGCACGTTTTCGAAGTTTTGTCATCGCCCGAGAAGTGCAGATACCAATCGAAGGAGTTCTCATTCACCACTATTTTTTCTACAAATGCTTCGATAACTGCCTCGGGTATATCCTCATCGGAGTCGAAATTAGTGTACCGTTCAAGAGCATATCTCAACAGAGTGATACGCTCGTTGTAGTCGGGAACATCACTTGTCTCTGTGACTTTCTCCGTGGGCGAAAGCTCGCATATCTGCTCCTGCAAAGAAGCTATCTGCGCATCGACTTCTGACTTCATGTTCATGAACTGCTCTTTGGTTATCTCATCGTCAGCCCTCATGGAAATGAGTTTGTTCAGACGCTTTTCAAGCTTGTCAAGTTCTGCCTTTTTCTGTGCGATGAGTTCGGTATTATCCTCAACGACCTCTTCATCGTCGATATGCTTTTCAAGCATCTCCTCGGCAATGTCAAGTATCCTGTCGGTGTTCCTCAGAAACTCACGAAACAGGTTCTTCGCCATAAACTGTAACTTCCAGCCGGATATCATCTGCGAGGTGCAGATACCGTCCGTGGGCAGTCCTTTTTTCAGCCTTGTCCTGATAGTTCCGTTGCGTATCTGTGAGTAGCACATATACCCGTACTGCGTACCCTTTGATGTGGTGTGCCATACCTTGCGGTTGAATGTGCATCCGCAGGAGCAGATCAGCAGCCTGCACCATACGTCCGAAACGGGCTTCTTGCCCTTTTCCTTGCGTCCTGTCTTATTGGCAGGATTTTTCAGTCTCTTGCTTTCCATTATCTCTTGCACCCTGTTGAATTCCTCCAGCGTAACGATAGGCTCGTGTCTGCCATCAACTCGCAGACGATCTATCTCACCGAAATTGTTGATCTTCTTCTGCTCCAGAAAGTCGGGAGTGAACTGCTTGTGGTACTCCAGTATACCAGCGTAGAACGGGTTCTTTAGTATCTTGCTGATGTTTGATTCGTACCACCTGGTCTTGCCCATAGCAGTGAGTACACCCTCTTTTTCAAGTTCAAACTGTATCTGCCTTACACCCATACCGTCCAGATACCAGTCGTATATCTTCCGCACCGTCTTAGCCTGCTCGGGATCAATAACAAGTTCTTTGCCGACCCTGTTGTACCCGAGGATATTTCCGTTGCCGTAATACACGCCGTTCTCCATAGAAGTCTGCTGACCGCTTTTCACACGGATAGAAGTCTTTCGGCTCTCGTCCTGTGCAAGTGTCGCCATTATGGTTAGACGAAGTTCTCCGTCGCCGTCAAATGTCCTGATGTTATCGTTGATGAAGAACACCTCCACACCCAGCCTTTTCAGGTCACGGGTGTATTGCAGAGTGTCCACCGTGTTTCGTGCAAAACGTGATACCTCACGGGTAAGTATCAGGTTGAAGTCGCCGTTCTTTGCATCGCTGAGCATCTGCATGAACTGCGGACGTTTCTTCGCCGATGTTCCCGTGATACCCTCGTCAACATAACTGCGCACAAGCGTCCATTCGGGATGCTGTTCCAATAGCGGCTTGTACCAGTCCAGCTGATTTTCCAGAGCCGAAAGCTGAGCCTCATGCTCGGTGGAAACTCTTGCATAAATGACCACATTTTTAGGTACAGCCACCGCATTATATCCGTACATCATACCGCCTCCTTATCTTCTGTGTTTGGTATGGTATAGCGCGCATCTGCAACCTTGTCAAGGCCTTTGCCGTAATACTCGCTGCAAATGTTGCGGTAAACGTGTTTGGGTATCTCACCCTGTTCGTACAGCAGGCCGATGAGCTTCAAAGCCGCCCCGATCTCCTGTTTGGTTGCGTTCTGTGTGACATTCTTTTTATTTTTCTCAGATGTCATTTTTATTCCTCCATAGCAGGTACTTCCCCTGCTTTCTATCTTTTTTTATTTCTGTTTTTCTGCCGAATTCCATCGGCTGATAATATTATAGCGCGCAACGATGCTAAAAGTCCAGATTCAATGCGCACGAACTTTAGGTCGAATTTCAGTTTTCCCCGGTGTAATTTGCACTGGAAAAATGAAAAAAGCAGTCCCCGAAAGGACTGCTATGTGATATGCTATTGTATGCACTCTGTAAGTATCTCTTCAACTATCTCCCAAATTGATAGTGAGGGGTTATCCTGATAATACCTAAAGCCCTTATAGCTTTTCTGAGGATTTCCTATCTCTTTATTATTTCGGGTGATCTTCTCTGCTCTCCTGACAGCATCTTTTACATCAGATAGACTAAGCTTTGAGAGACACCGTTTAAAATTGCGTTCTTCTTTATAGCTTTTCAAGGAATTGAACTTTTCGTTATATGCAGAATTGATTGGTGCAAGATACTGTGATCTGTCTGAAAAAGGAGTGTTGCAATCTTTTTTATGCAGTATCATCCAAAGTTCAAAAGTCAGGTTTGAATATCCAAGCCCGTATTCTATATGTTTCTGCTCTTTGGCTTCCTTTAACTGTGACAGCACACTATGAAACTTTTCAATATCCTCAGCTGATTGACCCTCAACATCACAGATATGAACCACGGAAGGTGTAGACTTAGTGTTGAGCTTTTTGATATAAGAGAGTGGGAACTGCTGAATACTTGCGTTGATTTTTACCTTGTATTTTGCATTTTCAGAAGTGTTTATTTCTTTCTGAAGCCATTCAAAATACATTTTCTCAGTCTCGCCCTCAACGGTTAAGGTGTACTGCCTTGTTTCCTTTCTCTCAATCATCTGCCGCCACCTCTTTACCTTTTATCATCTGCTCGATAAAATCAGAGAAATCGACTTCCTTGATAGCACCATATCTATTGACAAAATAATTATTCATATAATCCTCGCCCTTGCGGATACCGTCAGCAGTCTTGAAGTCTGAGAGTGCATAATGAACACTGTGGTTGGTATCGTCATCTCGCTCAACAAATTTAATCTCATCACGTCTGAAAAGAGAAGCATCTAAGAATATAGGATTATGAGTATTGAAAATTATCTGAGCTTTGTTGATGTTGATCTCATCATTATGGAAAATATTGATGATGTTCATCAGTGCCATTGGGTGTATGGAAGCATCGAATTCGTCCATAACAAGTGTACCGCCATTTTTCAGAACATTTATCACCAGCGGAAACTCATTTATAAATCTTACCGTGCCGTATGACTCAAACTGTTCAGCAGGGATAATTGCTTTTTTGTCTTTGAAAATTGAGCACAGAACAGCCTCATCGCCCTCAGCAACTGTCTTGTATCCGAGCGCATTAGAGTTGATGCCAAATATCTTTGAAGCATCAGTGAGCGTTTTCTCAACATAAACTGTGTTCTCGCTTGTGTCCGAGAATTTCTTCATGATCTTTATCGCATCGGAACGTATTATTACCACAAACTTCTTTTCAAACCAGCCGAGGATAAGCGCAACGAGCTGTTTTGCAAATATGTTTTTGAAGCCGTTGTTAAGGAAAAGCTCATCATCGCTGAGGCTGTTTACGGAGATGTCCTTCAGCTGCTGACTAACACCCTTGATATTTGAATTCAGATAAGGCTTGATGCAGGAGGGTATAAACACTTCGAGTTTATCGTTTCTGATAAAAACTGGCTTTTCATTTACAGCAAGTTTTTCCTCCAGAATTTTTCTTTGGTGATCCTTTTCAAGAAAACCACCGAGATCAACGATCATCGAATAGTCGATAAGCATATCGTTCTCAATAAACCTGATAGAGAATTCTACAGGAGCAGAATTTGAATCACAGTTTGGTATAAGTTCCAGTAATGAAGAAGCTGCACTCATCGACATTGGCACATCTGCATTGCGTATATTTCCACGCATAATGATCGACTTCATTGTATCCATCGCGCCTATGATGTTGGTCTTTCCGGAAGCATTCGGACCGTACACGACCGCAGAACAAAGAGACTTGTAATTCTTTGCTCCGATCTTTGTGGTCTGAACACTGTAATCCAGCCCTTTCTGCTTTGGTGCAGGAGACATAATAAAGCTCATTTCATCTACAAATGATTTGTAATTTTTCGTTTTGAATTCTATAAGCATAAATTTACCCTCCATTTTGCAGAATTATTGCAAAATCCCTTGATATTAGTGTATCATATATCGTCTTGAAAGTCAATATGATTTTGCATGATTTTCGCAAAATCTCATTACTATTTTACGTTCTGATTCATTATATGATATTTTTTGCGTAAAAACGATCGATATTCATACTCACTACCTCAAATTATTATGAATATCTATGAACTAAAAATACGTCCTATTTCTTATTAAAATCCAATGTTGAAAAAGGTCTGCATTTGGAAACGCAACTAAATCAAGAATATCAAATATATTATGCAAATATTCACAGAGCATACAGCTCAAAAGTAACCTCGCCAACGGAGTGGCGATTCTATTCCAGCAAGCACGGTATCTCCGCATTACAATTTTTGAAAATTGAATGCTGCGATACATAGCTTGACAGGGGTTCTGCCCCTATGACCCCGAACATCAAAAAGGAAAAAATGACCGAGCTAAACAGCTCAGAAGAAAACAAAAATAAGAGCTCAGATTCATACCCAGCAAGCTCGGTGTATTGTGTACACAAGAACTGTGAATACAATGTGCTGAAAGCTCTGGTGACAACCACCATTCGCCAAAATCTGAACAGAGAAAAATCATTGAAATAATCCACTCTGCGGAGCGTGGATTGACGTGACTTTCGCACGGGTTTATAATAAAAATATCAGCAGAAAAACTGAGAAGCGGAAGGAGAAAGATCACTATGAAAATACTTGTTCTTAACGGCAGTCCCAAGCGTGAAAAAAGTGACACGATGCACATAACACGGGCGTTCCTTGATGGCGTGAAAGAAGTCGCTCCGCAGGATGTTCATATCATCAATATTATCGACAAGCATATCGAATATTGCACGGGCTGTTTCATTTGTAAGCGTAACGGCGGAGAGTGTATCCATAATGACGATATGAAAGAGCTTCTCGACGAAGTTTTGGAGAGTGATCTTCTGCTGTTCAGCTATCCACTTTACTGCTACGGAATGCCTGCGTCTTTGAAGGCTTTTGCTGACCGCACGATGCCGCTTTCAAGTATGGCGATGAAGAAGCATGGCGACAGATATGTTCACGTCGGGCAGGCGGATTTTTCACACCTGAGATACATGATGATATGCGGCTGCGGATTCCCGAACAGCAAGCAGAATTTCGAGCCTGCGGTTATGCAGTTCAAGCTGATGTTCCCAAATAACCACACTATCATCACCGTCCCCGAAAGTCCGATGTTAAATGTACCCGAAGCGACAGAGGTGACTGTGCCGAGATTGGAGCTTGTGAAGCAGGCAGGAAAGCAGTATGCTGAAACAGGCGAAATAGATGAAAAATTGCTTGCGGAGATATGCTCGTCGATGATACCGGAAGATGTGTATGCAACTATTTGTAATAGGGAGATAAAGATATAAAAGTAAGGCGCAGATGTTGGTTATCTGCGCCAAGTTTTCAGTATTTCATTCCACGATTACATCGTTATAATCAATATTGCAATGCCAGCCACATTCTTTTGTACAAATAAAGAAGTGTGGTTTGGAAATCTTTCCCGAAGGACATACCACTCTACCAATTCCACATTTAGGACATATCGGCTCTCTGTGTGAAAGCATATCATCTTGGAATTTTATTTCCTCCTCAGTTGGCGTATGGATCTCAAAAATATCGTTAGGATCAATTGACATATTACACACCTTCTATCACTTTATTGTAAACATGGTATACCTGCAAAGCATTTGTTGTTTTTCATATCTTATCACATAAAAACAAAAAAGTCAATCAGATAACAGCGCAAAGCACTGGGAAAAATCCACATTTTGCTGCGCCTTTCACAAGAATTATTACAATCATTCCGATATGCTGGACTCTGGTAGTTTTATCGGATATAATGGATTTACGATAAAACTTTTGGAGGTAACGATTATGTTGAAAACACCTGAATTGGCAATGCCTAAATCACGCAAGGTCACGACTTTCTGCAACGGTAGAAAAGAAGTCTGGAACGACCGTGAAGACGCACAAGTGTATTTTCTTGAACTTATGATGTCCACCGACGGTGAGGAACACGACCGAGCAGAGTGCGTATACATACAGCTCCTGCACGGACTTGACGAGTGTTCAGACGAAGACTGAAAGGAGCGAACTATGTTGAACAAGATAATGATGACAGGACGCATCACCACCGATCTGAACGTTGTGACTGAGGAGGATTACAGCTACTGCAAATTCAGTATCGCCGTAGACCAAACCAAACGCAACGGCAGTGATACCGTTGAGACAGACACGTTCATCTGCCTTGCTTTTGATGACAACGCCAAGTCCGTGAGTTTCCTCTACTCAAAAGGCGGACAGATAACCTTTGTCGGCTCGCTTAGAAAGGCTCCTGATAATACTGTGGTTATTATCGTTGAGGAACTGCACTTCCAGAATAGGTTTTCAGTCAAGGTCGATGCTGAATTGGGACAGCTTTTCTGACGGAAACGGGCGGTATGCTCTCAGGCGAACGGAAATGGTTTATAGTAGCTTTCGGTGACGGCATTCGTTCCGTTATCCATAAATATGAAACAAGGCTCTCAGATTGATTCTGGGAGCCTTATCGCTTGTTTTTTATTCTATGTTTCAAAAAAAAAGAATAACGTATCATCAAAAAGCGTTTTTTCTATTGCTTTTGCCATATTTTTGTGGTATAATTTTAATAAATTATGTAACATTTCATCAAATCAACAAAGCGAACGGGAGTGAGTTCATGAAGCAGATCTGTTTTATAGATACTGAAGTCAGCGAAGCAGATAACAAAGCACACGATTTTGGTGTAGTTAATGAAAATGATAATAAACTTCATACAGGTTATGCTCATGAATTTCATTTCTTTATTAACGGAACTGAGTTTCTCTGCGGTCATAACATCATTGACCATGATTCAAAGTATATAGAAGTGCCCGAAAACGTAAAACTCATCGACACATTGTACCTGTCTCCGCTGATGTTCCCGAACAAGCCGTATCACGCCCTCTTGAAGGACGACAAGTTGCTGACCGATGAACTGAATAATCCTCTCAACGATGCAGTAAAGGCAAAGGAGCTTTTCTATGATGAAGTAAATGCCTTTATGGCGCTTGATAATGAATTGAAGCTCATTTACTATATGCTCCTGAAAAACAGCCCCTATTTTTCTGCTTTCTTTGACTATCTCGATTTCTCAGCGGAAGATGACCTTGAAACTGCAATACAAGTTCGGTTTGCTGATGAAATATGTGAGAACGCACCTCTGTCAAATATCATCGTTGGTTCACCTGTTGAGCTTGCATACTGCCTTGCACTTATCTCTGCTACCGAGGAATATTCTCTTATACCGAGGTGGGTACAGGTCAATTATCCGAATGTGGACAGGATAATGCGTGTTCTCAGGAATACCTCATGCCATGAATGTACCTACTGCAGATCAAGGCTGAACCCTATCAGCTATCTCGGCAAGTATTTCGGATATCCGGGTTTCCGTAAATATAATGACGAGCCATTGCAGGAAAATGCCGTTACAGCGGCAGTGGAGCACAAGTCACTGCTTGCCATATTTCCCACAGGCGGCGGAAAATCCCTGACCTTCCAGATACCTGCACTTATGGCAGGAGAAACAGAACGTGCCCTGACGGTCGTTATATCGCCTTTGCAGTCGCTTATGAAAGATCAGGTGGACAATCTGGCAAAGCGAGGTATTGCCGAAGCTGTTACTATCAACGGATTGTTAAGCCCCATAGAGCGTGCCGAAGCTATCGAGCGTGTAGAATCGGGTATCGCTTCTATACTCTATATATCCCCCGAATCGCTTCGTTCCGTAACGATCGAGCGTTTGTTTTTGTCACGCCATATCGACCGTTTCGTTATAGATGAGGCTCACTGTTTCTCCGCATGGGGACAGGATTTCCGTGTAGATTATCTGTATATCGGAGATTTTATCCGTGAATTGCAGGAGAAAAAAGGCAACGGCTGTAAGATACCCGTGTCATGTTTTACGGCTACAGCAAAGCAGAAGGTCATCAGCGATATAAAGGAGTATTTCAAGAACAAGCTGGATATCGAACTTGAACTTTTTGCAACAAATGCATCCCGTACTAATCTGCGTTATGAGGTACTGTATAAGGAAACAGACGAAGAGAAATACGAAACTCTCCGCACACTTATCGAGCAGAAAAACTGTCCGACTATTGTGTATGTTTCGAGGACCAAGCGTACAATAATGCTTGCTGAAAAGCTCACAAATGACGGTTTCAAGGCAAGACCGTTCAACGGGAAAATGGACAGCAGTGAAAAGCAGGAAAATCAGGAAGCCTTCATCAATGACGAAGTTCAGGTCATTGTGGCGACTTCCGCTTTCGGCATGGGCGTTGATAAATCCAATGTCAAGCTGGTCATACACTATGATATTTCCGATTCGCTGGAAAACTATGTGCAGGAAGCAGGTCGTGCAGGCCGTGACGAAAACTTGCAGGCTGAGTGTTATGTCCTTTATAATGACAGCGATCTTGACAAGCACTTCATTCTCCTCAATCAGACAAAGTTGAGTATCAGCGAGATACAGCAGGTGTGGAAAGCCATCAAAAACCTTACCCGCACCCGTCCCGAGGTATGCTGTTCTCCTCTTGAAGTCGCAAGACAGGCAGGCTGGGACGACAGCGTTGCAGATATTGAAACGAGAGTAAAAACGGCGATACAAGCCCTTGAAAATGCAGGATATATACAGCGTGGCAAAAATGTTCCCCGTATTTATGCGGACGGTATCCTTGTAAAAACTATGATCGAAGCCTCTGAACTCATAGACAGCTCTCTTAGGTTTGAAAACGACGAAGAACGCACTGTTGCAAAGCGTATCATCAAATCACTTATCTCCAGCAAAAGTATCGCAAGGGCAGGAAATGCCGATGCTGAGTCAAGAGTTGACTATCTTGCAGACAGGCTCGGGATCGAGAAATCAGGCATTATCCACTCTATCCAGCAAATGCGTGAGGACGGTCTGCTTGCCGATACCAAAGATCTCACCGCATATATCCAGAAAACTGATACTATCAATAAGTCCATGCTGGTACTGCACCGCTTTCAGGCTCTTGAAACATTCCTGCTTGAATATATAGACGCAGACAAACTCTGCATGAACTACAAAGAGCTTAATGAAGCTGCTCTTGCAGGCGGCATAAAGACAAGCTCTGTTAATTCTATCAAAACGCTCTTCTACTACTGGACGATACGCAGCTATATCCAGAAAGAACAGGATCAGCTTACGGGCAGGATAAGCATAGTTCCAAAGCTGAGCATGGAGCGTATAAGGTCAAAACGTCATAAAAGCTACAGCATAGCAGAGTTCATAATAAACTACCTGTTCCAAAACAGCAGTAAAGATATCAGCCCCAAAGACGAAGTGCTTGTGGGCTTTTCCGTGCTTGAACTTATGAACGCTTACCGTGAGCAGTCACTCTTTGAAGTACATGAAAATGATATTGAAGAAGCCCTGCTGTTCCTGTCAAAGATAGGCTCATTGAAACTGGAGGGCGGCTTTCTTGTGCTGTACAGCGGTATGCGCATAAAAAGGCTCGAACTTGATAACCGCATCAAATACAAGCAGGACGACTACAAACAGCTGAATGAATTCTATCAGCAGAAAATACAGCAGATACATATTGTCGGAGAATATGCGAACATGATGGTGCGTGACTACAACGAAGCATTGCAGTTTGTAAACGACTATTTTCAGATGGATTACAAGAAATTTCTGTTACAGTATTTCTCAGGCGAACGCGCCACCGAGATAACACGAAATATCACCCCCGAAAAATACAGACAGCTTTTTGATACGCTGTCTGAACGTCAGCTTGAGATCATAAACGATGACAGCTCAAAATATATTGTTGTATCAGCAGGCCCTGGAAGCGGAAAAACAAGAGTGCTTGTGCATAAGTTAGCATCACTTCTCCTGCTTGAAGATGTCAAGCATGAACAGCTTCTTATGCTGACATTTTCTAGAGCCGCGGCAATTGAGTTCAAACAAAGGTTGCGTGAGCTTATCGGCAATGCTGCCAATTTCATAGAAATAAAAACTTTCCATTCCTACTGCTTTGACCTGCTCGGAAAGATAGGCAATATTCAGGAGTCGGAAAACATAGTAAAGGACGCAGGCGAGCTTATACGCAACGGTGATGTGGATACAAGCCGGATAACAAAAACGGTTCTTGTTATCGACGAAGCCCAGGATATGGACAAGTGTGAGTTCGGTCTTGTGGAAGCACTTATGGAACGCAACGAGGATATGCGTGTTATCGCTGTGGGCGATGATGACCAGAATATCTATCAGTTTCGTGGTTCCGATTCAAAGTATCTGAGATCATTCATAACAGAGCATGATGCAAAGCAGTATTCACTTATCGACAATTACAGAAGCTGTCAGAGCATTGTTACTTTTGCAAATCAGTTTGTAAAGACCATTTCCGAGAGAATGAAAACCGAAGATATTGCTGCTGTTTCAAATGATACGGGCGAGGTCAAGCTGATCAAGCACAGCGGTGTAAATATGGAGACTGCTTTGGTGGAAGATCTGCTTTCCGTGAGTGCAAAAGGCTCTGCCTGTATCCTTACAAATACCAACCATGAAGCATTGCTGATACTTGGTATTCTCAGACAGCGGAATATTCCGGCAAAACTGATACAATCCATAGATGGTTTTGATATATATGATATAGCTGAGATAAGGCTGTTTCTCAAAAAGCTGAACGCTGAAAACACATCGCCCGTTATCAGCGATGAACAGTGGAACAACGCTATTGAAGCCATTAAAAAGTATTATCAGAACAGCGACTGTCTGCCCATAATACTTAATATCCTGCATACTTTTGAGGCGACCAACGAAAAGAAATACCGCACCGACCTTGAAATGTTCCTGCACGAATCAAAGATCGAAGATTTCTACACTGACGAAAAAGGTGTTATCACTATCTCAACAATGCACAAGTCCAAAGGCAGAGAATTCGACAACGTGTATATGCTGCTCAGTAATGTCAGCATGGATACTGACGAAGAAAAAAGAAAGCTCTATGTCGCTATGACACGAGCAAAAATGCTTCTGCATATCCATTATTTCGGTGACAAATTCGACCGATTTGCCGAGTTCGCAACAACCGATGAGATAGACCTGCATACCTATTCGAAGCCGTCTGAACTTATACTACAGCTTTCACACAGAGATGTGTTCCTTGACTTTTTCAAGGATAAGAAACAGCTGATACTGAAACTGAAAAGCGGTACGCACCTTGCAGTAAGGGGCAACAGGCTCTATGTTCAGCTAAACGGCAAACTTCTGCCCGTTCTGCAATTTTCAGCCAAATGCAACGAGAATATAAAACATCTCATCGCATCAGGCTACACCCCATACGATGCTGTTGTGCGTTTCATCTGTGCTTGGAAAGGCAAAGAAGACACCGAGGAATCGGCTGTTATTTTGGCGGATATTTATTTTCGCAGAGAACAATAAAACAAGGAGGTAAACTTATGGATAATGATATCACTAAAATGCAGTGGGCTAAAATGTGCATGGATTATCTCGCCAATGGTGTAGACCCCGTATTTAATACCGATGTCGATGAAGATACTCTGCATAACGAACAGATCATCTCCTGTTTCAGATTTATTTCTGATATTCTTGCAAGAGATATTTACGAAGCTGAAAATGCAATAAAAAATAGTAATGAGTTTTTTATTACCGATGAACAGATAGCCGCACTTACAACATACTCATATAATTGCAAAGTAAGTGAACTTGCAGCTGAGATC
>ODAJ012192641.1_pt1 | contig 14753 bp, 12 predicted proteins | sample 1539241 | NCBI WGS metagenome assembly ODAJ01 (sample SAMN02144231, study PRJEB22623) | gut metagenome | biome: sheep rumen | host: Ovis aries | place: New Zealand
AACAACGTTGTGGACATCTCCAACTTCGTGCTCTTTGAAACCGGCCAGCCGCTCCATACCTTCGACGCCTCCAAGATTGCAGGCGGAAAGGTTATCGTAAGACGCGCCCAGGAAGGGGAGCCCATCCGCACCTTAGACGGCCTTGACCGCAAGCTCCATGCTTTTGACGTTGTCATAGCCAATGCCGAAGGCCCCATGTGCATTGCCGGCGTATTCGGCGGTGAAGATTCCGGCGTATCTGACAGCACCGTGGATGTCTTCATCGAGGGCGCATACTTCGACCCTGTGAGCATCCGCAAAACCGCCAAGAGCCAGACTCTTTCCACAGACGCCAGCTTCCGCTTCGAGCGCGGCGCAGACCCCGAGGCTGCACTTTATGCAGCCAAGCGCGCCGCCCTTCTTATCACGGAAATTGCAGGCGGAAAGGTGGTCGGCAAAGTCCGCGAGTTCTACCCCAAGCCCATTGCCCGCGCCCGTATTCAGCTGGATTACAACCGCATAGAGCATTTCATCGGCAAAAAGATAGGTCACGGTACCATTGAAAAGATACTGAAAGGCCTTAACTATGAGTTTGTGGAGCGCACAGCCACAGGAGCCCTTGTGGCCGCTCCCACATATATGGTAGACGTTACCCGTGAATGCGACGTAGTTGAAGAAATCCTCCGCATTTACGGCTACAACAACATTGAGCTTCCTCAGAACCTCCGCATGAGCGTGCAGCCCAGCGCCCAGCCGGAGCCCGAGGCCATCCGTAACAATATCTCCAACTTCCTTGCAGCCAACGGTTTCACTGAAACCATGAACAATTCCCTCACTAAGGAAGACTACTACACCAAGCTGGAGACATTCCCCGCAGAGCGCTGCGTGCATATTGTGAATCCCCTGAGCGCGGATCTCAATGTAATGCGCCAGACCCTTCTCCTCAGCGGCCTGGAGGTTGTGGCGTACAACCTCAACCGTCAGGCTTCGGCCCTGAAATTCTTTGAATACGGCTCTGTATATCAGAGGCTTCCGGAGAAAGACGGCACCACCCTGGAGGGCTACGAGGAACACCGCTGCTTCTCCCTCATCATTACCGGCACCCCGGACAAAGTATGGAGAAGCCCCGTCCAGAAATCCAATTTCTTTGAGCTTAAAGGCTATGTTGAGGCCCTCATGGCCCGCTACCGCATAGATGTGTCAAGCCTTGTCATGGGCTCCGCTCCCGCGGATATCTTCTCAGAAGGCATCACCTACAGCGTTCCCGGCCGTGAGCCCATGCTCCTTGCAACCCTTGGTACCATTAACCCTATACTCGCAAGGCGCTTCGGCATAAAGCAGCCCGTCTTTGCCGCAGAAATCAACTGGGAGGTCTTCTTTGCGCTTGTGAGGAGAGATAAGTTCTCCTTCAAGGAACTTCCTAAGTTCCCGGAGGTCAGAAGGGACCTCGCAATCCTTCTGGACGAATCCGTCCCTTACGCCGAAGTCCGCAAGTCGGCCCTCCGTGCCGGCAAGAAGCTCATCAAGAGCATCACCCTCTTTGACGTTTACCGCGGAGAGAAAATCCCCGCCGGCAAGAAGCAGTATGCCCTTGGATTCGTGCTCCAGGACCTTGAGCGCACCCTCACGGACGTTGAGGTTGAGAAGACCATGGAAAGGGTCCTTGGTTCCCTTAAGGCCGATTTCGGCGCAGTCCTCAGATAAATGCCCGGAAGGTGGAAGCATATCGCCGTGGCGCTGCTGGCCTTAGTGCTGGCGGTGGCCTCATGCGGTCCCCGGAAAATCTCCAAAGGGGACATGGAGGATATCTTCTACCTCATGTTCCTCCAGGACCAGAAGATACGCCAGGACCGTTCCCTGAGGAGTATTGCCGACACCTCCCTTGTGTACGCCGGCATCCTTGAGTCCAAAGGCTACGACACCGACGACTACCTTTACAGCCTGAAGGAGTACCTTGAGGAGCCTGCCAAAATGGAAAAGGTGATGGGAAACGTGGCAGAGCGCATAGAGAAGGAGCTGAAGGTGGTGAACTCCGAGATTGAACTGGAAAGGTGGCGCAGCAAGATGCTCTCCATTTACCAGAAGCAGATAGACACCACAAAGCTTCCAAAGGTGCGCGTAAGGCCCGTAGATACCCTCAAGGTGCGTTTTGAGGGTGATTCGGCCTATATACACAAGGAAATAGATTCCCTGAAACTTATCCCCAGGGATTCCCTCCTTTTCCTGAGGGATACCGTCATTGCCGTGACGGATTCCCTGCATGTGGCAGATTCGCTGCAAGAAGCGGATTCCCTTCATAAGGCCCATGCCGGGCGTGTGGCGGGTTCCCTGGCCATTCAGAAAGATTCAATATGAGATATACCGCAGAGCTAGTTTACACCCTTTCTGGAGACCCCATCCATAACGGATACGTGGAGGTGGCCCCAGACGGCACCATCCTGTCCGTAGGGCAGGCCGAAGGCCCTGTAGATGAGGGGATTATATGCCCCGGCTTTGTGAACGCCCACTGTCACGTGGAGCTTTCCTACATGAAGGGCCTCTTCAAGAAGGGAACGGGAATGGCCGGCTTCATAGACCAGATAAACGCCCTCCGGGACACTTCCTCCATGGAAGACAAGGTTGCCGCCCTCAAGGAGGCAATGGACTCCATGTGGGATTCCGGCGTGCAGGCCATGGCCGATATCTCCAACTGCTCAGACTCCTTTGAGGTAAAGGCCTCCCACCCCATGTACACCCGTACCTTCCTGGAGGTATTCGGGGCCAATCCCGGGGAGTGCAGCGCCGTCATGGAAGGCGTCCTTAGGCTTCAGAAAGAGGCCGAAGCCTTCGGCCTGGATGCAGCCCCCACGCCACATTCCTGCTATACCATGAGCCCGCAGCTTGTGACGGCTTCTTCGGCCGAAGGGCTCAAGAGCGGCTTCTTGTCGTTCCACTCTGAAGAGTCCGATGAAGAGGAGGAGATGATGCGTTACGGCCGCGGCCCCATGTGGGACAACCGCGTTAGAAACGGCATCCCCACGCCTCCCGTTACAGGAACAAGTTCCCTTGAGTACTTCCTCCAAAGGGTTACGGAGGCTGTTCCCGCCCCGGTTCCCGGAAACGTGCTCCTGGTCCACGAGTGCTGCCTTACCCCGGAAGGTGCAGCCCGCGCCCGTGAGGTCCTTGAGCACCCTTACATTGCCGTGTGCCCGCTTTCGAACCTATTCATACACAATATGCTGCCGCCCATTCCGGTCATGCGTGAAAGCGGCATCCCCATCTGTATCGGCACGGATTCACTGTCGTCCAACGACACTCTTTCAATGATAGATGAGATAAACTGCCTCAGGAAGGCGTTCGACCTCCCGCTGCAGGAAGTTCTCACCTGGGCCTGCCTTAACGGCGCCCGTTTCCTTGGCCTTGAGAGCCGCCTTGGCACCCTTGAGCCCGGCAAGCGCCCCGGCCTGGTACGCCTGTCGTCATACCCGGCTTCTTCTGTCATCCCGAGCGAAGTCGAGGGATCTCATTTTAAATCCACACGCCTATGCTAAGAGAAGATACTGTTTTCGGCCCCATCTTCAGCCGCAGGCTGGGAAGTTCCCTGGGGATAAACCTTCTGCCCAAAAACGGCAAGGTGTGCAACTTCGACTGCATTTACTGCGAATGCGGATGGAATAAAGACGGCCTTCAGGACAGGAGCATCCCTTCGGCAAAAGATGTTGAGGAGGCCCTTGAAGAGAAACTGAAAGCCTGTCAGGCGGCCGGAACTCCCATAGATTCAATCACTTTCTCCGGAGACGGAGAGCCTACCCTGAATCCGGAATTCCCCGCAATAATAGACGTTACCATAAGGCTCAGGGACAGGTATTACCCCTCTGCAAAGGTGTCGGTCCTTACAAATGCCACCCGCTGCGGGCAGCCCGGCATTTTTGAGGCCCTGAGGAAGGTGGACAATCCCATCCTCAAACTGGACGCCCCCACAGACAAAGAAGTGGCCCTAATCAACAGGCCGGTAGGGGAGTACCATGTGAAAGATGTGGTGGAGGCCATGAAGAAGTTTGACGGAGATTTCGTGCTCCAGACCATGTTCCTGCGTGGTCCGGGCTGGGCCTGCCAGGACTGGGTGGAAAGATGGATGGACATTGTAAGGCAAATTCGGCCAAGGGAAATTCAGGTCTATACCATAGACCGCGAAACTCCCATGAAAGGCCTTGGAAAATACACTCCGGAGGAAATGCGCGCCATGGTGCAGCCTCTTCAAAATGAAGGATTCAAAATACAAATTAAAGGATAACATACTATGTCACTTTCAAGCAAATACGGTTATACCCCGGACAAAGAGGCCATTGACCGCCAGTTGGAACTAATCGCAGAAGGACTGGAGAATATTGCTTCCCCGGAACTTTACAAGGCATGCTTCGGCATCATGGACCAAACCACCCTTTCCTCCGACGACACTCCGGCTTCCGTGAAAAAGCTGGTGGAAAAGGTGAACAATCTTCCCGCAGCCTTCCCCGGCTGGCCGCTTCCCGCATCTATCTGCGTATACCCCAACCTTGGGTATGTTGTGGCCCAGAACCGTCTGGATCCCGCCCTCCACGTCACAACCGTAGCGGGCTGCTTCCCCACATCCCAGAGCTGGATAGAGGTAAAGCTTCATGAGATAGAGCTTGCCGTACGCGGAGGCGCAGATGAAATTGACATTGTGCTGGCACTGAACAGCTTCCTTGCAGGAGACTATGAAACCGCAGGCAAGGAAATAAAGGCTTCCCGTGAGTGCATAGACCGCGTTGCCGCAGAGCTTGGCCGCAAGGTATGCCTCAAGGTCATCATCGAAACCGGCCTCCTTGTAACCCCGGAAAACATTGCCGACGCCTCTTTCCTGGCCATGGAAAATGGTGCCGATTTCATCAAGACGTCTACCGGAAAGGTGAAGGTAAACGCCACGCCTCTTGCCGCTTACGTAATGTGCGAATGCATCAAGGCGTACTATGAGAAGACCGGCGTCAAGGTTGGCTTCAAGGCCGCCGGCGGCATCGCTTCGGCCCAGGATGCAGTTTGCTACTGGACCATCGGCCGCACCATCCTTGGAGATTCCTGGATGAACAAGGACCTCTTCCGCTTTGGCGTTTCCTCCCTCGCGAATAAGCTTCTCAGCGCCGCCAGCGGCAGCACCGTCACGTATTTCTAGGAGTTATGAAACGTTTAGTCAGCCTTTTCCTACTATTTGTGGCGGTGGTAGCATCGGCCGCAAAGCCTGTTACGGTTTCTTCCCCGGACGGCCGCCTCAAGGCTACCATAGAAACCGGTTCCAGGCTCACCTGGTCCCTGGAGTATGACGGAGAAATCCTTGTTCAGCCCTCGGAGATAGGTCTCAAATTGGAAGATGGCACTGTTTGGGGCGCAGGCTCCCGTTTCCGTTCGGCCAAAAAACGCAGCGTAAACGCGGAGTTCGACGCCCGGCTTTTCAAGCGCAGCAAGGTTCAGGACTGCTACAATGAGCTGACGCTCCCCGCAAAGGGCTTCAGCGTAGTTTTCCGCCTGTACAACGACGGCCTGGCGTACCGCTTTGTGTCGGCCGGTCCCGTTACCGTAAAGGCCGAAACCGCGGAATTCTCGTTTGCAAAGGACTACAAGGCATATATCCCTTATGTAAGCCAGCATACGGAAACGCTTCAGAGCCAGTTCATGTCTTCCTTCGAGTCCCAGTATACGGTTTCGGCCATAAGCAAATGGGACGCAAAAAGGCTGGCCTTCTCTCCGGTAACGCTTGACGCCGGAAGTGTAAAACTTTGTGTCACGGAGGCCGATTTACGGAACTATCCCGGCCTGTTCCTCTACAACGGGAACGCTTCCTGCACCTTGAAGGGCGTGTTTGCACCGGTGCCCAAAGAGGAGGTGAAAGGTGGCCACAACATGCTCCAGAGCATAGTGACGGCCGCAGAGCCTTATATTGCAAAAGATGCCTCCGAATTTCCCTGGCGCGTTGTGATTGTGGCAAAGGAAGACAAGGAGCTTGCCCAGAGTGACATGGTATACCGCCTTGCAAAGGCCGCAGATAATGCCGACTGGAGCTGGGTAAAACCCGGCAAGGTGGCTTGGGACTGGTGGAACGACTGGAACATCTACGGAGTTGACTTCGCTTCCGGAATCAACAACGATACCTACAAGTATTACATAGACTTTGCTTCGGCAAAAGGAATAGAGTACGTAATCCTTGACGAGGGCTGGTCCGTTACTGGGCAGTCCGACCTCATGCAGGTGGTGCCGGAGATAGACATTCCCATGCTCTCTTCCTACGCCCGGTCAAAAGGCGTGAACCTTATCCTTTGGGCCGGCTACAATGCCTTCAAAAAGGACATGGATGCCGTGTGCGCCCATTACTCCAAGCTTGGCATAAAGGGCTGGAAGATAGACTTCATGGACCGCAACGACCAAGATATCGTGCGTTTCTATGAGCAGGCTGCAATGGCTGCCGCAAAATACCATATGACCGTGGACTTCCACGGAGCATATCCTCCCACCGGCCTCAACCGTACATACCCCAACATAATCAACTATGAGGGTGTATACGGCCTTGAGAACATGAAATGGGCCGCTCCGGAGGTGGACCAGGTCACCTACGATGTCACCATACCTTTTGTGCGTCTTGTTGCCGGTCCCGCGGACTACACGCAAGGCGCCATGAGAAATGCTGCCGCAGGGAATTATCGGCCCGTGAATTCAGAGCCCATGTCCCAGGGAACGCGCTGCCACCAGCTGGCCGAATACGTGATTTTCGACGCCCCGCTCACCATGCTCTGCGACTCTCCCAGCAACTACCTCCGGGAGCCCGAATGCACGGATTTCATAGCGGTTATCCCCACGGTTTGGGACGAGACTATCGCCCTTGACGGAAAGATTGGTGAGTATGTTGTCATGGCCCGCAGGAAGGGATCAAAATGGTATGTGGGGGCACTCAACGGCCTTCAGGAGAGGAATCTCACCCTGGATCTCAGTTTCATCGGCCCCGGTGAGGCCGTCATCTTTGCCGATGGCGCCAATGCCCACAGGGCCGGCCGGGACTACACCCGCACCTCCACTGCCGTCCCCGCTCACATCACCATCCATCTTGCCCCTGGCGGCGGCTGGGTGCTCGAGACGCTATTTTAAAGAAAAAGGATGGCTTCAAAAGCCATCCTTTGTGCGCGTTGCTTATTTTCAACTTATTAATAAGTCTTAGTACTGAATTGGTGTAAAATAGGTGTAAAATAACGACTGTTTTACTCAATTTTTATCTTGATACGTTCGATCAAGTCTCTTGTCTTTTCTATGAGCGGAGACATTTCCGCTTCGTCGGACTGGTACACCAGGTTGTAGTCGCTTTTTTCACGTAAATCTTGTAGCTTGGCGTAAAGACGCCCATCATCGGCGGAGAATAAACCGGGAATGACATACTTCTGACCGAACATCAGCCCCGCACCCTTATGGCTACGGACTTCGATGTGGTCGTTTATCAGCAGGGCCGACACGGCATGGAATGCAGCATAAAAGATTCGGTTGGCGACAACATCCCAGATTCCGAGCGCTGCAACGGCCTCGGCCTGGGCAAGGAATTTGTCGGCTTTTTCCAGTTCAAGGCCGACAACGATGGCTCTTTCTTCTTGTGACAGACTCATACGAGGGCAATGGCATCTTGTTCAACATTACGGCGGAAAAGAAGTGAAGAAGGATGGTTCCATTCGTCGCGGGAGTAGATGACGGGTACAATAACCTCACCATGTTCCCAACCGAGTTCCGTGAGCGGATATGCCAGGGAATCATAAAGACCGATGTTCGCACTGGGCGCATCTACGAGGATGAGAATGTCCCAGTCTGAGTCTGAATGGGCTTCTCCACGTGCCCGGGAACCGTACAGAAATGCCTGAATACCGGAAGGCATTACCTCCCGGGCCTTGCTCTTAATGAGCTCAAGCATTGTCTGTTCCTTCTGACTCATAGCGCAAATTTACGTGCAAACCGAGAGAAAAACAAATTTATTGTGTATACGCAAAAAAAGACCGGAAAAATTTCCAGTCTTTTTTGGTGCGCGAAATCAGAGTCGAACTGACACGTCCTTTCGGACACTACCTCCTGAGAGTAGCGCGTCTACCAATTCCGCCATCCGCGCATCTTTTTTTGGGACTGCAAATTTACTCACTTTTTTTGGAACTCCAAATATTTGCGTTCTAAATTTCTACATTTATGTTTTCCGTGTGTGACCAGTCTCCAAGCTTTAGTGTTATCTGGGTCACGGACAGGGAAAGGCATATGGTAATGTCCTTAAGGTCAGTGTCTGTCCAGTCGTACCCGGCCTCGCGGATGTAGGTGCCAAGTGAAAAGGTCCTCACCACCTTGTCCTGCATCACAATGTCCAGAAGCAGAAGGTCCGAAGGTGATTGACGGGGGAGAAGGCAACTCATGCCTGTGACCGGGCAGCAGAACTCCCCGTATTTCGGCCTTCCTTCAGGAGAAAGCCCGCAAACCTGTCCCCGTACCTTCACTTCAACGGGTTTTCCGTTTCCCGGCGGGCCGTCAAGTTCGAGCCTTAGGTTGCAGTAACTTTTATGAAGCACGGCATCGGCCCTCAGAGTCTCAAAATCTGTGCGTATCCATGCGTCATAGAGGTACAGAGGCGGGCTTTGCTCCCCATATGGAATGCGAACACCGTCTTCAAGCGCCGCCCCTGAAACCGCAATTATCCGGACCCTGTCCCGCGGAACGTCATGGTAAACCACGGTATCCCGCGGGACCGTCCCCTCATGCAAAATCTCTCCTATGGAATCTTCTATCCGGTATTCAATGGGTCCGGGGCCGGTGAGATTGACGGCAAGAAGGCATGGGCAGGCCGAACGGTCTTCCTTCACGGAGCAGGATAGCAGCGCAAATGCCGTGATAACAGGAAGGAGAGTCCGGCCTGCCATCCACCTATTTCCCATAACGGTAGAATGTGGCCATTATTTCCTCGGTAAGTCCAGGCGCCACTTTTATAAGTTCCTCCTTGAGGGAGGCTATATCCACTGCCGCCGGAGACAGCGCGCGGTAAATCTCACCCCTAGTCATCCCTCTCTCGTACAGGTAAGTGAAGATGTCCGGCTTGAACCAGAAACTGTTCCCGAAGGTCTCTATAGCGCCTTTGTAGCGGTCCCTGACCAGGGTTGCCTGCATGAAATACCCCCACATTTCTCCAACTTCGCACTGCGAGGCCCCGTCTCCCGTTCCCAGTCCGTACATCTGCCCGCCGGCAGTTATGAAAGAATGTATCACATAGTTGATGTAAGGCGACCAGAAGTCGTTTCCCACCTTCGCGAAATGGCTGGCATGGGCAAGTTCGTGATTGACGGCACTGAAAATTGCCGGGTAGTTTAGTTGTCCTGAAGTGCCGATGGTAACGTCCGGAAGGAAAATCTGAATGAGCCCCAACCACACCCCCAGATACTTCTGCAGCAGGTAGTTGTCCATGAAAGCGCCGTGGTGGAGCATTGGCGCGCTGGAAGCGCTGAGCCCGGGGAATATCCAGATTCTCATGTCTCCGGGCGGGGGAGCAATCTCAAGGTCCGTCTCCGTGCAGCGGGAATAGTAGTCATAGGCGGCGTTGTTCACGGCGCAGCGGCGGAACAGGGCTTCGTCTGAGGAAGCCGTCACATTCACGTCTATTCCCTCGGGACCGCCCCTTCCCAAGGTGCTCACTGATGCCGGGACAATGATCCAGTTGAAGCCTATGGAGAAGCCTTTCTCGTTCTTGAAAACCAGCCTGTAGCGGGGTTTCCCGGAGAAACTCTTCGGCATGGTGTAGTATCCGTCACGGGAGGTGTTGCACCTTGCCACTTTTACAAAGATGTTGGCCACAACCTCCACTCCGGCAACGCCGAAGGGCTTCCCTCCGCTGAATTTGGGGTCTTCAATGGTAATTCGGCCTGTGGGGTAGGCCGCAGCCTTGGTGGGCGGCGCCCAAAGGTCCTGGTTACCGGTCAGCTTGAACGCTTCCTCCTCAACCAGCGTCCAGTCAATGTCTCCGGCCTTGGTGACGTCGTTTTCGGCCAGATAGCATTCGTCAAGTACCTCATACTTGATGCCGTCCGGAAACTGGAAATCGTAGGGTACAACGGCGTACTGCCAGGTGATGGCTTCCTCACCGACACCAGGGTCCTGGTAGTAGTCTCCCTCCTTCACAATCCTGTAATCCATGGGGTGGTCCATGAGATAGAGCCCGCGTGAAGCCAGCGTATCCATCTGGGCGTCGTCCTTCGGCAAGAAGCGCACATAAAGGTCCGTGGCCTGGAGAGTGACCCTTCCCGCCTTGGTGGGATACGCCTTTGTGAGGGCCTCGGTCATGTTGGCCACGGTGTAGGGGTCGTCCAGCTTTTCGCCAAGCTGGATCATTTCATGGAAAACGTCTCCCTCCGGATGCCGGAGGCCGTTTTCATCCAGCGGAAGTCCGCTCTTCTGGCAGGCCGAAAAAGCCAGCCAGGGAATGAGTAGTAACAATGTCTTTTTCATAGGGCACATAAGTTTTGGGCAAAGGAAAGTAAAGTTATCCGTGTCACCAAATAGGAAACGTTTAATTTAAAAAACGCCATTAGAGGCTATTCTGGGGCCGATTTTCAGGGCGGCTGAAACGGATATTCGCGTCAAATGAAAATGCAAAGCCCCTTTTTGAAGGAAGAATCGGCCTCTGAAGCCCCTGTAGGGCACATGAAAAAAATTATCCGTTTCACGGGGACGGTGCAAAACTTCCGATATGGGAGAAGCCGAAAAAAATTAGTATCTTTGCGGGATTTTTTAAGAAGCGTTTTTATGCAGGACATCAGAAACATAGCCATTATCGCCCACGTAGACCACGGCAAAACCACGCTCGTGGACAGGATGATCTATCAGGCCAACCTTGTGAGAAGGCCGGAAGACCTTGGAAACCTCATCCTGGACAACAACGACCTTGAAAGGGAGCGCGGCATCACCATTCTTGCCAAGAATGTGTCCGTAACCTATAAAGGCGTGAAAATCAACATTATAGACACTCCCGGCCACTCCGACTTCGGCGGAGAGGTTGAGCGCGTTCTCAATATGGCCGACGGCGTCCTGCTACTTGTAGACGCATTCGAAGGCTGCATGCCCCAGACAAGGTTCGTGCTCAACAAGGCCATCGACATGGGCAAGAAGCCCATCGTGGTCATCAACAAGGTGGACAAGCCCAACTGCCGCCCCGACGAAGTCCAGGAAGAGGTGTTCGAGCTCATGTTCAACCTTGGCGCCAACGAGGACCAACTGGAGTTCAAGACCATCTACGGCAGCGCCAAGCAGGGCTGGATGAGCACCGACTGGCGCAAGCCCACCCAGGACATCACCGCCCTTCTGGATACCATCCTTGAGGAAATCCCCGCTCCCGCAATAGTGGACGGCACACCCCAGATGCTGGTCTCCTCCCTGGAGTACAGCCCCTATGTGGGCCGAATCGCAGTGGGCCGAATCACCCGCGGTTCCCTGAAGACCGGCATGCCCGTGAGCCTTTGCAAGCGCTACGACATTGTTGAGAAGTCAAAGATCAAGCAGCTGATGGTCTTCGAAGGCCTTGGAAAGGCAAATGTAGACGAGGTCCAGTGCGGAGACATCTGCGCCGTTGTCGGCATAGATGGCTTTGAAATCGGAGATACCATTGCCGATTTCGAAAACCCCGAGGCCCTTCCGCCCATCGCCGTAGACGAGCCCACCATGAGCATGATGTTCATGATCAACAACTCTCCCTTCTTCGGCAAGGATGGCAAATATGTCACTTCCCGTCACCTCAAGGAGCGCCTTGAGAAGGAACTTGAGAAAAACCTTGCCCTTAGGGTAAAGCCCGGCGTAAATGCCGATAGCTTTGTGGTTTACGGCCGCGGCGTCCTGCATCTTTCAGTCCTTATCGAGACCATGCGCCGCGAAGGCTTCGAGCTTCAGGTCGGTCAGCCCAAGGTCCTTGACAAGACTATCAACGGCCAGCGCTGCGAACCCATTGAGGAGCTCTCAATTGAGGTTCCGGAGCAGTTTGTAGGCGCAGCCATTGAACTGAGCACCCGCCGCAAAGCCGCCCTCATACGCATGGAACCCCGCGGAGACCGTACTCTGCTGGAGTTCGAGATTCCCACCCGTGGCCTGATGGGCCTTCGTTCCAACCTTCTCACCGCCACCCAGGGAGAGGCTGTTGTGGCCCATCGCTTCAAGGATTACCAGCCTTTCAAAGGAGACATCGAGATGCGAACCAACGGTTCCCTTGTATCCCTTGAAACCGGAGAGGCCATTGCCTACTCCATGAACAAGCTCCTTGACAGGGGCAGGTTCTTCGTGGAGCCCGGAGAAGAGATTTACGGCGGCCAGGTGGTAGGGGAGCACACCCGTGAGAGAGATCTCAACATCAACATCTGCAAAACCAAGAAGCTCACAAACGTGCGTGCTTCAGGTTCAGACGAAAAGGTGGTCCTTCCTCCTGCAATCAAGTTCTCGCTTGAAGAAGCGCTGGAATATATTCAGGAAGACGAGCTTGTGGAAATCACTCCCAACCACATGAGAATGCGCAAAATCCAGCTGGATCCGCTGGACAGGAAAAGAAATTCGGGCCAGGAAGATTGATTATTGGAAAATAATTGTTATCTTTGCACCCCTTAATCTGTTTTTTGGCAATGTGTAAAATTATCATTCCTCTAAACGGTTGGGCTGCGCGGGAGCGGGAGTTCCGCTTTCACGCAGGCACTGAGTTCTTTCAAATGTTTGACAATGAGGAAATTCTGGACGCAGACGTTAACGTTCAGGTGAGCGTGAGAAAGGAGAGTTCGCAAAAAGTAGAGGCTTCGCTCCATCTTCACGGAAACGTTACTGTCCAGTGCGACCGCTGCCTGGAGCCCCTGGTGGTTCCGGTAGAGGTGAGCCCGGAAGAGGTGTTCAAACCCGGCACCTTGGAAATTGACTGGGACCTTAGTCAGGAAGTGTACGACTACATTTGCCTGGCAATGCCCATTCAAAGGGTTCACCCGGAAGGGCAGTGCAACCCGGACACCGTCCGGTTCCTCGGTCAGGGAGAGCGCTCAAACGAGGAGGCTGGGGCACCCGCGAACAGCCCGTTTGCCGCTCTGAAAGGACTTTTTGAAGAAAAATAAACAATTAAAAAGTATAAACAATGGCACATCCTAAACACAAAATCTCCAAGCAGAGAAGAGACAAGCGTCGTACCCACGATTTCGCTCCCGTTCCCACTCTGAGCGTATGCCCCAACTGCGGAGCCACTGTGATGTATCACCGTGTTTGCCCCGAGTGCGGTTACTATCGTGGCCGTCAGATCATTGAAAAGAGCGCCGAATAAGAGCTCTTTTTCCATGATGGCCTCATAGTTCAACGGATAGAACGGAAGTTTCCTAAACTTTAAATCGAGGTTCGATTCCTCGTGGGGCTACAAAGAAGCCGCCTCGCGGCGGTTTTTTTCGTGCTCGGAGGGGATTGCCGATGGGTGTGCTGGAGGAGGATTTGGATTTGTTTTTCCAAGTGTGTATATTTGTAAGGATAGAGTAAAGTACTGAGTATGAGTATTCCAGTTTTGTTTCCGGATTATGCACAGCCGTGGATGACAGACCCCCGTTCCTGGATGGTTTTGCTGGTGGCAGGAATCGTGGCAGTCCTCTTTATGTGGTATCGCAAATACTGGGTCAATGTGATAGGCATAGTGTTGAGTATTGCCTTGATTGCGGCCTGGGGATGGCTGGTTTGTGCTATGGGTTACTGGGAGGGTAGCTGGTTCCTTGTCCGGTCTCCGGAGCAACCTTTATGGAACTGGATGCTGAGAATAGCCCTTTTGATATTGTATCCGGCTATTTCTCTCATTTTCTGTCCCGGCCCCCACGGAAAGAGTGCTCGTCCGTACAGTTCCAAGATGAGCTGGGGACAGTTCAACAGGCTTGTCATCGTTATCGGCCTGTCGTACCTTGCCAGTATTTTGATGATGCACTTTTGGGAACGCAATGTATGGAGTGTCGTGGCATTTGCCGCGCCCCCAGTTCTCTATATGCTTGTCCTTTGGGGAAAGGCACGCGTGAATTTTTCTTCCTTATTTACGTGTGTTCCTGCAAGCATCGTTGCTTCGCTCACCCTTGTGGGGGTCATGAAGCAGTCACTCGCTGTGTCGGCGATATTTGCCTACATCATTTATGGAATCATTCTGGTTGCGGTTATCGTGACCTTTGCCAAGATTGGCAGCGCACTGGGTCTGGATCAGGAGGCCAAGTACAAGACCGGCTCGTCCTCTTCCAGCGTCAATACCTCTTTTGACGCACTCGAATATGGCAGACAGCTGAAGTGGATCCGGGAACATGGCTGGTAAAATCGACCTTATTCCAATCTTCCGGGATTGTTTTTCATTAATATTTCAATCTTCCAAGATTGTTTTGTATCTTTGCGGTGATTAAACGCTCATAGAAATGGAACTGAATCCGGACGTACTTTATAGGAACTCACACAGATTGGTGTCGCAAATCAGTCTTGACTTCAAACGGGAGATATATGACCACATCAACTGGAAGCCCCGGATCATCGGCATCAAAGGCCCCAAGGGCGTGGGAAAATCCACGCTCCTCAAGCAGCATATCCGGGAGTCATTCGCAGACGACAGCAAGATCCTTTACGCTTCGCTGGACCATATCTGGTTCAACGGGAACAGCCTGGACGACCTGGTTGAGTATCATTATATCCACGGCGGTACCCACCTCTTCCTGGATGAAGTGCATAAATACAAAAATTGGGAGTGGGGTATCAAGAAT
>ODAJ011491310.1_pt1 | contig 14749 bp, 25 predicted proteins | sample 1539241 | NCBI WGS metagenome assembly ODAJ01 (sample SAMN02144231, study PRJEB22623) | gut metagenome | biome: sheep rumen | host: Ovis aries | place: New Zealand
TGTAATTTGCTTACATCAATTTTCTATCTCATACGCATCACCCCTTTAACTATTTTTAATAATCTCCATGTTTACTTCTTCCAGAAACCTATCTATACGCTCATAATCCGGCTTATCCGGCAGAACTGTATGTCCCTTTAGGTATTCCAACCGATTCTCCATTTCATCTACCATCTCATAAAACTCAGTCGTTGGCTGCCCATCCACCAGATACTTACCGTTACGGATATCCATCAGCAGATCATGATCCTTTACCCTATAGGTAACAATCTTGCCATCCTCCAGGATATCAAAACACATCAGATACAGCCGGATTAGATGACACATATGCTTGCTGAGTTTATCGTGTTCAATCGCATGTTGATTACGCTTCCCAATCTTTGCGTATCCGCTGACAATAGTCTTCATCTCATTCCACATGTCAGCGTAATCCCGAAGAGGATAATGATGAAGATTGATATCCATAAAAATCTCTGTGTTATACTCTGGCTGAACAGCTTTATCGATATAGAGATTAATTGCATCATCCGGGCAATCGAAATATCGATCTGGGAATGAGTATTTCGCATTTTTCACGCTATTTAGAATGTGTTCTTCTCTTCGTTTTTGCTCAACGGTGCGGATTGACTTATTCTCTAAACGTCGTAACTGGCTTGCAGCATACCCTCCAAATGAATGAACCGCTTTCTTTGAAAGAAACATATCTTTATTGTCGATTAACGCCTGCCCGATATCAGTGATATGAAGATACTGCCACGGTTCCAATCCCAAGATTTCAATCGTGTTAGGGTTACAGTTAGATAACAGGCTTATGATCTTCTCCAGTGAGTACACCGTTGTATCGGTCGCTTCATTAACAACCTGTTCAAATCCTTTACCGGTAAGAATCTCTCTGGCTGAGTGGGTAGCTACTCCACGAATATCTATATCGCTATGATCTGTCTGTAATCCATAGGCATAACTGCCTCCAAGACCGAGGATGATAATGTTATCTCCAAGTGGCTTCTGACGAAGGAAATCATACTCCGGTGTTGTTAGCCTGGTTTTGATTGCATCGATTGTCAATTATACTCTGCACCTCCTTGCTTTTAGCGAGTTTCCTTTCCAATATCGCGACCTTCTCATCTATGACATCCTTGGCAAATTTCGGACCGTTATGATACCATCCAATCTCTTCATCCAGATTCGCCAGCTCAACATAATTGTAATATCTCCGATGAGACAGACAGCTATGGCAGATCCATGTGTAGCGGTCGCATTGTTTCCATCCGCGTTCTTCTGGAGATGGTGATCCACCATGCAAACCGTATTCATCATAGGTGCTGATTGTATCACCGCAAATCTTACATCTGGCAATATGCGGCGTCCTATTCCACACCCAATGAGTGTATTTCTCGCGAGTGTTATACGCCCAAACAAGAATCCTATCGATTATGTTATTATTTAATGCAACATACATTTTTAGTTAACCTTCTTATCCTCATTCTTCACCACAGTAAGAATTGCCCCATCCGTACCGATCACCGTATAATCCTTAAGCAATTCATTATATGTCATATCTTGGAGATAAATCCTATACATCGGGATAACATTTTTTACGGAACAATAAGTTGTGATTCCGCCAATAAAAGCAAATGATACGGCTAGTATCAACTTCTTATATTGAAATAGAAATAGTAATGCCACTCCGAAAGCGATTACTGTGAATAATAACCATATAGGGCCCAAAGTATAGTCCATTGTCCTGCCTTCGCCCAAAATTATCATATTTCTCCCTCGTACTTCTCCTTCAATCGTTCCAGTTCGGAAAGTTCTTTCTGGCGGAGTTTTTCCTGTTTCATCCGTTCTTTCCGTTCATCCTCTTCAGCCGAAAGAATCTTATTGAATTCGTTCACTGTTTTTTCACTCGGATGACCATTACATTCGTTAAGATATTGATACAAAATATCCTGCGCTGTTTTTATCGCAATTGACTTATCTCTTTTATCCTGATTAACATAGATTCTTATCCAGTCACGCCCACATCCAATATGAATCTTGTTACTGCGAAGATACTCCGCTTGATAGAAATCTGGCAACTCTTCATCATAACTATCATTAATCAACCAGGAACCTGAGTTCTCCTGCTTGTGAAAAAGAACTGATATCTCATACTTTGGCTTGATATTAGGGAGTCCATCGATTTCACAAGGATACACCTTCTCGATGATCAAGGTCTGATCTTCATGATCGGCAAGCACGTATCTCTCCGCATCATCAAGGTTGGTGAAGTAACCTATTATATACCAATCGCTATAGTTAGCATGCATTACCACATAAACCACATTCTCCATGATTACCCTCTCACCAGCTTCGTGTATTTACTCAGAATTCTCGCTGCATGGACCATCGGATTCGCTGAATTAATCACAACTTCCTCAGTTCCAGTAGCAAGTTTCATCTGAATATTAACATCCTGCTTCCTACGGTAACCGTCTTCAACGCTGACGATAATCCGATCAATCCAGTTACCGCTTTTCATCAACCGAACTACATTCCGGCCAAGTTCATACATACAAATTGGCTGATCCGATGTCCCATTGGAGAAAAACATCGAGAAAATATCTGCCTGTTCGAGCCACTTAAATTCCCAGGCAATCTGTTCCTCTGCAGCATTCGGATCATGAATCGGGAAATTATCACGGCGCGGATTGAATACTACCAAATGGCTCAGGTCAACTCCGCCGATCTCCATACTCTGTAGCTGCTCAATCACTTTCTTCTGCCAGTTCGGGCAGTTCTGGATACCACCCGCGAGGAAGCAGAACACATCCCCATCGCGCCTTGTATAATCCTCTGGTGCTGTTATTACCTTCATTCTATCTCCTTCGTCCATTCACTATAATTTTTATCGTTACCGTAGTGTTCATAGAAACAATCCTTACACCACGGAGAAATCCATCCGCTATAAACAATCTTCCCTGGCTTGCCGCAACCGATGCATGTCTGCGTAGAAAGTTTCTCGTACTTATCTTCCCATGCATTGTACTGATCTGCTATCTCATCTGGATAACCACCTGAATAGATTGTCAATCTCCCCCACTTTTCTTTCCATTGGAGAATTCGGTACTCTTCCAGGTAATTGGCTTCAACCAGGATCTTACGTAGGTCTTCACACATCTGAAGTCCGAATGCTTTCACCCAACCTTTTGGAAGATCATCAAGGTTCGTGAAACCATAATCGTAGTCTTCCAGAGGCTCTTGTGACCAGTCATAACGAGGAAGTAGGAACGGGTAGCGTTCCACCAGTTCCTTATTCCTCTTCTTATCTTCTGGGTCATCCGTTGACAACACGGCAGCCCGAAATTCATCAAAACTCATCATAGACAATCCTCATTTAGTTCCACTGGAGCCGAATCCGCCAGTGCCGCGATCTGTTTCAGAGAGTTCATCGACCTCCTCCCAATCGACAAGGAAATTCTGAAGAAAAACCAACTGTGCCACCCTCTCACCTGGCTCAACGTATTGCGGTTCATCGGAGTCATTATGGAGTGACACGATCAGCTCGCCTCGATAAGATGAGTCACCCACACCCACGCAATTTGCCGGACGAAGGCTACGATTGCTCGCCATCCCTGATCTAGCAAAAACTCCCCCAAATAAACCGATTGGTATTTCCATTGCCAGGCCGGTACCAACCTTCACCGTCTGGTGTGGGTTAATCGTGATTGTATCTGTATTCGTCGCATACAGATCATATCCTGCGGCTCCATCATCTGCCCGCGTTGGTACTTTTGCGTTCTCATTCAATTTCTTGTATTTCATCAGCTTTATCCTCCCTCTTCTCATCAAGCATCTTGCAGCTATCATCATGCATTCTGATATCACCATCCCGCCCACAAATAGGCGGGTGGTATACCTTATCAATATCTACATATCCGTAGTGCCAATACTCGCACTCTTTACAGTGAAGGTTACTCACTGCGCTTTCCACGGAACACCCCCAGATTATCCGGAGTATCTGTGCTGAACATTACACCAAACTGATCTGTAAACACATCCCTGGCAATCAGTTCATGGAGCGTTGATGTCAGCCCGTGAGGATCGTTCAAATCATCATTCCAGTACTGTGCCACCTGGTTACGGAAGACACAGTACACATAGTCATTCGATGACGGGAAGAGGGTCGGAACCTTTACCACATAGGACAGAACCGGATTGCCCTCAAATGCCTTGCGGAAAGTATCTTCTGGCCCGAGATCCTGATTCTCTGGGACTACGACGACGCTCAGAGGTTTCGCAGTACCAACATGGACTTCGTGGACCAAGATCCTATCCAGTGCGTCCGCTTTCTCCTGCCCATTGACCAGAAGTCGGATCTCAAACTTCTCCTGATCGAACTCAACTGTCACGTTCGGATCATCTTTAAACAAGACTTCCAGTTTTCTGCAATGTGTAATCCATGGTGCAGACATATTAAGTTCCTTATTATTGTTGATATTATTACTCATATTACATTTCCTCCTTTTTCTCCGGTTCACCAAGAATCGCTTTGCCAACATATTCAATATCATCATCGTTTTCCATCGTGAAAATATATGCTGTTCCCTGTCCCGGGACTGGGACACCTACAAGGTATCTAAAATCATCACCGCAATCCTTGACTTCAGACACGATACCCAAACATGACACCCACTTATGTTCTTCTGTGAACTGAACCACATCATTGACGCAAAATCGTGAATTACCCATTTGTTCCCCCGGCCAACTGTTAATCTCTGTGATCAATAGATTGACTATATCGGTCGCAATCGACTCAGCCGTTTCCGAACTAAGCGCCCAACCAATGCTCCTCCGATGACAGTTTTCACAAATCGAATCGTTATCTTGATGACTACACGTATTACAGTAAACGGATGAAAAATTATTCTTCAGCAGTTCTGCGATTTTCTCGACCACGATTCTGCCTCCTCTTCTTCTTATTACTCACCTGTGGTTCTACAACTTCATGCCCTTCTTCATCTGTCCAGATGAGTCGAACCTGATCTCCCGGAACCCACTTGCCGTATTCCACCGGATTTTTGCCAACTGGGATATCCTCACCCCAAAGATCCCCAGTTTGCGGATCTCTATGTGAGAATGTGTACTTACCACCGGCATAATAGCCATACCTTGCGAAATATACTCTGCTCTGATTTGGAACATTAACTACCATCTTAATTTTCTCCTTCATTAATCTGTGTGTATTCTGCATCAATTGCTACATCCTTGCTATAGTCAGTATTATCAATACCACTATCACTCCCAAGATGATCGATGTCTGCATCATAAGCGGACGTCTCCTCTCCGTTGTTTGTAGCCTCTGTGTTGGTAGGTTCTGCATTAGTAGTCCCTACGTTAGTAGCAAATGTCAGCATCCATTCTGTAGCGATCCCTCCGACCGCATTTCCTGCCAGTACAAACAACCACGAGAATACAATCTCAAAGTCGAAACTGAGAAAAGCATATGGGGCATCCGCGATGCTGTGTTCGAATCCACTAATGATGAATGTCGCTACGCAGAGAATGACTATGATTGTGTGTTGTGAGTACACTGCTAAGTGTATTAGCACGTTACATAGGATACCGGCGATGAACAGGGTCAGGTAGTTCTTATCTACCAGTTTCGCATTCGTAACTTCTTTAACCAACTGCGCATTCTCTGGGGACATCAGTGTGAATAGCCAGACAGCAAGTGTTGCCCCGACCACATTAAACAGCAGCCCAAGAAACAACCCAGACCAGTTCTTGTCTTTGTAGATATACCCTACCCTTCCAGTAAAAAGTGGGATCTGACAGTAGATGATCGTCATTAATGCAACTGCGAAGAGGAGCGCTCCTACATATGGATTACTGCTCTTCATTAATACGATGTCACCAATTCCTATCAGAAATCCGGCAAGTATTGCTTGTGTCATTATTTAATTACCTCCTTTATAGGTTTGAAACCGCTTTATTAGCTACCGCAAACGGTGTTGTTATGTAATACGCCACCATTTGAAAGCCCAACGCAATAAAGGCCACCGGAAGAATTAATGCCGTTTTTATCGGATGCTTACGAAAACATCCTTTTACGTCCTCCCAAGTAGCCTCAGTGCGGGGTCTGTCGTTACATAATCTTCTTCTCTGCATTTTGTACTCCCCTCTTGACCAATTTTCGATTACAATCAGAACTTACCACATTTAGTTCGTAATGTCAATGCCATAATTACCTACATCAGGTATTTTTTGATTTTTCTCTGGATAGCCGAAATCTCTCGGCGATCTCAGCCTTTTCCTCTTCCGTGTATTTCCGTCCTTTTCGTGGCGGCGAGATCTTGATCCACGAAACTGGGATATGGGCACAGACACTTCCGTCTGAATTTTCTGCCGTGATTTCGACGTCATCATGCTCTTCCGCATACCTCTTGAGCCTATTCACCCATTTTTTCTGAGTAAAGCTGGCTGTTGCCATAACGTTGCCCGTGTACCATTCTATGTTGTTCTCCTGTAATTCTGCCATATCCACCTCAATCAGAAAAAACATCCGCAAGCGCGATTACGAACGCAGCGGCAATCACACCAACGACAAATCCAACTTCAAACATTATCATAAGCGGTCATCCCTCGCAAACATGTCCAGTAAAATCCAGACACACCATATTGGCCAGATTGCACACGCAAGTACCAATCCAACTGCCGGTAACCGGACAGACTCTTCCTTTGTGACCTTATAGGCAAAATACATCGTGGTAAAAAATCCGAGGAAATAAAGGATCAACATCATTATCCAACCCATTAACTACCTCCTTCCGTTAGCAACATGCATAACTCATCGATACTATCACGTAGATTATCGACATGCTGGAATAAAGGGTATCCATCATCCTCTACCAAATCCATGATGCCAGACTCCAATTCTGCAATGGAGTCTAGCATACTATCAATTTTCCGCGCAATTGCGGTCATCGTGTCCTGTGTATATGCAGTCAGTTTCATGATTCCTCCTCAACTCGCTTTGTCTGCTTCATGCAGAAGCATAATCTTATTGTAGAACTCCTCTCCCCAAAGTTTGCGGTATTTCTTTGCAATCTTCTGGCCAATCATCTCTCCCTGCTGCTCCCAGTACATCGGATACATATGGTAGTTAATCAACCGAGATAGTTCGATGCATTCATCATCATCATATGACCAATCACTAAGAACATCGTACGCGCCCACGCTTTCATGACCGTAGTAATGGCTGATCCCACTTTCATCTTTGAACTCACAGTACGTCTTCCCAGAATCATGTCTCAGAGCAGCCGCACACAGAAGCATATCGGATGAGTGTTCTGCTACATATTCTTCCGCTCTTCTCATATGAGTACCAAGGTCATACCTGTGGTGCGGATTGTTCTGGTCATAACCATCGTACCTATCGATGTCAAACAATACGCCAGGGATCAAAGCAACAAGTTCAATATCATCGAATCCCTCCCATTTCGCCGGTGTCTGCCAGTGCTTATACATCCGTTCGATCACCGCATCCGGTACTACTCTTTCGCGGTTATGATTCCGGTTGATGCACACCTGAATCGGCGGAGCGAGGATATGTGCAGATTTTACACAGTCGATGCTATTCAATGTGTTAAGGAAATCCATTCTCCGTTTGCTATTGATGTTACAAGCATCGTATATGACGTTTTTACCGTTGAGCAAGTGCTCCTTGATCTCCTTGTGCAGGACCTGGAAAGTCTCCGCATTGTGTTCCTGGTCATTTGGGTCACCGAACACCCTGCTTCTCACCTCATCTGATGAGCAAATTACGTATCCTTCTTCCGCAAGTTCCTTCGCATACTCACTTTTGCCAGAACCAGGCAGACCGACAAGAACAACGATGTTAAGATTACTCATGCTTTTCTCTCCTTTATAAATGTTGGGAATATGTATTGATGGGAACAGATACGGCATTAGAACGTAAAATTTGATTGACAGATTGCGTACAATCTAATAGAATAATCTCACGTAATGCACGTAGGTGGGTTTCACGTACGTTCCCATTATGTTCTTTTTTTGCTCCCTCGGTGTGGTCGCCAAACTCTTACCGAGGGAGTTCGAATGTTTGTTTGATGTTTTGGATTATACCACTGATCGAACATTTGTTCAACACCCAATATCTGGTATCTTTCCACATCTTATTCTCAAGATATGGTGTTGCTCATGTGGATAACATCGTTTTCTATGTAATCTGGAATAAGCCTACACAACCGTTTCATTAGCACATCTGCAACCAACTGTTTCGCATCTGCATTACTTTTTAGTGCTTCAAACCCAAATGGTGCAAGTGTGGATTTCTTGATTGCCATCGCCACAGCTTTCTTATCCCCATTAAATTCAGTGAAAAGTCCTCTTACATATCCGATGAATCGGTCTACGTCGTGTTCGAGTTCTGCCAATTTGAACTGGTAGTATCGGTAGTATACCGCCAAGTCTGGGAAATGCTCGCACAACCCATCAATCTCATCAGGACACTCCCTCAGAACCGCGAGAATATGTTCCTTACTCACATTCATGTTGGCCCGAATCCTATGAGCCGCCACATACTCTGGTGATTTGATCTTAAGTCGTCGCCAGTTCTTATCTACAATTACAAACCCTTCTCCGCCGACACTCTCACCTGGATTCAGCACTTGCGCCGCATCCAGGCAATCTTCGAGAGTTCTCAAAGGATAAACTTCCGGATGCGGCATCCCGATATACCGCCAATCCTCTTCCCCAGTGATATTGCTTCTGGTTCCAATGTGATATAACAATGTGGTCGGATACCGAATCACGATCTGCTGTAGCGGGCTGACTAGCTCAAAGATGTAAGTCATGTCCTCATCAAGCGCCTCAAATATGATGTTGTTATAATTAACTGCCGACTGAATCACAGAGAGAAACGGATGTCCAGAGAACGTGGTCGCATCAGCTGCATTGATACATGAGTTCGTTGACCACTGCCACTGTTTTGTGTACTTGTTGAACCAATACTTGCAGATGCTACCGTCAATCTTCTCTTCTGCCCGACAGTGATTCCAGTCGAACTTCTCCAGATCCTCTCTCGCTGCTTCCTCGAATGAGTTGTAGAACCTGGTGAACGGCCAACAGACAACCTCCTTCCGATCAAGGTCGATGATGATGCCCCTGGCTTCGCGGACAACTGGATCAAATGGATCAGCATTGATATCGTAGTTGATGATAGCGAAGGGTGGCTCTTCCTTGATACGGATGCCCTTCTGAGAGATTATTTCTCTCCAATTATCATGTTCCTTAATTATCTCCATTATATAAGACTTCATCGAGTTTCCTTCCGCTTTAACAGTAGCTTCACATGAGTGTTATCCTTAAGTTCAATGCCGAAATCCTCACGGATCTTCTCGCGGTTAAACGGCAAGCTAAAATGATTAAAATACATGATCTCATAGGTATCTGGAATCTTTGCCAGCAAATCTTCTAAGGAGATCGGGAAATAATTCTCGCGGACTTCGCGACTCCAATTTGCAAGGTAGCGGTATTTCATAAGGAAGTGAATCATATTCTTGCGGTCATGGACACTTCCCCAGATACTCTCAAAGTCGGCAATCTGTTCCGGAGATCCTTTTGCGAGAAGTTTCTGGTAGTCATTGATATCTGTTACGCCATTTACAGTTCGGCTTAACGCAAACTCTCTAATTGCAACATAACGGTAGCCAATACTAAATACATCATCCCAGAAGTGGTCAATCTCTTCTTCCGAACAGTATGAGTAGACTTCATGTATCACACTGGTGATACTTAGAATCTGGTGGTCTTGGTTGGTGATGTTACACATTGCTGTTAGCCTATCAAAAACCATCACCTCTGGGATCACCTCTGCCGCCAGATCCCTCATGTGTGGGTCATTGTCCACTCCATACAGTGACCACTCTGGGAAGTCGCTGTGAACCATTGCCAGTAGTTGCCCATCGGCACAGCCGAAGTCGCAGATCCCAGTCACATAGTCATCAATCAGTCCTTCCCAGAACAGCTTGTCCCGGATAGACTTCTTCATTCCTAAGTTATACGTGTTGTAGTCCTTAATTTTCTCCATTATATCACTCCGGCTTGTAATATTCAAACCCATTTTTCTGTGTATTCCACCGAATGAAACCGTTCCAGTTATCCCGCAGCTTCTCTCGGTTCTCAAGAACACAATTAAGCAGTTCCTTGGCAAGTTTCGGAGTCAGCCGCTTGTTATGCCACTTCAGGTCATTATCAATGTAATCAAAGACCTCTTTTATGTCACATATTGCTTTTGTGTATCCCCTATTATAATCTCCTGAAAGCCTTTCAAATTCTACCATGCAAGCAACTCCCTACTCTTTCTATTATGGCTACTCTCTCAATTCTACTAAATACTTTATCGTACTTTGATCTTCTTTATATACGATGACTTCGTCATTTCTCAACATAGTTCCAGCATGGGCATGAAGGCAATTTGCTCCAGGCTTTTCTTTCCGAAGAGCTTCATAATCAAAGTTGTAATACTTACTATCAAATGAATATACGTCATACGGAATACCATAGGCAACATTCATAAGCGCCATAAATGCCGTATTGGAATTTCCTCTCACCCAATAACTGCCATTCAAGCTTGTGTAACCCAGAGATTTTCTAGCCGTGGGGCTATAATATGTCCCAAAGCCAAACATCTTGCCTGTTATAATTGCATTTGTTGGTCTTAGCACTAGCCCCGTATTAAGAATTGACCACCAATTCTCATTCCTACTACCATGCCAGAAAAGCCTAGTATCTTGAATTCCTTCTTTCGCCACAAACTCATCAAACCGCTTCTGAGTTTTCTGATTTGTAACCCGCCAAGCTTGATAGAATTTATTCTTACAATCTCCAAGTTTAGATTTTATAAGTTCTATTTCATCATTAGACACAGGTTCCATCACAAGACCCATCGCTTCTAGAATAGTTTCGTCTTTGATGGGTTGATTATCCTCAGGTTCTTCTTCAGCAGCATGCGTAATAACCTGACCACGCATGACATCCAAAAGATCCTGTTCGTCTTTAATTATTCTAGAGAAATCTTCTTTTGTTTTAGCCAGATAATCCTTGACATTTTTCATTCGTCGAGGGATCACGGCAAATAGAATCATTAGGCTTTCGTTAAATTCTTTCAACTTCGTCTTAGTAGTAAGTTCATTTATAATCTTCTGAGCTTCATCTACCATAGCCTGAGTAACCTGATTTGATTCTACTTTGTAATTCTGTTGCACCTTCTGACGAGCCATACTCATCAGCCTGTTAACGATTTCCGCAATATATTCGTTTTCGATTTCTTTATATTCAGATTTTATCTTTTCTGGCTTAACAACAGAAATAAGATCCTCTATCAAATGCGACTGATCCGTATACCCCTTACGGATTTTCTCATTGTACTTTTTATCCCACTGCTGAATTGGATAGGTTCTGGTCTGTTGTGATGATCCAACTCGGCCATATTCAACTGTGAACGAAGTTCCATCTGAATTAGCAATCATACGATAATATTTATTATGATTGCTATCACTTTCGATCATGATTAAATATACAGGTTTTCTATCCTCCATGCTGTCACCTACAATAAATCACAATATCGATATCCATGAGGCTGAACTCATCTATAATAGCATCCAAAACAATTTCCCAATCAAAACCACCAGCCCCAGTACAGATTTTTGGCATGGCTAATTTCTTAACACAATCTTTTTCGCACTTCTTTCGCAGTTCCTTAAGAGCTGTTGTCAGCCTATCGTAATTTGGGGCATCATAACTGGATTTCTTTACAAATAACAAATAGAGATTATCCAGTTTTGCAATAGAATCGGTCTTTTTATAGCGCTTAATCGCAGCTTTACGATCAACAATATCGAATATCTCATCCATAACCTTTGGAACTCCAACACTGCAATCTATGTCATAACTGAATGCAGATGCAATCGAATACCCCTGTGGCACTGTTCTAATATCTCCTTTAATTTCAATGATATTCATATTTCAATCTCCTTATTTAGTAGTATTTACATTATTTCTTGTTGGATTATCTGAGATATAAGTAAAGTAATTGTGCGGATTATAAATGGATGGAAGTGGACACTCATTAGCATGAGTAAAGAAAAATGATAACTTCCATTCTGGAGATCCGAATTTCTCGAAGTCTCTTATTGCTATCTTCTCAACTTCATTCCAATCCAATACACCATATCTCAGTCTACCCTGGAAGGCATGGGTTTGATTTGTCAGATCATGAGTGATTGTTGAACTTATGATATCCTTCCGGCACTCTGTATCAAATCGGCCAGCCCCATGTCTCGTCATATATGTCCTTGACACATAGCAAACTTCCACATTTTTATCTCCATCGATCTTACGAATCATTTCCGCAGGATTTTGCAGCCCAGTATTGCTAGGTGTTGTGTGTTTACCATATCCTTGGATGTTTTGGTCAAGTAATAATCCTTGCCCATTTTCAAAGATCACATTATCAAACTTGCCTAAAATATCATCAGTAGCAAATCCACTGTTCCTAATCATTTGATTGAAATCATAGATATAATTATCAATCAATACCTTACTGTAGATAATTGACCTCCATTTTCTATCAGGTTTTATGCCCTTTGAAGAAATTCTACTTGTAAAGTATACATCTCTAACGAACTGGAGATATTCTGCTTTTTCGCTATCTGTCTTTCCGGCCATTTCTCCAACTGTTATCCCATCTCTAAAAATTGTTTCCCAGATTCCGACCCCACAGCTTCCATGTCGCTTATCTCCCCGAGATTCTTCTATCATCTGATTTGCTATCATGTCATATGGAGTTGTAAGTGGGCAATCCTCATTGATTAACAGCGGCCATAATTTCGTTCCTCTTCCAATCAGTTGCCTATATTCTTCCATCCAATTCATCGGATTAACAATATAATACTCTGGCAAATAAGTATAAGCCCCAAGAAAGGTACCACTCCCAAAGTGTCGGAATACATGACGTTCTCTGGATGGTAAAGTAACAGTATGACCACGTTGGCTACCACCATTTGATAAGACGACAAGACAATTTTGTTTCAACAGAAAGGATTGATACGTAAAATAATCTGTTACTAAACCTTTTCCCTCGTCACCAGCATTACAACCAATGATAACTTTAATATTCGTAGTCATACTGTCTCCTTACTCACTATTTTTACCAAGAGATACCATCTGAAGTGTTGTCAGCAACTAAGCTTTCTTCAGAATTGGCCTTTGTAATAATGTCAACAATCACATCTGCAATACCATCCATATTTGCTTCTTTATAATTGTCTCCAAGGATTTTCCATGATTTATCAATATTCATTTTGTCCCAGCTGTTGCTATGATTTACTTGAATATGGTAAATATCAAACTTTTTTGATGCCTCCTCATACAGATCTTCAGTTTTAATATCTACTTCGAGATCATCACCTGTCTGTAACATCAAAGCTTCTTCTTGCAAATAGGGGTTCAAACGTTCATCTCCCATCGTGATGATAATACCCTTCTTCCCTCTCTTCCAGCAATCAAGATCACAGTGCCTGGAACCCATATACCATGCCGCTGTATATGACTCCCAGAAATTACCTCCACCACCGAATTCGAACCATAACTTATCAAGCTGTTCTGCAATCCGAACATCAGATTCAAACTGAGAAATCTGAATTGGCCCCCTGTCACAATAAAGATCCCCAATACCCATGATCATAAATTCTACATCCTTAATCTGATCATAAAGTTTTGTCATGATAACATTTAATTTCTTTGCTACTTCAACAGCTGCTTGGCCCATGCTACCGCTGACGTCCAGCGCGAGGATGACCGGAATCGTGTTGGGATGCTCTTCAGAATCCCGACATTCCCTCATCACTTCATAGGGGTTAAGCGCTTTATCAACACTTTCTGATTTGAAAATATCTTGATTACTAATGGCATTTGTGATTGTGCCCACTGAATCAAACGTAACAGAACCAAGTCCTCTGGTTCTGTACGAAGTATTTACATAACTGGTAAATGCGTCTTTTGTCCAATTTCCACCACCCATTATTCTACATCCTCTCTTTCTTCTTCATCATCTGTATCAAAGTCAAAATCGAACATCCCATCAAACATGTTCTCGAAACCGCCATTTCCCATCATCATGAACGGGAGCATGTTATTCATACCTGATGTTCCAGTGTTGCCCTTCATCATTTCCGACATCATCATATATTTGAAGATATTATTCATGCCGCCCTTCTTGCCATTCTTAAAGCTGTCTCCAAACATGCTAACGATCTTACCGTAAAAATACACGCTTCCCATAAAAACATGGCGCTCCGGGAGAATCGTGTCAATCGTGCTATCTTCATAGTTAATTACAGTAATCTTATTATCATCTACTTCGATTACACATTTTGGTTTACCATTGACCAAAATAATGTCTCCTTTGTGTACCTTGTTCGTAGGAATCAGGAAGAAAAAATCTTCTCCAATATCAAAGACAAAGTTACTACAGTTAACAAGACGACCTGTCTTCATGTTATAAGTCTTGTACCCATTGTTTGTCTTCACTGCGATCTCACCGTTCATAGACAATCTACACATTCCCGGTGCAATCTTTCCAAACATTCCATTCATAAAACCATTCATATTCATTCTTAATCTCCTTTTCTTTTTATTACATTGTTTATTTAATTATATTATGCAAATAGTATTGGAAGTACCCGAT
>ODAJ012059021.1_pt1 | contig 14747 bp, 19 predicted proteins | sample 1539241 | NCBI WGS metagenome assembly ODAJ01 (sample SAMN02144231, study PRJEB22623) | gut metagenome | biome: sheep rumen | host: Ovis aries | place: New Zealand
CAACTATTAAATTTACATTCATAATTTATAAAAATAGTTAAATTTTATTTATAATTATAAAATAAATTAAAAATATTGTTTACTTTATTAAATAAAAAATGAAATATTTATTTAATTAAAACTTTTTATTATTTTTGTTTATAAATGTAAAATTTTATTTATAAATTATATGAGTATGAATGCTATTAAAAATAGTGTTCCTGTTAAAAATCAGGATGCTATTAATATTTCTAATGAAATATGTAATTATATTTCTAATGAATTTAATATTAAAACTTGTTGTTTAGGTTCAACTGGTAAGAAAAAAGATGATCAATATTCCGGTGATATTGATCTATGTATTGAATTCCCATATAATGATAATAATATAAATAAAATTATTACATATCTTAAAACTATATATACAGATGATATACAAATAAGTATTTTAAAAGGATTAAATATTATATCATTTGGTTATAATAATAACAATAAAATACATCAAGTAGATTTAATGTTTACAGATAATATAGAATATGCAAAATTTATATATCATTCTCCTAATTATAAAAATAATGAATCACAATTTAAAGGATTATACAGAACAAATCTATTAGCTATAATAGCTTCTAATATTCCAAATAATAATAAAAATAACACAGATATTAATTATTGGAAATATACATTATCTTATATAAATGGTTTTATAGAAAAACATAAAACATATCAAGGAAAAAAAGGATTATTAAAAAATCCAGTAGATATTAAAGAAGACACAAAATATATAACCAAAGATGTAAATAAAATAATAAAATATATATTAGGAGATTCTGCAACCATTAATGATACTAATTCATTTGAAACACTAATAGACTATATTATATCTGATAAATATCCTTATAATAATTTAGTAGATATAATTCATGAATTCATGACAGATAAAAGACATAAAGAGAAATTAAATGAATTATCTGTTTATATAATTAATACACTTAAAAAATATAATAAATATAATCTATTTATGAAAAAATATATTTTTAAATATTTAGTTTTTCCTTATTAAATTAAACAGTTATATATTTAAAAATAAATTATTAAATTATGAGAAAATATACATTTGATGATATTAAAATAGGCGATATAGTTAAAACAAAAAATGGTTCAGGAACTGTTATAAAATTAGAAAATATTACATTTAAAAATAATATTCTAAATAAAAATCCTGATTTTTCATTAGATACAGAAATAACTATATATTTAAAAAATGAAAATAAATTTTATTCATGTAACTTATATGATATTATTTCTGTTATTCCTAAAAATAATGAAAAAATAAATATATTTAAAAAAATAAAAAATATGTTTTTTAAAAAATAAAGCTTCTAAATATGTTAGAAGCTTTATTTTTATTTTAATTTTAACCATATAATATCTAATTACAAATATCTGCTGGAATTTCATATATAACATAGCCAGTTGTTTCTGATTTTGTATATGAACAATTACGTACATTTACTTTATTTATGAAATTTGTAAATAAATCTAATGACTAAATATCTTCAGGTGCATATGTAACAGCTGTATCATACCATAGCCAAACATCAGAAGAACTATTTGTAATATCAGTAAAAGGTGCTAAATTGACAGGTCCTAATACATAAATTCCATTTGTTTTTAATTGCATTTTTATTTGACTAGTGCCAAGATCACTTTCACTTATCTTTAAATGGAATATATATATAAATTTATCTATTGCCTTAGTTTTAATATCAAAATTTAAAATATAATTTATATTATCATCATTTGTATATGTTATACTTACATTATATATTAAACCATATGGCCAATTATATTCTGATTTTGAACATAATTTATAATATTTAGTTTGTCCTTGTTCTACATATAGTATTTCAAATTGTCTTAAAAAATATTCATCTGTATAACCCGGAGCTGCATTAGAGATACTATTTAATGTTAAATTAAAATTATCTGCTTCATTTTCTACAAATTGCTATGTTTCTTTACTGCCAAAATTAAATGTTAAATATGTTGTTCCAGTAGGTTGCATGGGTTCTAACTACATTATTCTAGTCATAATATTATCTATTTTTGCAATATATGTATTTGAATTTATTGTAGTCCATTCAAATTTTTTGGTTCTTCTATCATTATAATAATAATCACCATAATTTGTTCCATTTTGTATAACAGTTACATAATTTGTAGATTTATATGCACCGACTTTTAAATATATACGGCATGATCTTTTATTAGGATTTAAATTTTTTTCAACAGAATATTGTAAATATGCTGTTGTATTCTAAGGATCTGAATTAACAACATCATAATTTGCTTCACACCAACCGGTTTCGCCGTTTAAATAATCAATATCAAATTTTATTTGCTATTTAGTAAAATTACCTATAATAGATTCCGTAGTTGTATTATAATTTGCTATATATATTTTTTTATAAATATTTTGTCCTGAAGGTTCTGTTTCACCTTGTGGATATATTAAAAAATCTTCTTCATATTCATGAGCATCTGGAGTTAAATTCGGTGTTTTTATTATAGTATAATCATCTATTATATCATATATATTAGCCATATATTAAAAATTATAATTCAATTTTTTTATTTATTAAAATAAAAATAAAAGAGTGATATAAAAAATATCACTCTTTTAAAATATTTATGATAATATTCTTATAACTCGTTTTGGTAATTGTGTTAATTTATCACCGACTAAACAATCTACTAAGTCATTTTCATTTTCTGCATTTATATATGACAGTGGATTAACTTTTATTTTTCTTAACGGTTCATCTTTTTCATCAGCTATAACTGCATATGGCCATTCATCTTGTTCTATATCTATATTTGATATATTCCATGTTTGAGGTTCTTGGCCATCGTAAACAACGACATCATTTAATCCTTCTAATATATCTGATAATTTGACTTTAAATTTATTACCATTTAATGATTCTTTCATAATATAATCATTTATTATTATATTACAGTTAACCGTTTTATTTAAATCTGTCATTTTTTGTGGTTTCTCATTTTCTGGTTTTTTATTCAAATTATTTTTATCAAATTCAAATTTATCAGGTGTTATATTATCAATATCTCTGAATGATTCTATATTAGGTTTGATTTTATTAGAATTGACATCTATTGTATGACCGTTTCTTGTTATTCTGAGTTCTTGACCATCTTCTGTATTTTTAATTACAGCAAATACATCCCATATTTCATCATTATACAGAATTTTATCATTCACTTCATATTCTATATCTTTTTTCTCTACAATTATATTTGTATTCGGTAATTTATATTTTACATTTTCATCTTCTTTTGGAAGTAATGCACCTATTGTACCGTCTTTTTTCTGTTTATCTTCTATTTCCTATTCAAAATCTGTTTGTTCTTTTGTTCTGTATTTAGCATCATGAGCAGCTTTTGAATCATCTATATCATCATCAGTTCCTAATTTAGTTTTCTTTCTTATTTTAATATTTTCATATATATCATGAACGTTATCATAAGAATTTCCCAATATAGAACTGAATATTGAAGAAATTATAAACATACAATCAGATATATTAGTTATAGAATATGATTGTAATGGTTCATCAACATCTGTATATTCATATTTTAATGCTTCTATCGTTTGTCCAGGAACTTCATCTTTAAAATCTTGTATGATTTGGAAGAATTCATTACCAGGTCTATAATAAATATCAGCATTTATTTGATAAATTACATATGATATATTATCATCTTTAATATCAGACATATTTTCATCATATGTTTCAATAGAGAAATATTTTATAATATCTGGATTCCAGTCTATTTCTTTTATATCATATACATAAATTTGTTCACCATTATTTCTTGCTAATTCTGCATTTTGTAATGCTTTTACATATAATTTATGTAAGGTGTCAGAATCTTTATTATATGAATAATTTTCTATTGGTTCATTATCTGTATGAATAACATTGAAATTATCGTAACCATCAAATTTCTCTTCTTTAAGAGTTCCGACATTATTATTCATTTTTTTTGAAGCCTTGATGGTAGCTTCTTTCAAAAAAAATTCTTTTTATTCTTTTTGAATATTGGTTTTATTTTTATAGATTCCTTTAATGATTTTTTATTTGATTTTGATTTAAAAGATTCTGGAATAATAGTATCATCCTTTGTAGCAGCTGGTAATTCTATTTCTGTATCACCAGATTTATATGTAGGAATTACAACATTATCTTCATCTTCTTCATCGTCATCATCGTCGTCGTCATCATCTTTTACAAATTGTTTTTTAAAACCAAATAATATATCATTATCATCATCTTCATCGTCATCGGTCTCATCATTTATTTCAGGTTTTACCTCTGAATATTCTTGATCTGTTGGATTTTCTTCAGTTTCTTCTGAATATTCTTGATCTGCCGGATTTTCTTCGGTTTCTTCATCTTCTATTTCATCTGGTAATTCATAATAATCATCATATTCATCTTCATCGCCATTAATAGAATAGTTTCCCCTATCTTCATCATTACCATCTCTTAAATATTCATCTTCCCAATTATCATCATCTGAATCATTTATATATTCACCATATTTATAAGGTGCAACAGTTGTATTATTTTCATTTGCTTCTTCTGCTTGTTGTGAAACTGTTTCAAAATCAGGATGAGATGTAATAGCATTAACAATAGCTGAATATAATTCATTTGTCATAGGCTCATTATCTAAAATAGGTGTATTATTTGCACTTAAATAGAATTGTATAGTTTTATTTTCTGTATATTTTTTACCAGTTCCATCAACCATAGGAATTATAACTATAACAGAACCTGATTTTTCTTTAATGCCTGTTTTTAAATTTTCATCAAACATTACATCCGCGATTTTATATGAATAATTTGGCTCATATGTGTTATTGTCTTTTGTCTTAGGTGCATTGTCAACATCTAATTCTGCTTTTGCTTCATATCCCATAGGATCTTTTACATTACCGCCGAATAAATCAGTTTCTTCAGGTTCATCTTCAGTTTCATTATATTCATCTTCGTCTGTTTCTTCATCAGCTTTTTCATCTTCAGGTGTTTCATAAATATCTTCATCATCTGAATCCATGTCTTTATCATTATCTGACTCATCTCTAAAAGAAATTTGTTTGAATTCTTCTGGATCTTCTATATTATCATCTTCTTCATCATCAAGATTATAGTCATCATCTGTATCCATGTCATCGTCTGAATCAATATCTTCTTCATCATCAGAATCCATGTCATCATCAGAATCCATATCTTCTTCATCAGAATCTATATCTTCTTCATCAGAATTCATATCGTCATCATCTGAATCCATGTCTTCTTCATCTGAATCCATATTATAGTTGTTTTCTGAATCCATATCTTCTTCATCATCTGAATTTAAAAATGATGAGAATTCTTCATCTGAAACTTCCGCAGTTTCTTCATTATAATCTTCAGAATCATCTGATAATGATGTAGATTGTTCTAATGGTGTAGATAATTCATCTTTACTGTTTTCTACTTCTTCATCAGACATTGGTTCATTTGGTTTTTCTTTAATAACTGAATCGTCATCTTGATCATCATCTGATTTTTCATCATCTGATTTTTCATCATCGCCAGTTAATTTATCTGCTTCTTTTTGCCATTCTTTATATTCATCTTTGACATCTTTTAGCTTATCAGTTGCATCTTTAATAGCATCTTCTAATTCTTTCTTATTTTCGTCACTTGCATTATCAAGAGCAGATTTCATCTTATTAATAATATCTTCATAATCTTCAATAGATTTTTCATATGCATTCTTAGTTTCATTAAGTTTTAATATGATTTTATCTTGTGAAGGAAGTAGTTCTTCAAATAATGAAGATACATTAATACCCATATGTTCATTTAATTTATTCTTACAGAATATAGGATTAACATTACGATAGAATGTATGTTTACCAATAGAATCATCATGAGTTGCTATAAATATATGTTCATTAAGTTTAAATATATCAGCATTAATATTATTATTTTCATTTAATGTAATATGTTTAGCCCAATTTATTTTTGCTATATTATTAAAGTTCTCTAATAAGCAAGAACACATAATATAGAAATTAGTATCATAATCATCATATTTCATGCACATTTCTCTTAAATTTCTAAGAGATTCTTGTGATTCTTTATGTCCACATAAATCTACATATCCTTCATAAATAATAGCATATTTATTATTATGTCCTACTAAGACAATATTATCTTCATTTATAGTTATATGTGGATCATTTATAAGTTGTGATAATTCTATGAATTTTTCATCTAATTTATCAATATATTTTTCATCTAAAATAGATAAATTATTATTTTTCTTTACATAGAATTGTCCATTTACATTAAATATACAAGTTTCTTCATCTATATATTGAATAGGTGTATATATATTTTCTATAGATGCATTTTCTCTGATAATATTAATTTGATCTTTAATATTTAATGCTTTTTCTGTTAATTCATTTGCACGTTTTGTATTATCTGCATATATAATATTAAACATTTCATTAATATATGGATCAGAAGCATATGGCATTAATGCATTTCTTAATTGAATGCGATTTGTTGCATTTGGTTCTTTAACATAACGAGCAACGTCTTCTTGAATTAAATCAACATAAATAAAGGAAGTATGATCATCTTTCATTTCTTCTAATATTTTTGTTAATGTAATTTCTTCTAATTTAGAATTAACTTTTTCATTTAAGTTTTTAATTGCTTTATCAACAGATGATAAGTAATTAAATTTGGATATATTATGTAAGAATGTTTCATATAATCTTTCTTCATATGCACCTTGATTAATAGCATTTGAATAAAGATCAAGAACTTCCATTAATCTTTCATTTGATTTAGCATCTGTATATCTTATATTATTAATATGTTCTAATAAATTAAGACCTTGATGATTTGCTATAGCATTTAAACAATATTCTTCTTTTTCTGTTAATTTTGCTTTTTCATCATCTGTTATTTGTTCATCTATATAACGTTTAACTTTTTCAAATATTTCATCTGCTTTCTTCTTATCTCTTTGTTCTTGTAAACGTTTATTAAACTCATTTTCTTCATCTTCATTAATAAATGTAGAATGAATAAAATTAGGAGATAAAGAAGAGTCTTCTGTTAATAATAAATTTAACTTTATTCCAACAGGATCATTAACCATAAGTAATGGATCTATTGTTTCTAATACATTATTTCTTGTATCTGCACATTTATCTCCTATATAACTATTAAATGCATCTAATACATCATTTTTAAGATCTTCATTAGATATATTTTCAATAAGCTAATAACCTACTAATGCTGAACCGTCATTTTTTAATGTTTCATTCATTTTAGATATAACAGTTTTAACTGCTTTATTACCTTTACTGAATGTTGTTAAACCTTGACCAAATTGTTCAAAAACCATAAAGTCTTTTACTCCTTGCTTAAGAGCATTATCATAACGAAGAAGATATGTCATTAATTCTGGATTTTTATGACCTTCTTCTAATAATTCATTCACATATTTATGAATGTCAAATTTATCAGTGCCATCAAATAAACGTTGTTCTTGTGAAAAACCTTCATTTATTATGTCTTGAACACCTTTTAATAAATTCTCTTTATTTAATTTTCCCATATAAAATTTATTTTATTTTGTTAGTTTTATTTAATATATTTTTAATTAATTTTTTTATATTTTATCTATTTTTAATTATTTATTATATTTTATTTTAAACAATTTTTATAAAAATAGCTTAAACTATTAGTATCTAATCACTTATGCAAGAAATCTCAACATTATGATGGTCTCTTAACAATAATTTTACTGTTTTAAAATTGACATCGTTATTATATACAAAGCAATTAAAGTCAAGAGGGAAATTTTCATCAATCATAAAATTTTTAAGATTTATTTTTGCCGGGACTTCTATAATTTTGCCTGTTTTATCTTCATAAGATATAAAAGCGTCTACTTGATTTTTCTATGTTATAAAATAACCTTTATTTAAAACAAACACTGTTGATTCATCTACTATTTTTGTTTCAGGATCTGGATATATATAAATTTCTGGTACTGTATAAACTGTACAATCATCTGTATTTGGAATTAATATATCGATTCTTGAAGGATTATCTATAAAATCTGTGGGAATTCTCCAGTGATAAAAATTATGATTATCTACAGAATCTAAAAGGAATTGTTCACCTGTTGAATCTTGATATAATATATCTACCTATAATAAATCACGGTCTCTATATGAATATCTCCATTCAACTAATATATCTTGTCCGGAAACTAAAACCATATCTTTAAAATCTGTTATCCATTTTATAGGACCTTCTACTTTTTCTGGTGCATTTTGTCTGTTTACCCATATTCCTAAACCCATATTATATATAGAAGTATCTGCAGGTCTTTCATTATATGGATCATAAATAGGCTAATATGTTTCACATTGAACAGTTAAAGGAATTTTTATATAATTTTCAGACGGTGCTTGTCCCATTGTATATGTCCCATTAGCATTTGGTTGTAATGCGGATTCTGGATAACCGACACGAACAGGAACAATAGAACCTTTATAATTCATATGGAATGTTGTATTTTTATAAAAATATTCTCTATATGCTTGATTTATTTTCATAGCAACATTCATATTTTCACATCTTATTTCTATATTAAATGTATATGTTAATGGCATAGAATAAAGATATGAAACATATGCTTTTAAAGAACCTCTTTCTTTTTTTGTATATTTTCCCATAACAAAACGATTTGTAATATTTCCGGAATCTATTTGAATTCCAGAAAGTGATAAACGACCTTGTGGTAAAAAATCAAAATTTCCATCTATTTTCTTTAAACCAATATCTGTACATTCATCAGATGTAAAAAATGTATAATTATCTTGTATAAATTTTTCTGTATTATTATTTGAACCGCCAAAATCATAGAAAAACGGAACACATACATTTTGTATGCCCTCTTCGGTATCATCCCATATTTGTGTATAAAATAATTTTCTGTTTAAAACACGTAATAAACCAACTAATACACAACGATCAAACACATCATCTACATTTCTTCTTTCAAATAATTGTTTAGGTGTTAATATGGTTTCACTCATATATAATTATTAATATAAAATATATTTTATTTTGTATATTTATAAATGAAAAAAGTGAAATCACATTTTATGATTTCACTTTTATTTAATTTATTTTAATTTATTTTAATTTAAAATAAAATTAGATTTAATTTATAAATTTGAATGTATAATTTTTACAAGTTCTATCTGACCATTAGTATAACATTTCCATTGTGATTTTATATATTTATGGTTATTATCTAAATCATCAAATTCAAAATTTAAAATATATGGTAAATATTTACCTTTTTCATCTTTTGTAATTTTATCGTAATCGAATGAATACACATAATCATTTATTTGGAAATCAATCAATTTATTTTCATATAAATACTCTCGCATCTATTTTATAAATTCGTTTTCCAATTCATATGTTAATTCAGATTTTGTAAATTTATATAATTGTATTTTATAATTATCTGCTATATAATTTTTTAATATAATATCAAAATTAATAGAGGGATTATCTATAAAATGTATATAACCTTGATTCTATATTTTATAAAATTTATACTTATTTATAAAAATATCTAAAAAATATTCAGCAGTTTTTTCATTATCAAAATTAAAAAGATAAAAATTTAATTTTGCTTTATTAAATTCAAGTATATTTTTCAATGAACCATTTATATTTACTAATATATTAGGCATATGATCTAAAATATCTTTTGTAATAACAGGTGTTATCTTTAATAACTAACCTAAAATTATTTCATTTATTTTAGAAATCTCTGGTATTTTTAATATAATATTATCTATCTCAAAATTATTTTTTAAACATACATCTATAATATTAAAATTAATATATATACATTTTTCTTTAGAAAAATAATATATTATATGATCAGTATCAGAAGATATAATATTAATATTATATATATGTGTACCATCTAATTCTATATTAAATATATATGTTTTTTTATCTGAAAATTCATGTTTAGTATAAAATTTTATTATATCATATCTTAAATTATTAGAAGAATTTTTAAATATACATTTAAATAATATTTTATTTTTTGATGCATATGTCATATCTTCAAATTCTTGCTTTATTTTAGAACCTAATACAGCATATAGCTCAGAATATGCTTCATACTAATCAGGATCATATTCTGTTATATTTCCTTTTATAGACATAATTTTTTCCAAATTACGTTTTAATATATTATTTTTATGAGACTCTATGCCTAATGTATCTAAATTCTATATTATTTCATTATCAAATAATGATTCTATAAGATATTTTATATAAATGTTCATTATTATTTTAATTTTATTAATTTTTATATTTATTTTTTATATTTTATAATTATGGTGCTACAAATCTTATAAGATGTTTTATAACATATTCTGTACCATCCTAAACTGTTAATCTTATATCACCTAATAATTCATAAGTTCCATAATCATCAGTTGATGATGGACAGTTAAATGTTAATTCTCCTGTACCAGAATTATACGTATATGGTATTTTTGTTGCTGTACTTACATTCATTTTTTGTAAAGAATCACCAGGATTTATTTTAATATTACTTAAATTTATCTTTTGATACGGGATAATATTTTTGTATTGATTGCCATTATCTATATATGAATAAACTGTTTTACTAAAATCTTCAGTTATTGGTGTACCTTTTGATTTTTTATATACAGTTAATAATATATCTGGATGATGACCGTCTAAATCACCCACAATTTCTTGGTTTATATAATTAGGATATTTATAAAAAATCATTTGTCTTATTTTATAATCAGGTCCATCAGCTTCATCAAAATAAAATATATATACGTCAGAACAATAATATTTACCGATCTCTTTCTTTTGTGTTTCTACATATGCTTGTCCTGTTTTTAAATCATAATGCATTACACATGCTTTTGTTAAATAATCTGTTGTATTCAAAGGTGAAAAATAACCATAATTAAATACAGAAGTGTCAAATGTAATACGTTCTTTATGCTTATTATCTTTTCCTATAATATCTTGATCATTTCCATCGTCTTTTGTTAATAAATGATTATCATATGCGATATGATGTCGTGTATTAGGTTCTAAAGCATTTTTAAAGACATTATCATTTATAAATGATGTTCCATCATTTTCATTTATTTTACCATATGTATTAATAGAAACATCAAATGAACCATTAGATCTAAAATATTTTGTATTATTAAAATCAGATGTTTCTGTTATATATTCATAACCTAAATAAAAATTAATATCTATAGATGAAACTTGTGATTTAACAGTATTTGTATTGTTTATATCATTTATTATTTTTTCCATATTAATAGCGAATGATGTATAACCATCACCTGGATCTACTGTTCGACCACCATATAAGAAATAATCTTTTAAAGTATATTCTAAATTTATGTCAGTAGTATTTATAAATCCTAAGCCTGCTTTATAATATTCTTTTATTATATCTGTATGATCTAAATTACCTATTTCTATTTTGTTAATATTTTGTACATAATTTGTTCCTGCTGGTGTAAATGTATATTGTTTAGTATTATCATTTTTACCAGTTCTTTTATATGCGGGTACATTTATATTAAATGGAACCTCTTTGTTTAAATCATCTTTTAATTTTATAGTAATTAAATCTACAAAATCACGTCCGGATTCATTATTTAAATTATAGTTATCAGTTTCTTCTATACCATAATCTGAATCACTATCAGGATTAAACTAACTAAAATAATAATCAGACAAAGGATATGCTATATAATTATATGGATAATCTTGTGTATATGGTCTTCTTAAATCAGTTGGTAGTAATGTATGTCCCAATGTAGGTCTATATTGAGCTATGAAATATTTAAAGTTTTTAACTGCAAATATTTCATCATTTTCAGACGCTTGGAATAATAATAAATATTTTTTTATTGTTATAGGTGAACCTGGATTACTTTTAGTATCAATATATGAAGCTTCAAATAATTGGGCTCTCATTCTATTTTTATCATTATTATTTCTTTTTACACCATATGTAGCATAACGTTTCCCGGTTTCATCAGTTTCTGTTTGATCACTTGAGTCATCCTTGATAAAACTAGACATTGCACTATCACCTACAAATTCTGGATATGCCACTTTATATTCTTCAGGCCATTCTGTATAATCAGTTTTATGTTTAAATATAATATCCCGTGTTTTATCTATATCAACAGTTATTCCATCGTCAATCCATAAATATATAGTAAATGCGTTTTCTTTTTGCTACTATGGTATTATTTTTTGATCACATTCTAAATGAAGATTTAATGCATAAAAATTTTGATTTATTTCTATTGTCGGAGATTCTACAATTTTATATGAATTTGAAGATTCTAAATAAGGTGTTTTATAAAAAGCTTTATATTTAAAATTCCTAATAGTATCACCCTGATTCATACCCATTCTATGTGTATAAATTATATAGTCTCCATCAATACTAATATTTTCCGGAGAAACATCTATAGGAGTATTATCTATAATAACCTATATTTTACAAGTTTGAGGTCTATCTAAATTCATATTATACGTTGTAATATAATCAACATCATCTGAACTTGTACTACCCTATTTTAATATATGTACACCTCTGAATTTTATATTAACATATGATACATTATATTCAATACTATATTTTCCTGTTGGAGAAATTCTTTGCGATTCATACTTTATATCACATTCATAATTTGAAGGTAAATGCTAAACTACTTTTTCTACTTCTACTGATTTTCCTGCCATATAATCATAAACTACTTTAATATTATAAGTTTTTGTATTATAAATGTCTTCATTTAATGGTAAAACATAAATAAAATATCTATACCATTCAGGCGGATTCCCTTTACCATCAAACTATGCACCTGCATATGTTGATGAATCATTCTAATCCATTACATTTCCTGCACTACTTGGTGTACTATCATAATTATTTACATAAATAGTTACGCCTCCATACGGACTACCATCTTCTATTCTATATACTATATGGCCAACCGCAGACTGTCCATAAAATCTAAATTGTAAACCATATTCTCTTGCATTTAATATTAATGGACCAGGATCCCCATAATCTACTAATACTTCTGGTTTAGGAAAAGTCTGACGAGGAAAAATATCATCATAAAAACTTGGTTTTTCTGCATAATAAGTATCATAATAATAAAAATTACATTTACCAATAGCTAAGCATGCTTCATATGTAAATACTTTTTGAGTTATTGTAACGGTTTTTGTTAAACCCATATATGTTAATGTAAATTTAACACTACGTTGACTTTGTGTATCATTACTTTTAAATGTTATTTCTTGTGTTATTCTTTGGTTTTCATTATCTATTACTTTATCACCAATCTTATCTATTATGACATGATTAGGCGGTGTTAATGTATAATTTTTTTCTAAACTATCTTCAGATATTTGTCTTTCACCATTTATTTCTCCATAATAATATAAAGTAATATTTTTATCAGTTGCAGGTATAATTATATTATTAGTCTTTTTTCCAACACAACCAAATACCAAATTTATTGTAGCAGAACCTTGATATATCTGTTTTGTATATGTTTTTTCTTTAAATGTTAATTTAATATTATATATTCTACTGGTTTCTGTATTAGAAAGAATTCTTAATGTTGTTGTATAAATAAAATTTTTATCTGGATCATGTTTTTTTATAGGTGTTTCTGTTGTACTATTTCCTATTGTATAAACTAAATCATAGTCAGCTTCTTTTATATTTTGTTTAATTCCGTCAAATTCAAAATAATATGTTATATTAGATGTACCGCCCGTATTAGAAAAACTAGTAGGACTTACATTCAAAACAACATTTATATTAGAAATCATACCCTATGTTAATGTTAATATAGAAGTATTTATTTTATCAGTTCCTCTTGTCCATGTAAATTGTATTTTATAAATATTATCTGTATTTCCATTATTTTCACTGTTTAATGTAAAGACACATTCATACCTTTTATTAACAGTATCTTCATTAATAGTTGGTGTTCCAGTTTCAAAATCATCTATTGCATTTTCATTATTTTTCTTTATATCTGTTGTTATAGCTGTCTAATAATTAGGAATAGTAATTTTTGTATTTCCTTTATATAATTCTAAATATATTGTAAATTGTTTTTCTGTATATGTTATATTATATGAATTTCTATTATTTGTAAAATATGCAACTGCATCATAACTTGCTGCTGTTTGTGTTATCGTTAATTTATTTGATAAACTTGAACATTTAACAGTTATATTAATAGTTTTATAAATATCTGTAGAACTTACAGATAAAGTACCTTTACACATATTAATATCTGAATACCATTTTTTGTCAGTTAATGTTTCATTAATTGTATAACTGTTTTCTGTTTTAATATACGATATATCTGAATTATATGTATTTGTATATTTACAAACAAAATAAATCGTTACATCACCACCTTCATATGGCATTGTTTTATTTGTAACAACTCTTGTTGGATCAAATGATACAAAAAGTTCTTGTATAATTTTTGGTTTTTTAATAGTTAA
>ODAJ011681120.1_pt1 | contig 14742 bp, 11 predicted proteins | sample 1539241 | NCBI WGS metagenome assembly ODAJ01 (sample SAMN02144231, study PRJEB22623) | gut metagenome | biome: sheep rumen | host: Ovis aries | place: New Zealand
AATGAAGAATGAAGAATAGAATGCCCAACTGAACCTTTTAACTTTTTTTTGCTCGGTTACTTAAAATTATTCTTCATTCTTCATTCTTCATTCTTCATTTTTCACTACCTTTGTAGCCAAAAAACAAAAAACTTTATATTTTTCGTTTATGAGAGTAATTATTGAACCTGACTATCAGAAGATGTCACAATGGGCTGCAGAGCACGTCATTGAACGCATCAATGCCTTCCAGCCCACCAAAGAAAAACCATTTGTATTGGGTCTGCCTACTGGTTCATCACCTGAAGGTATGTATGCATGTCTGGTGAAAGCCAACAAGGAAGGTCGTGTATCATTCAAAAATGTGCTGACATTCAACATGGATGAGTATGTTGGTTTGCCAGAAGAGCACCCTGAGAGCTACCACTCTTTTATGGCTCGCAACCTGTTCAATCACATTGACTGCCCCAAAGAGAACATCCACATCCTCAACGGCAATGCCAAGGATCTGGCTGCAGAGTGTGCACACTATGAAGAGATGATTAAGGAAGCTGGCGGTATCGACCTGTTCATTGGCGGCATTGGTCCCGACGGCCACATTGCCTTCAACGAGCCCTACAGTTCACTGACCAGCCGTACCCGCGTGAAGACCCTGACAACAGATACCATCATTGCCAACAGCCGTTTCTTCGACAATGACGTCAACAAGGTTCCCAAACTGGCACTGACCGTTGGTGTTGGTACTGTCATGGATGCCAAAGAAGTGATGATTCTTGTCAATGGTCACCACAAAGCCCGTGCCTTGAAGGCTGCCGTAGAGGGTGCCGTTACCCATGAGTGGACCATCTCTGCGCTGCAGATGCACCAGCATGGCATCATCGTTGCTGACGAGCCTGCCACCGACGAGCTGAAGGTTGCTACTTACAAGTACTTCAAGGATATCGAGAAGGATAATTTGTAAGATGGATGATGTAAGATAACAAAAAACTTCCAGCCATGGCGGTTGGAAGTTTTTTTATTTCTTCAGTTTAAACGAGTTTTCTATACTGGAGAGTTCTGCGAAGAACGACTTGTCGACTTTCAGACGTTGCTCTACCGTCGAACAGCTATGGATAACTGTCGAGTGGTCACGGCCACCAATGAGTTGTCCAATGCGCGATGCAGGCATCTTGGTATATTTCTGAGCCAGGTACATCGAAATCTGACGCACCATGACATAGTCACGCTTACGACTCTTGCTGAACACATTCTGCTGCGACACGTTGTAGTGGTTGCATACCTTCTCCAGGATGTCGTCAATGGTAAGCGGTTTGTTATCAATCTTCACCGCACGCTTCACGACACGCTCAGCTAGACGCATGTCTACATTCGTATTATAAACAATAGAATAGGTCAACAGTGAGTTGATGACACCTTCCAAGTCACGCACGCTGCCATTGGCTGTCTCTGCAATGAAACGAATAACATCAGCAGGAATCTTCAGACCGTCACGACGGCACTTGGCATTCAGGATATCCTCGCAAAGCTGTACGTTAGGCTTCTCCAACTCAGCAATCAGTCCACACGAGAAACGCGTCAGCATACGCTCGTGCAACCACTGCAGGTCTACTGGCGGACGGTCGCTGGCCAGGATAATCTGCTTACCTAAGCGGAACAAGTGGTCGAAGATATAGAAGAATGTTGCCACCGTCTTCTCTGCCGTAGCCCACTCCTGCACGTCGTCGACTATCAACACATCGATAGACTGGTAGAAGTTGATGAAGTCATTGATGGTATTCTTACGACTGGCATCAGTAAACTGAACCTGAAACAGACGTGCTGAAACGTATAGCACACGCTTCTGGGGATACATCTCCTTGCAATGTACGCCAATAGCATTAATCAGGTGGGTCTTACCACAGCCCGACGGTCCATAGACGAAGAAAGGATTGAAGGTCGACTTTCCCGGATGCTCAGCAATAGACAGTCCAACAGTACGAGGCAACTTATTGCTGTCACCTTCTATATAATTATGGAATGTCTTGTGAATATCAAGTTGCGGATTCAGGTCGCGATTGACTGTATCAATAATCGTCGGCGCCTTATTGCCACGCTCTGTTGCTGGCGCAGGTTCTACGCTGGTAGGCTCCTCACCTGTCACCACCGTATTGATACCGTGCTGTTTGTCGGTTACGACACGATAGGTCAAGCGCACATTCTCTCCAAAGCACCGTGTCAGCACTTTACTTAGCAAGTTCACATAGTATTGCTCCAAATATTCGTACATGTACATACTCGGTACCTGTACGAGCAAAGTCCGACTGTCAGCATCGTATTTCTCGAATACGATGGGCGCGAACCATGTCTTATATTGCTGCTCCGTGACGTTCTCCTTAATCAGAGTAAGGCAGTTGCCCCAAAGCGCCTTTGGATTATTTACCATGCGGCGTTACTATTATTATATTCTCAAAAAGACGATTTTTTGTCTTTGGTTGTTGTTTTCGAATGCAAAGTTCGCAATTTTTTTTCAAACTTGCAAATCTCTATTTTTACGTTCTTAAAAGACAATCAGCGTAATTCACTCATAATACGGACATTAAGTATTATTTAAGAAAAATTAATCGACGAAGAGACTTGCACAAATGCAACATTCTGTATTCCAACCATTTAAAGCAGACATGCACACCATTTGAGTGGTGCGCATGCTTAGCTCAGATGAGTCTCCAAAAGTATGCTATATCAAGCACTTCTGTCATTTCCGAACAAGGAAATTGTACAGTCTATATTATTTAGACAAATTAAAAATTACGGATTATCTACTTGTCTTTTTTTCCGAAGATAGAGAAATGTACATAGCGCTTGGGATGAGCTTTCAAGTCTGTCAACAAGGAGTCGGCACTGGCAGCCGTAGCATTCAGGTTGTTATACAGCGACTTATCACGCATCAGCAGTCCCAGGGTACCTTCATCGCTATTCAGACGCTGTGTCATCTGCTCCACATTAGCCAATGTCTGGTTCACCTTAGCATTCATGCTTGCCACGTCCAGCTGCGACAGGTTATGTGTCAGTTTCTGGGTATTGTCAAGCACCCCATTAGCCTTCGTCATCATGGTAGGCATTTCGCGGTTTAACGAGGCAGACAGTGTCTTCAGTTCCTGACTGGTAGCATTAAGGTTACCCGTCATACCTTCCACATTGTGCAGCGTGTTGCGTAATGCAGAGTCTGCCAGCAATAGGTTCAGACTGGTCATAATGCTGTCGAGCTTGGGTGCTATATTCAGTATGACAGGCATCATCTCGCTCACCTTACTCATAATACCCACCTCCATGCCTCCACTGATGGTGTCACCGACTGCAATCATGTGCAACGGGTCATCGCCCAGCACCAGATTAATCTTGATATTTCCCAGCAAATCGCTGGCCAGTTCAGCACGAGAGCCTACGGGGACACGCATCTCCTTGTTCAGACCAACCTCGGCAATAATCTTTCCGTGAGGGTCATAGTCGTAGTCAAGGGCTTTCACCACACCGACACGATAGCCATTGGCATATACTGGCGACGACACCGAGAGTCCAGTGGCATCAGTAAAGGCCACATACATAGCATTGTCACTTGAGAAAACACTCAGGCCCTTCAAGAACTGCAGTCCAAAGAACAGCACAACGATACCGAATATCGAAACCAGGGCAATCTTGATTTCCTTTGTAAATTTCATATCTATTATATCGTTATTTTTTTACCTTATTTCTTTTAAACTCCTCTATAGCCTTGCGGACATCGGTCTTCTGACCATCCTTGAAGGCAATGATGAAAACCTGCGGGAACTTGTCGAGCAGCGACTTGCGCAACTGATAGATCTCGTTATAGTCCGTCGAGGCACCTACCGTGAACTTATACAGTCCACCTTCCTCGTAGCTGTCGACATTTTGCTGGCCTTTCAGCTGAGGCGACGAGGGAGACAGCTTAGAACTGCTGGCCAGAATCTGCACCTTGAAGACGGGAGCCGAAGAAGTAGCAACAGGCTTCTCAACAGGGGCAGCAAGCTTTACTGCTGGAACGGGTTTCACTGCTGGAACAGGCTTTACTGCTGGAGCCGGAACTGGAGCCGGCAGCACAACAGTATCCTTTTTCTCTGCAGATTTCTCTACAGCAGCAGCCTTTTCGGCAACAGCGCTGTCGGCCTTCTCCTCAGCCTCTTTCTTTCTGCGTTTTCTTTCTTTTCGGCTTTCCTTCTTGTCTTCCTTCTTCGTTTCCTGAACCACCTCTTGCTTGGGTGTTTCAGGGGCTACAACAGGCGTCTTCACCTCCTGCTGTTGGGGCTCTTCCTTATAAGATACGCTTGGATTGGTATCATATTTACGCTTATAGTCCACAAAAGCCTGATAGATGCCACGTCCCAACTGACTGACACCGGCCGAAGAGTCCAGGAAACGTTCCTCATCGGGGGTAGAGATAAAGCCCAGCTCTATCAGACAGCTGGGCATGGATGTCTCTCTCAGCACCAAGAATCCCGCCTGCTTGACACCCTTGTTCTGGCGTCCGGCAGAAGCACAAGTACGGCGCTGCACAAACTTGGCCAGCTCTACACTCTGTGCCATGTTATGGTCCGTCATGTACTCAAACATGATATAGCTCTCCGAAGAGTTAGGGTCAAAGCCCTGGTAGCGCTGTTTATAGTCTTTCTCATAAAGGATAACCTCGTTCTCACGCTTAGCGACGGCAAGGTTGTCTGCGGCACGGTGCATACCTAACGTGTAGGTTTCCAGTCCTCGCGAGATATGGCCCTTGGGCAGCGCATTGGTATGAATAGAGATAAAGAGGTCTGCCTTGTTTCTGTTGGCAATGTCCGCACGGGTGTGCAAGGGAATGAAGACATCGGTCTTACGGGTATATATCACCTTGACATCGGGACAGTTCTGCTCCACCAGTTTACCGAAGGCCAAAGCCACATTCAGGTTGATGGTCTTCTCTTTGGTGATTTTACCTACAGCACCAGCATCATGACCACCGTGACCAGGGTCAATGACCAGTATAAAACGCTTATTGGCAGCATTGACGGTCACTGCCATGAGCATCATTATTATAAATAGGTATATCCTTCTCACTTTCAACTTCAAACTTTCAATGTTCAACGTTCAATGTCAGCGTTTAATATTCAACGTCACGCTCGCCCCCTTACAATCGGCCCCCATCGGTGGGTTACATTTCGTTATACTGATACAAAGGGTCTCTACCATGGGGAATGATTCCAACACACGCGAGGCAATCCGACCTGCCACATGCTCTAAGAGTTTTGAGGGCTGCGCCATCTCACGGGCTACCACGTCATAGAGTGCAGCGTAGTTCACCGTGTCTGCCACAGCATCGCTGGAAACAGCCTTGCTAAAGTCTGCCTCAACCGATAGCGACACGAGGTATTCGCCACCCACGCGCCGTTCCTGCTCCATCACGCCATGATAGGCGTAGAAGCGTATGTCATGCAGTTGGATGCTGCTCTGTGTTATCGTCATTGTCTGCACTTTCAGCACTGTCGCCCAGATACTTCTTCAGGGCACGCTCCACACCGTTCTTCCACGTATTGATGCTCTCCGACTGCAGCTGCAGCGAAGACACCAACTTGATGACATGCTCGATAGGCATACGGTAGCGCAGCACACCACTAATCAACTTGGCATAGTTCCAGTATTCGGGGTTGAACTTCTCCGACAGGCCCTCAACAGTAATCTTGTAGCCACGGGTATTCTCAAACTGGAAGTCGTAGCGTTTCGTACCGTCAGCATTGACCTGCTTGATAATCTTACCCTTGGTGACTGACTTCGGCAGCAAGATACCTTCCTCATCGTCCTGCAGACCAGTAAAAATCTCATAGGGATAGCCGTTGAGCAAGCCTACCAGTGCCACCCACTTGTCTTTATTGTTCTGGAAACGGACCACGTCACACTCCAACTCCCTCGGACGAATCTCTGTCACCTCCGGGCGTTGGTTCTGCAGCACTTCCTTGACGGTAGCATCTGCCACAATGGTCACCAACCGCTGTTCGTCAGCAGTCAGTGCTCCCAGCATTTTGTTCAACAACTGCTGAGCCTGCTGTTCTGTCAGCGGGCTTTCCGTGTGCTGGCTGGCGGCCGTCATACGACGAGCCAGGCGCTCCACCAGCGTCACTTTCATCTCTGTCATAGTAATCAATAAACGTTTATCGGTTGCAAAATTACAAAATAATTATGAAAAATGCATCACTTAAGATAATAATTCTTCATTCTTCACTCTTCATTCTTTATTTTTTCGTATCTTTGCAGCATGAAAAATCTATTGACAAGGCGTAGCATACGCCAATATAGCGAGCGTGAGGTCAGCGAAGCGCTCCTCAACCGCCTCCTTACCGAGGCCAGCCGTACACAGACAATGGGCAACCTACAGCTGTACTCCGTCATCGTCACCCGCGATGGCGACATGAAGCAGCGTCTGGCTCCTGCCCACTTCAACCAACCCATGGTGACACAGGCTCCCGTAGTACTCACCATCTGTGCCGACTTCCACCGCACCACGCGCTGGTGCGAAGAGCGCAAGGCACAGCCTGGCTACGACAATTTCCTGTCATTCCAGAATGCAGCCATCGATGCTCTGCTCTATACGCAGACGCTCTGCAACCTCATGGACGAAGAGGGACTGGGCTACTGCTATCTGGGCACCACGGTCTATCAGCCTCAGCAGATTATCGACATCCTGCAGCTGCCTCGACTCGTCATGCCCGTCGCCACACTCACCGTTGGCTGGCCTGCCGAAGAGCCTCCCCTCTCCGACCGTCTGCCCCTCGAGAGTTTTGTACACAGCGAAACCTACGAAGAGTACACCCCTGCCGACATCGACACCTATTATCACTATAAGGAGAGTCTGGACGAGAACCGCCACTTCTGTGAACTCAACAACAAAGAGACACTGGCACAGATCTTTACTGACATCCGCTATACGAAGAAAGACAACGAGGCGATGTCCGCCGGACTCATGGAAGCATTAAAACAACAGGGATTCCTTTAACGGAATCCCTGCTACTTTTTTCAATTGTCAATTGTCAATTATCAATTATTATCACTTTATCCCTGCCCTATCAAAGACACCTTTCAGTTGTAGCGCCGACTCATTGTCTGGTTCGAGGGCCAGGAGCTTGTCTGTATAGGCTTTAGCCGTTTTATAGTCTTCCTTCTCCAAGAAGAAATAACTCATCATATAGCGATAGCCCATGACGAGGCGCTCCTTGTGACGCTCGTCCAGTGCCCCTTTCGACTTGAACACCTTCTCCATCTGTCGGATAGCAGGAACAGCCACCCCGCTCTGTGCCTCCGGGTCCAGTTGGAAGTCTACCAGAGCCACACGCATATAGGCAAAGAGGTCATCATTCACCTTGGTCTCAGGAATGCGCTGTGCCAACAGCTTGTCTGCCTTCTGGAGGGCGTTGCGCTTAGCAACGCTATCCAGCTGTCCAGCCCACGATATGTAGTTGTCTGCCAGCAAGAATACCATATCGTCCGTCAGGCGCTTCTCCGCACGACACCGTTCCACATAGGGAGCATACAGACGCTCTGCCTCCTCATACTGGCCCGCCTTCGTCAGACTCTTCGCCAGATTATTCATAGCCATGGCATAGTGCACTGTATCGCTATGTTCCATAATAGCCGGCATACAGCGAGTCAGCTTATCATAGGCCGCCAGACTTTCACGGTAGTGCCCCTGCGACACCAGCGAGCGGAAAAAATACCTGTTCAGTGGCAGGCTCTGCGGATAGTATGCCAGCGCCTCGCGGGCCTTCTTAGCACAGTCGTCATTACGCCCGCTATAGAACAAGCTCAGCACATACAGTTCCATATCCCCCTGCGACATCAGTGACAGCGACATCTGGTCATAGGCATGAGCCACCTCGGCACGGTATGCCGTACCTTTCTTGTCGGCCGCATCATACAACTGGGCAATATACAGTTCTGCAGGAAAGCCAAAGTGCTGCTGTTTAAATCTCAGTAGTTTCTCCTCTGCAGCTTTCACGTCCGTCTGTGCCAGTGGTCTGCAGATGTTCAGCAGTGAGTCTACGGAGTGCTGGCTCCAGTGCATGCTGAGCACGGTATCCTGTAAGACCGTCGCCTGTCCTCCCGTCGCAAACAGCAGGAGCCCTGCTGCCATCAGTATCTTTCTTATCATCGTCTTCATTTTTTAATGCTGTGCAACGCTATCCTCCCAAAGCAGTGATAAATCGGAGTGCCAATTCGTTGGTAGGATCGACATCGAGCATCTTGTCCGCCCATGAGATAGCTGCTTTTTTATTTTTCTTGATAAAGTACTCATGACGCATCATATACTCATACCCCAACAAGAGATAACGTTTCTCACCGGCTTCAATATCAGCCTTGCCATCCAGATTCTTTACCAGCTTTTGAGCATACTGCATACCAAGGCCCTCCTTTAGCTCTGGATCCAATGCCATGCTATAGTAGCAACAGCGATGCAGAAACATATTGGCATTCAACTCTGAATGTTCAGCAGCCTCGTTAAAAACCTTTACAGCATTACGTATGGCATCCATACGCTCAAGACCATTCAATTCTGCAGCCCAGTCAGTATAAATGGTAGCGTAAGCAATCATCAGGTTATCGTTTTGCGTTCCTTTGTCACGATATCTCTGCACTACCGGCTCTATGGTGGCAATAGCCTTGTCATAGTCACCCAACTGTCGCAGTTCAGTTACCTGTGTAGTGATAGTGCTTACGATGGCTCTGTCCGCCTGATATTTCTTATTCTCTGACACATCATCCATAGCAAGCACGCGCTCATACTGAGCAATAGCGTCCTCATACCGCTTGGCACCCGCCAGACAAGTAGCATAATACAGATAGTCATCGGCATCGACCTTTCTCACACTATCTGGCATAGCAAACATAAACTCAGCGGTCTTGATACCCTCATCATACTTCTTGGTATTCATACATCCCACCAAGAGGAACTTACGCATACCGAAGTCCTTTGGATACTGGCTGACACCATAAGACGTCACCTCATACAGTTTATTAAAGCGTTCTTCGCCCAAATCACTAGCCCACTGTAGTCCAAGAGACAATGCGCCAAGATCACCAAGGTTTAGCAACTCCCTATCTTTACTGTCATACACTCTGCCATAGCTCTCCGCCAACTCTTTCATCGGCAGTTTACCATGGTCGCTATAGAGTTTATAGTACAGTCGTCCCAGTTGCAGGTCTACCTGGAAGGTAGAGTCGCGTTCCTTCAGCACCATCAGCTTTTGGACAGCAGCGTCCGGGTCAGAGAATGCCAGTAGTTTGGCAGACTCGATATAGAGCGACGAGTCTGTCGGGTTTTCAGCAATACCTTTGTCCAGCCATATCAGTGCAGTGTCAATCTTTGCCTCATTATAGAAGATGTCACTGGCTACCAGGTACGACTGCGAATATTTCGGATCCAGTGCGATGGCTTTATTCAGATACTCCAACGCCTTGGGTACATCGCGGCGGTGGTACTGCGGTGTCGGGTTGCCTGGCACCATCACATAGTTATAGTATGCCTTGGCGATGCGAGCCGCCAAGATAGGACCTTTCTTGGTGTCTTTCTCGAATTTCTTATAGATGTCAGCCACGAAGCGGTCTACAATTTCATATTCCGAGAACACACGGACGATGGTGTCGATGGCAGCACCGGCAGCTTTGGGGTCGTCCTGCGCTTTCAGTGGCGACACTGCCACTAGCAGCAAACTACATAGGAAAAATATTTTTCGTATCATAACTCTTACATCTTACATCATACATCAAACATCTACAACTCATACTGCACACCGAAATTCAGTGTCTGCAGATATTTCACTGTCAGGAAATCCACGCTAGGCAGTTCTGTATTCCCCAAAAAATAGAAGGTAGGTTCGAAGATTGCCGAGATGTGTGGAACAATCTTGAAGCGCAATTTAAAGCCCAGATGTGCACCCATTCCTGATTTCGCCTTCATTTGTTCTTCCATCTGCACCTCCTCGCCAACAAACAGTGTCTCATTCGTGGATAGTTCCGAGTTATCACCCACAGGAATGATAAAAGTCGGTCCCAAGAAGGCACTCAGGTCAAAGCGGCGCCAGGAAGGATAACCACAAAAGAGATTGCTTAGGTTAGCCTGATAGCCCAAGCTAATCAGTCCCAGATTAAACTTATGATGCCACATACCATATTTCGTCGTAGAACCGCCATTGACAGTATTAACCACTTTATAATCCACCAAGTTTGAATGTTTTACGGGCAGATACTCAAAGGACGCCCTCGCACTATGAATGGGTGTCAGATGGTATTCAGCAAAAACCTTGGCATTCACGCCAACACCGCCATCCCCTTCAAAGTTTTTCTTGGTATGAATCTCATAAAAACCACCACCTATACCTGCTCTTATTTTCCAGAGCGGTTCATATACTTCGTTTTCGTCATGGTGACGGAATCGGCTAGAGCGCGTTGCCATCTGTAAACCAAAACTTACCGTGACAGCGTCGTCAGTAAAGTTCTTATTCCAGTCTACCTCCGTATATGGCAACTTATAGACATAGTGCATATAGCGGGGCTCTACGAAGAAGTGCAATCCGTCACTCAACTGATACCACAGATGCAGACCACCTGAATAAGACTCGCTACGTGTACTAAGCCGTTTGTTCTGATACTTATCTACCCAACCATACTCTACACCACCTACGACATAAGCACCATACGGTTTATCCCAACTGAACGACTTCAGGAAACCCAGCGGGTTAAACAGTGCATCCAGTCTTATTCCCGTATAGATGTTATGCATAAAGGCATCATATCCCGTAAGCGCTGTAGATATCGCCGGATCATTGGTTGCAACAAAGTCTTTGCGCCATGTTGTCTGGTGTACAGAGCCCGTCAGTCGCAGACCTATCACCGGAGACAGCCAGCGGCCTATACTCAGAGAGAAGTCAGAGCCCATCGAGCTTCCTGCTCCCAACTGACTATTTGTCAAGAAGTTCACACCATTACTATACTCCACGAACCACGGCTGCTGCCATGACTGGAGATAGCTACTGTCGTTGTCTATCTGGTCATGTTCTTGACGGTGTTTGATAAAGTACTGGCGTTCTCGCTTTGACAAGTTATTACGTAAGAAGTAGATATAGTTGAAGTTGACACCATAGAACACGTCTATTTTCCTCCAGTTCTGGTTCTGGCTGAGGTCCATTTTGTCTGTTGCCATACCCAGGTAGGGTTCAATATTGATATAACCTTGTGGACCGGTAAAGAAGCGCAACTGCGCACCGATGTGCGCCTCCACTGATGCGCCGCTCTTGTCTTTAGGCCAGTTCTGCCGTATGATGTCTGCTTCCACCTTGTTACCTTCCTGTTCGAAGGCCTCCAGGCGTTTCTGCATCTCCTCCTCATAGAGTATATTCTTGAAACTCAGTTTACTATATTGTGCCCCCACGCCAAAGATAGTCGACACATCCACCAATCGCGATGGCTGGAAACCATAAAAGAAAGAGGTCAGGCTGAACATGTGCTCCAGACGTACGCCGTACTTGGTAAACAGTCGGTCTTTGCCGTCCTGGTATCCCCATGCTCCATGTAAAGTCAGACGGGCAGAATTGTATCTGTTAAACTGCTTTCCGATACCCACATTGACAGCCGTCAGTGTTTTGAAACGATAGTTGCTGGCTGGCGGTACCATCTGTTCCAGTCCCACACCGGCCTGTATGAAGAGATGGTCATACCATTCCTTTCCGAACTCCTCGCCCATGGCATGATAACGACGGGACAGCGCATACTCCATAGCGTCGAAACCCGTACGTTCAATGGGTTTCTTCTCTTCACCCTCCTTACCCTGTTCTTTGGTAGGTTTGACGAGTTCTACGTCATCATTATCCTCACCAAAGTCAGTGGTGTCACGTGGTGCGACATCTATTCTGGCGGGTTCCTTCGCTATCGGGCGTGCGGCAAAAGCCATCGTCGCACTACATAGCAGCAGTATCTGTAGTATTCTTCTTCTCATCAGTATTCTCTTTCTTATCCCCCTCAGCAGGAGCATTCAGTTTTTCCAGTTTCTCCTGTTCTATACGCTCATCATAGGCCTGCAACAGACGGAACAGTTTGTCATAGGCAGGCACCTGTGCTCTCTTGTACTTATAGATTTTGCGCATATCTTCAGGCACATGAGCCTCATTGAAGTACATACGCTTAAACTGAGGTTCTAGCTCGAAACAATGCTGGAAATAGGCCAAATAGAAAGGTATACCTTCTATTTCAATATCATCATCCGGATTCTTAGGTTTCACCTTGACCTCCACCACAGGCAGTTGTCCGTCGTGCTCATCCATATACTTCTGTTTCTGCTGGTTATACAACGCATAGCGGTTATAATCCGTAGCCATCAGATCCGTCTCTTCGTCTTCTGTCAACAGGAAGAAGCCACCACCAAGGTCAGGTTTACCACTGTTGTCCTCCTCCTCTTTCGGTTCCAGGTTTTCACGAATCTCTCGCTCTGCATCAAGTTCCATGCCTGGTGTCGGTTTCAGTTTGGTACTGATTTCCTTCCAGGCTATCTGCGCCCAGAGGATACCCTTCAGATACCATTTCTTTGCACTCTCATCGGGCATCTGGTCCACATACTCCATACCGCCCTTGGTGTTTCCCCAGTCAGGAATTTCAGAATAGAGGATGGCCTTGTTCTCGTCGCTGATGTTCAGCACATAGTTTTTGGCAGCCTCATACTCCTGTTCCTGTTCTGCGCTGCGGAAGTTGTTATAGTGCAGCGACTTCAGGTTCATGATACGCTCCAGACTCTCCAATGCCGGATCGCTGGCATTATTACGTTTCAGCCAATTGATGAAGTACTTACACGAGTCCATCTTCAGTTCCTGATAGTAAGTCACTGCCTGATTCAGCAGTATCTCACGGCGGTTCACGGTGATAGTCAGCATATCGTCGATAGCCTTCTTGGCATTAACGCCACGCTTAGTCAGGTCAATGAACGGCTCCAGGATACGTGCGTTGGGGATACCCTTCTTCAGGTTAATCAGTGCCACACGGTTACAAACGTATGGTGCTATCTTGTTCTCCGTAGCATATTCCGGATTTTTAGTAATATCACGGTAACACATCATTGTCAGCGTGTCAATCTCTGCACTGTCTGTCAGGTTATTGAAGATGTTCCAGTAGTCACCGTTCGAAAAGCGCTTCTTGCCTTGTTTATACAGGTCTTTATATAGGTGAAACTCATCAACGGCCTCCTGAGGAGTTAGCACCTTCTCGCGGATGTACTTGTAAGATGCCTTCATCACACGCATACTCTCCAAAATAGGAACTATCTCTGTGTCATAGAATTCCAGCATTCTCAACTCGCGGTCGGGTGTATCTGTCTTGCTGGCAATAGCATCCACCTGATCAGCTTCTGCTGCCTTACCCTTCTTTCTCAATCGCTCCGTCACATCTTTCCATGTGTACACCCCACTGGTTGAAGAGACGCGGTGTCCCTTTGGCAGATAGCGCTGAATCATCGATGCTGCCAACTGTGCACGCTGTTGTGCCAGTTCCAGGTTTTTCTTCATGTTACCATCCGGCGACGCCATACCCTGGATAGCAGGCGACAGCAGTTTGTCACCATACGAGCGCAACTCGTCAACCAGCTTGTTCAAGTTGACCGTGTTCATCGAGTCTTCTTTAAGCACGGCCTTACCCACGTCGAAGCTCAGCGCCAGGTCGCGTTTCTCGTCTGCTATCTGCGACTGTGCCTCCTCCTTGAACTCCTCCGTCAGTTCCATCTCTGCCAAGGCTGGAGTGAAATCCAGAAACTTAAACGGGCGATAGCGCAGACATGTGCCTGCATAGCCACCGGTATAGTAGATGTGGTGATAGTCTTCAATGATAAATTTAAAGGGACCGCGGAAGCTGGCATTCTTATCCTTCTTCTTGTATACCAGCGTGGTGTCTACCATGATGTATTCGTCATCCTCCAAGGGTGTGCTGGCCTGAAAACTTTTTGCCAGCGAGTCATTCTTGAAGTAGTCAAAGCCCATGCGTTTGTCCTGCAGGTTATGGTATTCAGCACCCTCATAGACCAGTGGCTGACAATACGCCATCGTATCGTCTGTCTGACAGTCTACGGCATAGGTCTGCACTATCATGCGTGCATTGCGGCGCGCCTGTCCTCTCAGCACTTTCATCTTCACACGGAAATACTCGTTGCCGTCATCCGGGTCACCAGTACCACCGCCAATCTCCTCGCGCTCACCGAGCTTACCCTCGGCATACACTTCCTGCAGTCGCTGTACGTTGATGGTGAGTTCATAGTCTGTCTTGCCAGGCACCACTTCCAAGATATCCGACACTTTATTCTCCTGACCGGTAATAAACAGGTAGCACATGGTCGTTGCCGTGCTGAGCTCTACATAACCTTTTGCCGATGTTCTGTTCTTTTCGATGAAGCCATACTTCTTCATCAGCAGTTTCACCTTGGCTTCCTGGTCCATGTCGACATTCATGTCGTTAGGTGACTTGTCACCCGTCAGGCGTTCTATGGCAGCATGTGCCTCCAATGCCTCTTTCTTCGTCAGAATGCGCGAATAGGTCACACGTTCGTTGATATCCTTGTTATTTTCCTTGTTGTGCACAGTCACCTTCACCTTGATGTTCACAGGTACCGGACCCTGAGCCAATACACCCAGCGTCGCCGTCATCAGTAGTATCAGTACAACAAGTTTTCTCATATCCGTTTTTTTAGGTCACTCCTCATTCTTCACTCTTCATTCT
>ODAJ012189236.1_pt1 | contig 14732 bp, 13 predicted proteins | sample 1539241 | NCBI WGS metagenome assembly ODAJ01 (sample SAMN02144231, study PRJEB22623) | gut metagenome | biome: sheep rumen | host: Ovis aries | place: New Zealand
GTTCTTCGGGTTGACGAGACGCTGATGAGCCTTATATTCCTTCCATTTCTCAGGCACTGGTCCTGCAGGAATCTTTGAATCTAATACTTTTGACATAATCTTAATTTTCGATTTACAGATTTTCGATTGACGATTTTAAGCGCAGGTAGCACCGCAGCAGAGACTGGGGGCACAACCAAAAGCAAAGGCCAGTACAACAACGAGGAAGCCCAGCATGAGCAGCGTGGTGTAGCAGAAGCCAATGACACGCCAGCGACAGAACCAGGTCTTACCACTGACGCCGAGGGTCTGCATGGCCGACCAGAAGCCGTGGGTAAGGTGGAACCAGATGGCTACCATCCAGATGACGTAAAGCACGACGAAGACAGGATTGCCAAAGGTGTTGACAATCTTTCCAAAGCCGTCTGCAGGAGCCGGGTCGTAGTGGATAGAGGAGAACAACTCGGCAAACATCATGTTGTACCAGAAGTTGTAGAGGTGCAGAATAAGACCGAGCAGGATAATGATACCCAGCACGAGCATGTTCTGCGATGCCCACTCTACCTTTTCAGGCTTGTCAGTAACAGCGTACCGCTCCGTACCACGTGCACGACGGTTCTGTGCCGTGAGGATGAACGCGAAAACAATGTGAACCACAGCAAGGGTGGCCAGGCCGAGCGTTGCTACAACTGCATACCAATTGGCGCCGAGCAACTCACAAATCATGTTGTAACCCTCTTTCGAGAACAGCGCTATAATGTTCATAACACAATGGAATGTGAGGAACAAAATAAGTGCCACACCCGTCACAGACATCACAACCTTTCGGCCGACAGATGAATTAATTAACCACATAATTGTTTGAAATTTTAGATATTTGGATTTGTTAAATACTCAATAATAAGTACGCTCACGCGCTATTTAGGCTACAAAAGTACTACAAAATAATGAAACGCCAAAGGCTTTTCAAAAGAAATTGGTCTAAAAAGCGATTATTTATACAAATTCAACGCCAGAAAAGCGGCAGAATGGAAAAAATTTTGTACTTTTGTAGCGTCTTACTAATTCCCTATCAGCATGAAGGAAATCAAACGAATTGTTCTTACAGGTGGTCCCTGCGCAGGAAAGACCACCGCACTGGTCCGCGTCATTGAGCATTTCTCAAGCCGTGGCTTTAAAGTATTCACCATTCCCGAAGTACCCACCATGTTTACGCAAGCCGGCATGGACTATCTGACGAAAAACGAACAGTTCTTCTATGAAGGCGAGAAGGCCACACTGGAGATGCAGCTCGCCCTGGAAGACAAGTTCATGCGCATGGCACAGACCATTGACGGCCCCTGCGTCATTGTCTGCGACCGTGGAGCCATGGACATTTCGGCATACATGAAGCCTGAGTTGTGGGAAAAGATAACCCGCGACGTGGGCACGAGCACCCTGGAACTGCGCGACGAGCGCTACGACGCCGTGCTACACTTAGTGAGTGCGGCCGACGGTGCTGAACAGTTCTACACCACCAGCAACAATGCCAGCCGCAACGAGGCAGCCGACGAGAAGGGACTGCAGATAGCCCGCATGCTCGACAAGCGCGTCATTGAGGCGTGGACGGGGCATCCGCACCTGCGCGTCATCAACAACAATGAGGACTTCGACGCCAAGCTGAACCGCGTGCTGAAGGAAATGAGCGGCGTGCTCGGACTGCCGCAGACCATTGAGGAGGAACGTAAATACAAGGTAAAGGTGACGGGTGAGCTGCCTGCTGACTCCATAGAGAGCCACATCACGCAGACCTACCTCGTAGGAGAACCCGGTGCCGAGATACGCCTGCGTCGCCGTGGCTGGGCAGGCAAGTTTGTCAACATCCTGACAACGAAGAAACGCATCTCGTCAAACGAGGAGGTGGTCACCGAGCGCCAGATACCGAACAGCCTCTACCAAAGCATGATGCAGCAGGCTGACCCCTACCGCCACACCATCAACAAGCTGCGCAAAAGCTTCATCTGGAAGGGACAGTACTTTGAGCTTGACTTCTACCAGGGAGCACTCGAAGGGCTGGTCATCCTCGAAACCAAAGGAATACGCCGGCACGAAGACGTCAAGTTTCCACCATTCCTAAGCGTGACGGAAGACATTACCAGCAACAAGGATTACTATAACTACATGCTGGCACTGAAGGGATAGCAAAGACTCAGCGGACCAGCTGCTTGACCGGGAAGGTGAAGTAGGTATTGGGGAAGGGCTCGTCCTTCAGCGTGAAGTGCCACCATTCTGAGTCGAGAGGCTTGAAACCGTGGGCCAGCATGGCACGCCGCAGAATCATGCGGTGCTCAAACTGTTCGGCAGTAATGCTACGGCCGGTGGGGCTCTTGCTGTTGTCGCCGGTATAGACACCCGTATCAGGATTACCACAGAAGTCGGGATGGCTCTCGGGGCCAAACCAGTCGAAGGTGCCGCCCATGTCGAGCTCCTTCTCGGTCTTCATGTCGAAGAGCGTCAGGTCGATGGTAGATCCACGCGTGTGGCCACTCTTCTCCATGATGTAATCTTGCTTGAAGAGCACGCTCTTGTCCAAGTCGGGATAGAAGTAAGACTTCATATCGACGGCAGCAGTGTCAGCCGCCCAACGGACAAAGTGGTCAACAGCCTTCTGCGGACGGTAGGCATCATAGATTTTCAGCCTATAGCCCTGACTGAGCACGTCGTCGCTCACGGCCTTGAGCGCCTGGGCGGCTTTCTTGGTAAGCAAGGCGGTGGGCTCTTCGTAGCCGTCGATGTGCTGGCCTACGAAGTTGTAGGTACCGAAATAGCGAATCTCCAGTATAGCATCGGGCACGACGTCAGTCAGCGTTACAAACTGGCTGTTGTCGTCGGTAGGGCTGACCACTGCCTGCACACCGTCTCCCCTGCTGGAATAGTACGTTACTAAAATGGCACCGGTTAAGCAGACAAGAAATACGGCCAAGAGACATAGTTTAGAACTGATTTTCTTCATTGCTTTAAGGGATTGAACAGAATATTTTAGGATGCAGAGGGGAAAAGGAAAAACAGACTGACACCAACCACAGAAATGAGGGCTCCGAGAACTGCTTTCCACGTGATGGGCTGACGGAAAAGCCAATAGGAAGGCAGCAGGATGATGATGGGCGTAAGGGCCATAAGCGTAGAGGCGATGCCGGCATCAGCGTATTGCACAGCCATGAGCGAGAAGCCTACCCCCACAAAGGGTCCGAAAACAGTAGTGGCCGTAGCGACACTCATGTCCTTGACGTCGTGTAAGGCCTGACGTAAGGGTGAAAAACCGTCGCGCCACCAAAGCAGAAGCGTAAAACCAGTTATGCCCGCCAGACAACGAAGGAAATTAGCGCTGAAGGGCACCAGCCACGCGGGTAGCTGCGCAGTATCGTAATGATCCATGCCTATCTTGCTCAGTACCAGACCTATACCCTGACACATGGCGGCTGAAATGGCAAAGAGTACACCCTTCAGAGGTAACTTCAGCGAGAAGAGGTGGTGTTCGCTTCGTCCTAAGATGGAAATGCCAATACCGAGCAGCGTGACCAGCATGGCCACGATACTCATAGGCGACATGTACTGACCAAGCATCAGCCAGGCCATGAAGGCCGCAGCCAAAGGTGCCAGCGTCATGAAAAGCTGACCGAAACGCGAACCTATAATAATATAGCACTGAAACAGGCAGTAATCTCCAATAACGTAACCCACGAAACCCGAAAGCAGCATCCAACCACAGGCTGACGACGTGATGCCACTCGGCAAGGGACTACCCACAACGACCAAGAACAGGAGAACGGAGAAGAGCAAAGTAAGAGCCATGCGTAGCACGTTGAGCGTCAAGTTGCCCATACGTTTACTGCCAAACTCGCTCAACAAAGCCGTAGCCGTCCACGAGAAAGCCACGCCAATGGATATCAGTTCACCTAAATAAGCCATGTGCTTTAGTTCATTTTCGGCTGCAAAGGTACAAATAATTCTTAATTCATAATTCATAATTCATAATAATTTCGTACCTTTGGCACCATGATTCTGAAATATGACGTTTTAGTGATTGGCGGCGGACATGCCGGATGCGAGGCAGCCACGGCTTCCGCCAACATGGGAGCAAAGACTTGTCTGGTGACAATGGACATGAACAAGATTGCACAAATGTCGTGCAATCCGGCCGTCGGAGGCATCGCCAAAGGACAAATTGTACGCGAGATTGATGCACTGGGCGGACAGATGGGCCTCGTCACCGATGCCACAGCAATACAGTTTCGCATGCTAAACAGAGGCAAGGGGCCGGCCGTGTGGAGCCCGAGGGCACAATGTGACCGAGGAAAATTCATCTGGCAGTGGCGCTCCGTGCTTGACGCAACACCCAACCTTGACATCTGGCAAGACCAGGCGGAGGAGTTGCTGGTAGAAACGGTATCTGGCGGTGCCGCCGTCAGGAAAACGGTGACTGGCGTCCGCACCATCTGGGGCTGTGAGCTTAGAGCCAGGGCAGTCATCGTCACGGCAGGAACATTCCTGAACGGACTACTGCACATTGGCCGGAAAATGGTAGCAGGCGGACGAATAGCGGAACCTGCCGTCCCCCACTTCACCGAAAGTATTACGCGCCATGGCATCCGCTCGGCACGAATGAAGACCGGTACGCCAGTACGACTGGACAAGCGAAGCATACACTTTGAAGACATGGAGCAGCAGGACGGAGAAAACGATTTCCACCAGTTTAGCTTCATCGGGCCACACCGCCAACTACAGCAACTGCCATGCTGGATGTGCTACACGAACCCGGAGGTTCACGAGACGTTACGTTCCGGACTGGCCGACTCCCCACTCTACAACGGACAGATTCAGTCTATCGGCCCTCGCTATTGTCCCAGCATCGAGACAAAGCTCGTTACATTCCCCGACAAAGAACAGCACTTGCTCTTCTTAGAACCAGAGGGCGAGTCCACCAACGAGATGTACCTGAACGGTTTTTCCTCGAGCCTGCCCATGGACGTACAGATAGCAGCCTTAAGAAAGATTCCCGGACTACGTGATGCCAAGGTCTATCGGCCAGGCTATGCCATTGAGTATGATTTCTTCGATCCCACGCAACTCAACCACACGCTGGAATCGAAAGTCATAAAAGGACTCTTCATGGCCGGACAGGTAAATGGAACCACCGGCTACGAGGAAGCAGGAGGCCAAGGAACAATAGCTGGTATCAACGCAGCACTGATGGCCTCAACAGACGGAAGCGACGAGGAAAGCCAGAAAACCTTTGTACTGCACCGGGACGAAGCATACATCGGCGTACTGATTGACGACCTTGTTACGAAAGGTGTCGATGAACCATACCGCATGTTCACCTCAAGAGCCGAATACCGCATCCTGCTCAGACAGGACGATGCAGATGCCCGACTAACAGAAAAGGCATATCAATTAGGACTTGCCAGCAGAGAACGTTTCGATACTTGGATGGAGAAAAAGAAACATATCGAAGAAATCGAAACGTTCTGCCAAACTACCTCCGTAAAAGCCAAGGAAATCAATAGTCGTCTGGAAGCCATAGGCACTACCCCACTGGAAAGAGGCTGTAAGGTCGTCGATTTGGTAAGCCGCCCACAACTGACGCTTGACAAGCTGAGCGAAATCATTCCTTCATTAAAGGAAGTTCTGAACCATCCGAATAATCGGAAAGAAGAAATCGCAGAAGCCGCAGAAGTGCGCATGAAGTATAAAGGCTATATAGAACGCGAAAGACTGGTGGCGGACAAGATGCACCGACTGGAGAACATCCGCATAAAGGGACACTTCAACTACATGGAGATGAACGCACTTTCAACCGAAGCAAGACAGAAATTAACGGCTATTGAACCGGAAACACTGGCACAGGCCAGCAGAATACCCGGTGTCTCGCCAAGCGACATCAATGTACTCCTTGTACTAATGGGCAGATAAGCCGTAAAGGTTTCACGTGAAACAAATAAACTACTTTAAACAAAAATAAAAACAATGAACAACAAAGTATTAATGGAAAACCTGCGATGCATTCCGGATTTTCCAAAAAAAGGAATCAACTTCCGTGACGTAACAACGCTTTACAAGAACGCCGAGTGCGTAAAGATTATGCTCGACGAAATGTACGAACTCTACAAGGACAAAGGTATTACAAAAGTCGTCGGCATAGAAAGTCGAGGGTTCATAATGGGTTCTGCTTTGGCAGCAAAACTTGGCGCAGGAATTGTGATGGCCAGAAAGCCGGGAAAACTTCCTTTTACCGTCATTAAGGAACAGTTTGCAAAAGAGTATGGTGTTGACACGGTTGAAATGCATATTGACGCATTGGACGAAAACGACGTCGTACTCATCCACGACGACCTCTTGGCAACAGGAGGAACAGCCATGGCAACACTAAAGCTGGTTAAACATTTCAAACCGAAGAACGTTTATATGAACTTCATCATAGAAATAAAGGATGAAGGACTGCACGGACGCGACTTATTTGACGGCAAGTGTGAAGTAACAACACTCATGACTATTTAGGTTTCACGTGAAACAAAAATGACAAAAGAAGAAAACGAGGAAAGGCTTGCAAAGCTAAAGAACATAGTCAGCCGACTACCCAACAAACCTGGCAGTTATCAGTACTATGATGCTGAAGGTACCATCATCTACGTAGGTAAGGCGAAAAACTTGAAATCAAGAGTTTCGTCTTACTTCCATACCGAAGTAGATAGGTACAAAACCAAAGTATTGGTGTCTAAAATCTGGGATATTAGCTATACCGTAGTCAATACAGAGGAAGATGCCTTACTCTTGGAGAACAGCCTAATTAAGAAGTACAACCCGAGGTATAACGTGCTGCTGAAAGACGGCAAGACCTACCCCAGCATCTGCATAACCAACGAACTGCTACCTCGAATCTTCAAGACGCGCACCATCAATAAGAAATGGGGTACGTATTATGGCCCCTACAGCCACGTCGGCACTATGTATGCCCTACTCGACATCATTAAAAAGCTCTACCACCCCAGAACTTGTCGAACGCCAATGACAAAGGAGGGCATAGACACAAAGAAATACCAACTCTGTCTGGACTATCACATCAAGAACTGTGGTGGACCCTGCGTAGGAAAACAACTGGTAGAAGAATACCGAAAGAACATTGAGCAGGCACGCGAAATACTAAAGGGAAACACCCGCGAACTATTGCGGATGCTACGCGAGGAGATGGAGCAATTGGCTGACGAGCTAAAGTTCGAGGAAGCAGAAGAAGTCAAGCGCAAATACCTGCTTTTAGACAATTATGTCAGCAAGAGTCAAGTAGTTTCTCATACCATTAACAACGTGGATGTAGTAACCATTACTAACGACGAAAAGATGGCTTTTGTCAACTATATACACGTATCAAATGGAGCCATCAACCAGTCGTTTACCTTCGAGTACAAGAAGAAGCTTGACGAAAGCGACGAGGAACTTTTGCCTTTGGCCATTGTGGAGACAAGAGAACGCTTTAAGAGCAATGCCAAAGAAATCATTGTGCCTACGGAACTGGACTTAGAACTGGAAGGCGTAACGCTCACTGTCCCACAGAGAGGCGACAAGAAGACCTTATTAGAACTATCATTGATGAACGGCCGTCAGTACAAAATGGACCGTCTGAAACAGGCCGAAAAGCTCAATCCGGAACAGAAGCAGACACGCCTCATGAAGGAGCTGCAAGAGAAGCTAAGGCTACCCAAAATGCCTTACCAAATAGAGTGTTTCGACAACTCAAACATTTCGGGAACAGATGCCGTGGCCGGCTGTGTGGTTTTCAAGGCCATGAAGCCCTCAAAAAAGGACTATAAACGCTATAACATCAAGACCGTCGAGGGGCCTGACGACTATGCCTCTATGCAGGAAGTGGTACGTAGGCGTTATACCCGAATGATGGAAGAGGGCACTCCCCTACCCGACCTCATCATTACCGACGGAGGACGCGGCCAGATGGAAGTAGTGCGTGAGGTCATCCAAGACGAACTGAACATTGATATTCCCATAGCCGGACTGGCCAAGGATAACCGCCACCGCACGAACGAATTGCTGTATGGTTTCCCACCTGTAACCATTGGGCTGAAGACCAATTCCGAACTGTTTCATGTACTGACACACATACAAGACGAGGTACATCGTTTTGCCATTACCTTCCACCGCGAGAAGCGCTCTAAGCATCAGCTTCATAGCGAGTTAGACGACATAAAAGGTGTTGGCCCCAAGACAAAGGAAGCCTTACTGAAACAATTTAAGAGTGTGAAACGCATCAAAGAAGCTGACCGACAGGAAATTACAAACGCTATCGGAGCAGCTAAGGCTGAACTCATTTACAAGTATTTCCACGAATAGATTTGGCAGATAGAAAAGAATTCAGTATCTTTGCACCATGAGAATAGTCATTCAGCGAGTCAGTGAAGCCAGCGTCACCATCAGCGGTGCAGTCAAGTCAAGCATCGGTAAGGGATACCTCATACTGATAGGAATATGTGATGAGGATACAAAAGAAGACGTAGAGTGGCTGGTTAAGAAAGTAGTCGGACTACGAGTATTTGACGATGAACAAGGCGTGATGAACCGCTCTATCATGGACGTTGGTGGAGAGGTGTTAGTCATCAGCCAGTTTACGCTATTTGCAAGCTACAAAAAAGGCAACAGGCCGTCATGGTTTAAAGCAGGAAGCCACGAACATTCCATACCCCTCTACGAGCTATTCTGTAGCCGACTGAGCGAAGAACTTGCCCATCCAGTAGGCACGGGTGAGTTTGGAGCCGACATGAAGGTTGCGCTTATCAATGACGGACCAGTAACTATCTGTATGGATACTAAAAACAAAGAGTAACAACTATGACGATAAAAGAAGCACAACAGGCTGTCGATCAATGGATTAAAGAGTATGGCGTACGCTATTTCTCCGAATTGACGAACATGGCATGCCTGACGGAGGAAGTGGGCGAGCTGGCTCGCATCATAGCACGCAAGTATGGCGACCAAAGTTTCAAAGCCGGCGAAAAGTCAAATCTTGGTGAAGAAATGGCCGACGTATTGTGGGTGCTCATCTGTCTGGCGAACCAGACGGGCGTTGACCTGACGGAGGAACTGGAGAAAAGCTTTATCAAAAAGACCAAGCGAGACTCCCTTAGACACATTGAAAACGAGAAACTTATGGCATAAAACAATCATTCAAACTATGGCAGAAAATCATTGTAACTGTGGTCATGAGCATCACCACGAGCATGCTCATCCGAAGAGCAAGTACGAAGAAGCACTTGCATTGTATAATTGTGACCTGAGCGACGACGAAGTGCGCTCAGCAGTAAAGAAAATCATTACCGAGAAAGTGCCTGAAAACGACAATCTCGAGGTCAAGAAATTCCTCATGGGAAGCGTGGAACTGACCACTCTGAAGACGACCGACTCAGAAGAAAGCGTCATGGCGTTTACAGAGCGCGTCAACCAGTTTGACGACCAGTATCCCGACCTGCCTCATGTAGCCACCATCTGCGTCTATCCTTGCTTTGCAAAGACCGTCAGCGAGACGCTTGAGGTCGATGGCGTAGAGATAGCATGCGTCAGCGGCAGTTTCCCCTCCTCGCAGGCGCTTATCGAGGTAAAAGTAGCCGAAACAGCCCTTGCCGTTAAGGACGGAGCTACGGAAATCGACATCGTGCAGTCGGTAGGCAAGTTCCTCAGCGGCGACTACGAGACAGTATGCGACGAAATCTCTGAACTGAAGGCAATTTGCGGCGAAAAGAAGATGAAAGTCATCCTGGAGACAGGCTGCCTGAAGACGGCTTCAAACATCAAGAAGGCCTCTATCCTGGCCATGTACGCCGGTGCGGACTACATCAAGACATCGACCGGCAAACTGGAGCCTGCCGCCACGCCTGAGGCTGCCTACGTCATGTGTCAGGCCATTAAGGAGTACTACGAGAAGACGGGCATACAGATAGGTTTCAAGCCCGCTGGCGGCCTTAACAGCGTCATGGACGCCATCACCATGTACACCATCGTCAAGGAGGTCCTGGGCGAGAAATGGCTCACCAACCAGTGGTTCCGCATGGGTACCAGCCGACTGGCCAACCTGCTGCTGAGCGAGGTGTTAGGCGAAGAAGTCAAGTTCTTCTAAACAAAGGTGGTTTATGACAACCAATGCGGCCGATTACCTTGAAGAATCGGCCGCATTTGTTATTGTGCTAACTCAAAGGAGTCACCCGTACTAGCACTTATTCTGCCTACCGTGTCGTCACTGCCTATAGCTAAGAGCACAAAAAGACCGAAGCAGCACATGGTCAGCACCAGCTTCAGCGTGCTGGTCCGACGCCGCTCTACCCTATCGATTTTCAGGAAACTGAGCTTGTTAATTGCGTAGATATAGACTATTCCGGCTATAATGGCCAGGACATAAGCCAGCACATCGTAAGCATCGTAAGTTCCGTGCATAATACCTATACCCTGCAAAATCTCGTGGGAGATGCAGATAAAGGGCATGACGAGAATAAACATCCAGCAGTCCTGGAACTTAAAATTCCAGATGCAACCCACCAAAATAGAATAAGCAAAGAGCCACATGCCGTCGGGCACGTTATACAGCAACAGGTCGGGTACCACGGACGGATCATGCTGAGCAGCCTCTAACCAGTCTAAGATGCCAAAAAACTTGAACCAATGAAACATTTTCAGTGTGTCCGGACGGAACGAAATATACATCAATCCGCACGAAAACACGCATATCGCAGCGAGGAAAATCGTGATGAAACGACTACTTTTTACGCTGAATAACATAGTCAATGTAAGCTTCTAAGGCACGTTTTATATCTTCTTGTCTGACTGATTCCTCAATATACTCCATACACAGCTTGCGATAGTCGTACATGCGCTGTTCGGCGTATGCTATGCCGCCGTTTTCCTTAGCAAACTCCACCAAAACGGCGATTTCATCACTGTTCACCGTGCCAGCTTTTACCTTGCGGGCCAGCGTCTGCATCGACTCCAGGTGACTATTGTTCAAAGCATAAATGACGGGCAGCGTCAACTTACCTTCTGCCATGTCGTTACCCGTAGGCTTGCCTATTTCCTTCGACTCGTAGTAGTCGAAGATGTCGTCGCGTATCTGGAAGATGATGCCCAGGTTCCTACCGAAAAGCTTGGCCTTTTCCACCTCCTCGCTACTGGCTCCCGCCGACATGGCTCCAATGCTCGCGCACGACTCAAAGAGGGCAGCCGTCTTCATCTTGATGACGTCGTAATAGACATCTTCACTAATCTCCGTATTCTGAATGTTCGAAAGTTGCAGAATTTCACCCTGAGCTAACGTTCTGCCCAGTTCTGCCAGATTCTGTATGATGGTGCCGTTACCCGTGTAGGCTACGTGCAAAAGAGCCGTTGACAACAGGTAGTCGCCCACCAGCACCGCAACCTTATTATTATAGGTAGCATTGACCGAAGCCTGGCCGCGCCGCTCTTCACTTTCATCGACCACGTCGTCGTGTACCAGCGAAGCCGTGTGTAGCAGTTCCAGTCCTACGGCAGCATGCAACGTCGTGTCCTGCACGTCGCCGTAATTCTTGGCTATGAGCAGAATGAGCATCGGTCTCATGCGCTTGCCGCCGCGTTGCCTGATGTGTGAAAGTACGTCAGCGAGCAGTCCTTCGCTATGACTCAGCGTTCCGTTAAACAACTCGATAAAGTTGTTCAGTTGTGCTTCAATAGGCGCTTTAATTAGCTTCAAATATTCCATTATTTCAAATTTTGATACAAAATTAGTGAATTCTCTCGGATATTGGAAAAATTTTTAGTAATTTTACGCTCAAAATATCATTTATTATGGATAAACTGTTTCTTATCGACGCTTACGCCATGATTTATAGGGCGTATTACGCATTCATCAAAAACCCACGCATCAACTCTAAGGGTTTGAACACTTCGGCCATCATGGGCTTCGTCAACACACTGAACGAGGTACTCACCAAGGAGCAACCCTCCCACATCGGGGTAGCCTTCGACCCCCACGGTCCGACCTTCCGCAACGAGGCTTTCCCGGCATATAAGGCACAGCGCGAACAGACTCCCGAGGATATTCGCCGGGCCATCCCCATCATCAAGGACATTCTCCGGGCCTACCGTATTCCCATTCTTCAGGTCGATGGCTACGAGGCCGACGACGTCATCGGCACGCTGGCCAAAAAAGCTGATTCCATCGGCATCAGCACCTACATGCTCACCCCCGACAAGGACTACGGACAGTTGGTCACCGAGCACGTCAGCATCTACCGTCCGCGTCATGGCGGCGGCTACGAAGTCATGGGCCCGAAGGAGGTCTGCCAGAAGTACAACATCACTACCCCACTCCAGGTCATTGACCTCCTGGCCCTGATGGGTGACTCGGCCGACAACTTCCCCGGCTGTCCAGGCGTGGGTGAGAAGACAGCCGCCAAACTCATCAGCGACTTCGGCAGCGTTGAACAACTGCTGCTGCATGCTGACAACATCAAAGGCAAGCTGCAGCAGAAAGTCAAGGAGCACGTTGACGACATCAAGATGTCTTACTTCTTGGCGACCATCAAAACTGACGTTCCCGTGGAACTCAATCTCGACGAGTTGAAACTCATGACCCCCGACGAGTCCGAACTCAGCAAAATCTTCACCGAACTGGAGTTTAAAAGCTTCGCCAACCGAATCCTTAAAAAACCTGAAACAAAGCAAAAACCTGTAAACGCAGAGCTCGATTTATTTGCAGAATTTCCGACCGACGGGCAGGTTGCCGCCGAAAATTCAAAAATTTCGAGCCTTAAAACGACCCCTCATGACTACAAACTCGTTGATAATGAGGAGGAAATGAAAAAAATTGCCCAAAAATTCTTGTCAGGAAAAATGATCGTTCTAGACACGGAGACCACTTCAATCTCTCCCATCGATGCCGAACTGGTGGGTTTGAGCTTCGCTGTCAAGGAGCATGAAGCATTTTACGTTCCCGTGCCCGCCAATCGTGACGAGGCCCAGCGCGTGGTAGAAATTTTCCGTCCCGTCTATGAAGCCGAACACTTACTCAAGGTGGGCCAGAACCTGAAGTACGACCTCGAGGTGCTCCGCAACTATGGCGTCGTGCTCAATGGCAAGATGTGGGACACCATGATAGCCCACTACCTCATTCAGCCCGAGCTGCGTCACAACATGGACTACATGGCCGAAATCTATCTTAACTACCAGACCATCCACATCGACGAGCTCATTGGCCCCCGAGGCAAGAACCAGCGCTCCATGCGCGACCTCCAGCCCCAGCAGGTCTATGAGTATGCTGCCGAAGATGCCGACATCACGCTGCAGCTGAAGAACAAGCTGGAGCCTGAACTGAAGAAGTACGAGTGCGAAGACCTCTTCTATAACATCGAGATGCCCCTCATGCCCGTGCTGGCCGAAATGGAGATGAACGGCGTCCGCCTCGACACGGAGTCGCTCAAAGAAACCTCCCAGGTCTTCACCCAGCGCATGCTCCAGCTGGAACAGAAAATCTATGAGCTGGCCGGTCAGGAGTTCAACATCGCCTCACCCAAACAGGTGGGCGACATCCTCTTCGGCAAATTGAAAATCATGGACAAACCCAAGAAGACCAAGACCGGACAGTACGTCACCAGCGAAGAGGTGCTGCAAAGCCTGCGCCATAAGCACGACATCGTAGCCTGCATCCTCGACCACCGGGGACTGAAGAAACTTCTGGGCACCTACATCGACGCACTGCCAAAACTCATCAACCCACGTACCGGCCACATACATACGTCGTTCAACCAGACAGTTACGGCCACCGGCCGACTGTCGTCCTCCGACCCCAACCTGCAGAACATACCCATACGCGGCGAGGACGGAAAGGAAATCCGCAAGGCTTTCGTACCCGACGACGGATGCCTCTTCTTCTCGGCCGACTACAGCCAGATTGAACTACGCGTCATGGCACACCTCTCCGGCGACGAAAACATGATTCGCGTCTTCCGCGAAGGCAAGGACCTGCACGCCGCCACCGCCGCCACCATCTACAAGAAAGACATCACCGAGGTAAGCCGCGACGAGCGAACCAAGTCCAAGCGGGCTAACTTCGGCATCATCTACGGCATTACCATGTTCGGACTGGCCGAGCGCCTCGAGATTTCGCGCGACGAGGCCCGCCAGCTCATCGACGGTTTCTTCGATACCTTCCCCCGCGTCCACGACTACATGGAGCAAGCCAAGCGCCGCGCCTACGAGCAAGGCTACGTCACCACCCTCTTCGGTCGTCGTCGCTACCTGCCCGATATCCGCTCGGCCAACGGCACCGTGCGTGGCTTTGCTGAGCGCAATGCCATCAACGCCCCCATTCAGGGCACTGCAGCCGACATCATCAAGGTGGCCATGATCCGCATATATAATAGGTTCAAGCGTGAGGCCATCCGCTCTAAAATGATACTACAGGTACACGACGAACTCAACTTCAGCGTCTATCCTGACGAGAAGGAGCGCGTCGAGCAGATTGTCCTGGAGGAGATGCAGCATGCCTTCCACATGCAGGTACCTCTCGTGGCCGACAGCGGCTGGGGTAACAACTGGCTTGAGGCGCACTAAATAAAAATTAAAAAACTTCGTGTTTTTATTTTGTATTGTGCTCACTTTTTCGTACCTCTGGCTTCGCCGAAGGTACTTACGCATTCCCGAGCAAAGCTCGCCTACCCGTAGCCTTTCGACAATAAAAATAAAAA
>ODAJ014784216.1_pt1 | contig 14718 bp, 13 predicted proteins | sample 1539241 | NCBI WGS metagenome assembly ODAJ01 (sample SAMN02144231, study PRJEB22623) | gut metagenome | biome: sheep rumen | host: Ovis aries | place: New Zealand
GTACCTGCTACCAGAAATGGGGAAAAGGGAGAGAAAGAAAATTGAAAAAAGCAAGAACCTGCAAGAATACTGCGGATTCGTTCAAAACGCGTTAAAGGCGTCCTACTAGGCAAACGAGCCCTAGTAGGGGATAATTGGAAAAAAATAACTATATTTGCAGTTCAATTAGTCACAAATTTAGAAATGCACAAAGCCGGTTTTGTAAATATAGTAGGCAACCCTAATGTTGGCAAATCAACATTGATGAACGCATTGGTGGGCGAAAGACTTTCCATCATAACATCGAAAGCCCAAACAACCCGACATAGAATTATGGGCATTGTGAACGGAGAGGATTTCCAAATTGTATATTCCGACACCCCGGGAGTATTAAAACCAAACTACAAACTGCAAGAGGACATGTTAGACTTCTCCTTAAGTGCCCTCAAAGACGCAGATATCCTACTATATGTAACAGATGTTGTTGAGAACGCTGAAAAGAATCTGAGTTTTATCGACAAAGTAATAAAGAATCCAGCTCCTATCATCCTTGTCATCAACAAGATTGACTTAAGCGACCAGAAGAAGCTTGAAGAACTTGTTGAGAAATGGCAGAAGTTGATTCCACAAGCCGAAATCATCCCAATTTCAGCACAAAACAACTTCAACCTCGATTATCTTTTGAAGCGAATCAAGGAAATGCTGCCCGACTCTCCTCCTTTCTTCGAGAAAGACCAAATGACCGACAAGCCAGCACGTTTCTTTGTCACTGAAATTATCCGCGAAAAGATTCTTAAAAACTACGATCGAGAAATTCCGTATTCTGTCGAAGTGGTAGTCGAAAGTTTCAAAGAATCGGACAAACAGATCAATATCAACACCGTCATTTATGTGGAAAGAGATTCCCAAAAAGGTATCATCATCGGCAAGGGCGGTTCTATGCTGAAAAAAGTTGGTATGGAAGCGAGAAAAGACATTGAGGAGTTTTTCCAAAAGAAAATCTATTTGGAAATGTTCGTCAAGGTTGAAAAAGACTGGAGAAACAAAGACAGAATTCTCAAAAACTTCGGTTACAAACCAGAATAGTAACAATTAAAAGAGACGTAAATGAGTAATAATATAGTAGCAATTGTTGGTCGACCAAACGTGGGCAAGAGCACACTCTTCAACCGACTGACTCAAACTAGAAAAGCCATTGTAGACGACATAAGCGGTACCACCAGGGACCGTCTTTACGGCAAAGTACAATGGAACGGCAAGGAGTTCTCAATCATCGACACCGGTGGATGGGTGGTCAACTCGGACGACATTTTCGAAAGCGAAATCTGCAAACAAGTGACCATTGCGATTGAAGAGGCCGACGTCATCCTCTTCCTTGTTGACGTGCAGACAGGCTTGACCACACTAGACCAAGACGTGGCCAAGCTACTAAGACAGACGAAAAAGCCCGTATTCCTTGTTGTAAACAAAGTCGACGACAACTCACTCGTCTACTCCGCTCCCGAATTCTACAAACTGGGACTAGGCGACCCTTGGTGCATTTCTGGCGCCACTGGTTCGGGTACAGGCGACTTGCTCGACGGCATAATGGAAACCTTCCCTAAACAAGATGACGAAAACGACGAAGAGGCCGGACTGCCACACATTGCAGTTGTAGGGCGTCCAAATGCCGGTAAATCGTCTATCATCAACGCCTTTATCGGAGAAGACCGTAACATTGTCACCGACATTGCAGGCACCACCCGCGACAGCATCAACACCCGCTACAACAAATTCGGGCACGACTTCATCTTGGTCGACACCGCGGGTATCAGAAAGAAGGGCAAAGTAACCGAAGACTTGGAATACTACTCGGTCATAAGGGCCATCCGTGCCATTGAAGACTCGGACGTGTGCATACTTATGCTTGACGCCACACGCGGCATTGAGGCACAAGATATGAACATCTTCCAGCTCATACAAAGAAACAGCAAGAGTCTGGTTGTTGTGGTCAACAAGTGGGACCTTGTGGAAGAGAAGACCAGCAAAACTACGCTGGAAATGGAAAGAGCCATCAGAGAGCGAATGGCACCATTTTCCGATTTTCCAATCGTATTCACATCAGCAATCAACAAACAGCGCATCTACAAAGTGCTGGAAGTTGCCGAACAAGTATATGCGAACAGGAAGAGGAAAGTGCCAACAAGCCAGTTGAACGAGTTCTTCCTTCCTTTAATCGAGAACTATCCGCCACCAAGTGTCAAGGGTAAGTACATCAAAATCAAGTACGTGACCCAGATTCCGAACACAGCCGTTCCTTCGTTTGTGTTCTATGCGAACCTGCCACAGTACGTGCGCGACCCTTACAAGCGATTCTTAGAGAACAAACTGAGAGACAAATGGGAGTTCCAAGGAACTCCTGTAAACATCTACATCAGGGAAAAATAAACAAATGGGGATGTATCCACAACCAGATACATCCTCTTTTTTTACGTCAGAATGAAACGAAAATTCAAACCGGGGACCATGGTCTACCCAGTTCCTGCCGCATTAATAAGCTGCGGAGCAGACGAAGAGGAACGGAACATATTCACCGCCAGCTGGGTAGGTACCATCTGCACCAACCCACCCATGTGCTATGTGTCTATCCGTCCGGAACGGCACAGCTACGGCATAATAAAGAAAAATATGGAGTTCGTGATAAACCTTACCAACGAGGAGCTGGCAAGGGCGACAGACTGGTGCGGAGTAAAATCGGGAAGGGACTTCAACAAGTTCAAAGAAATGAAACTGACCCCCCAGAAGACCGAAGAGATAAACAGCTATTACATAGACGAGGCCCCACTCTCGATAGAGTGTAAAGTGGCGAACATAGTAGAACTCGGCTCCCACCACATGTTCATAGCAAACGTGGTAAACGTGTTGGCCGACGAAAAGTACATCGACCCCGAGACCGACACCTTCCACCTCGACCAAGCGAAACTGATAGCCTATAGCCACGGCCACTACTACCAGCTGGGAGCAGAAATAGGAAAATTCGGCTGGAGTGTACAGAAAAAGAAGAAAAAGAAAGGCTAGTCAGCAATTTCCACTTCCAACCCGTCGTATGCCAAATTGCAGTTCGAAGGGACAGGGAAATCACCCACCACGCCCGACTTATGGTAGCGTAGATCGTGAAAATCGGCATGAAAACCAATGTCGTGACTCATGTGTACAAAATAAGTCCTCTTAGGTTTCACTTTGTCAACAATTTCCATCGCCTCATCAAGCGAGAGATGCGAGCCATGCGGTTTATTATGCCTCAGCATGCCTAAAACCAGCACATCCAAACCGTAAAGTTTTTCGACCTCACTCTCTTCAATAGTTTTCAAGTCGGTAAGATAGGCGAAGTTACGGATTCTATAGCCCAACACAGGCAAATAGGCGTGCATAGCCTGAATAGGGAGTACACTGATGCCATCGGCAACCTTGAACACCGAAACAGGTTCAGGCAAGTCGTGCAACGTTAGCAGAGGGAGCATACCCGTATAATGCGGTCCGGTTTTATCGGGTTTCGGGAAACAGTAAAAGAACAGTTTCCGGACCGAATCGTTCGTCCGCTTCAAGCCATACATATTGATTTTTGGCAGTTCCACTTCCCCTTTTTCCAACTCTTCAGGCAGATGCCAATGGTATTTAGCGTACGGAATAGTGCGCAAGTCGTCCATCCCTGCCACATGGTCGGAATGGCCGTGTGTCAGTAGAATGGCGTCAATCCAGTTGATGTTGGCATTAATCGCCTGCATTCTGAAATCGGGTCCACAATCGAAAAGAATTTTTTTGCCGTCAACCTCCAAAAGCGACGAACAACGCAGGCGTTTGTCGCGCGCGTCTTTCGAACGGCACACCTCACAACCACAGCCAATAGTAGGCACACCGGTAGAAGTACCGGTACCCAGAAAAGTCAACTTCATTGCCATTAGAATAAAGGAGTATAAAGATTAATATCGGGCGTCATCCTCACATGCCATTCGGCAGGGAAATAGCCATTCGACCTATTCCCCAAGTTTTTAATCCACCCGAGTGGAACCTTGTTAAAGGAAACGAGCAGCCAACCCTTAGGTGCATCTGGCAGGACCAGGTTTTCCCTTTTCAAGAAAGCCATAGCCTGCTTCCAATCTAAATCAACAATCTGGAATTCCTCTTTCCGCAAGCAGGAAGAGAGCGCCAAAGAAGGAGCAGGCAAAAAGTCGTTGCCCTTCACCTGCGCAACAGCCAAACCCGATTGCACCACCTTCACGTTACCCTTCAAGACGGAAACCACATCGTGGAACTTAGCCAAAGTAGCAATAAGCATCTTATCGTTAGTCTCACCGAAAACGAACTGTTCGGCATCGGTCATCCATTTTTTCACTTGTTTGCCCCCGGCAGGTTCTTTGATTTTTTGCGATTTGACCCTGACCGAGAAAGCGGTAGCAGTTTTACGGATAGCGGCAAGGAAAAAGCCCTCGCCCCTGGTCTTGTGCGGATAGAAATGGTAGCCGAAAGGAGTCTCTGTAATATTCCACTGTGCATCGACCGAAATCGGCAGGAACTCACCGCCCAATTCCGTGCAGATCCATTCCACATTTTCCTCGTCTTCAGCAGCATTATATGTACAGGTGCTGTAGACGAGCAGTCCACCCTCTTTCAGGGCAGGGAATACATCTTTAAGGATCTCCCTCTGACGTTTTGCGCACATCTCCACATTTTCAGCACTCCATTCCGTAACCGCCTGGTCGTCTTTTCGGAACATACCCTCGCCCGAACAAGGAGCATCTATAACAATCACATCGAACAAGCCGTCGCATTTACCGAAATCGGCAGGAGCAGCATTTGTAACTACCGAATTAGGGAATCCCCACTTCGTAATATTCTCACGAAGAGACGCCACCCTTTGTCCAACATACTCGTTAGAGACCAGCAATCCCCTACCGTTCATCAGCGACAATAAGTGAGTCGACTTGCCGCCAGGCGACGCACACAAATCGAGGACCACAGAATCGTCTGACAAATGCGCATGCTGCCTCACCGTCTGTTCAAGAAACATAGAGCTAGCCTCTTGCACATAATAGGCGCCAGCATTAAATAACGGATCGAGCGTAAAAACCGGACGCTGTTGCAGATAGAAGCCACCGGAACACCAAGGCACCCTGTCGGCCAAACAAACACCGGGAAGTTTCGAAGAGTTAACCCTAACGCTCACAACAGCATCGGAACCAATGGCACGGACAAACGTATCGGCCTCATCTCCAAAATCTTTTCTTACACGTTCAAGAAACAAAGGGTGCAAATCCATAATCTAAAAAATTCTAACAAACAAATATACCAAGTAATCGGCGAAGAAAAAATTTATTTTAAGGCTCATTATTGAGAAAAAGATTTGAAAATGACAAAAAAATTCTTAACTTTGAGAAGAAACAGATCATTAGGTTTAGAAAGATGTATAAATATATAGCCACAATATTATTTACGTTTACCTTGGGCATACTTTTCTCGGGAGAAGTATCAGCACAAGTTGTACACTTCAAATCGTACAGAGGCGCAGAAGGCGTTGCTGCCACCAATGTCGTGGGTTCATACAGTTGGGGACCATGGTCTTCACTTGACAATGAGATCACTATCGACTTGAGCAACAACAGCATATTTATTGGTGGTGATGCCTATGAAATAATGGAGAAGCCTAAGAAGTGGATTATCAAGAAGGACTTGAAATACGTCAGCATATCGTGTGCCGACAAGCAGTATAACAAAGTAAACATCAAGTTGTACCAATATGACAAAGGAGAGTTCCGAATTTATGTCATGGGTGAGAAAAAAGCAAAAAGATACTCTGTTACTTATATTGACTAACAACAAATAACCGTAATAAAAGGGGGAAAGAAGTATTTCCCCCCTTTTTTTTAAAAGCAAAAGAGACAAACACATGGGAAACACAATTCTCCCTACAGAACTAACTAACTTCATTATTGTTCTAGTAATATCACTATTAATAGGGCTATCGCAGAGGAAACATTTCGCAAAAAAGAGCGAAAACATGCACTTGGGTACAGACCGAACCTACACCCTGATCGGTATTTTAGGTTATGCGCTGTACATCCTCCAGCCAGAAACAATGATTGTATACTTAGTTGGCGGGGGTGCCCTATTTGTCTTAATTGCCTTGTTCTACAGCTATAAACTATTCCGGCTCGACCAGACCGGCATGACCAGCCTGCTGATTGCACTCATCACCTACAGCATAGGGCCGTTGGTCTACAAAACCCAGTTGTGGGTTGTCATTATGCTGGTTGTCAGCGTGCTCATCCTTAACGAGATGAAAGCCACTTTCATCAAGTTCTCAAGAAGGATGAACGAGCAAGAGTTTATGAATCTGGCCAAGTTCTTAGTCATCTCGGGTGTCATACTACCCGTATTGCCCAACGAACAAATAGTAGAAGGCATCGCGCTGACCCCTTATAACATCTGGCTGACCACCGTCGTCATCTCCGGATTCTCGTACATCAGTTACCTGCTCAAGCGATACGTGTTCAACCAGTCGGGCATTATTGTATCGGGATTGCTTGGAGGCATCTACAGCAGCATGGCCACAACCGTCATCTTGACGAAAAAGGCAGCGACGGTCAAAGAGAACGAGTTGGGCCAGTACACCACCGCCGTGTTCTGCTCGGTCAGCACACTCTACGTGAAGTATATGATACTGATGGCCATCTTCAACATGCGGTTGCTGACCAACTACTGGTTCCTGTTTGCGGCCATGTTTGTTTGCGGTCTTGCCGTAGCCGGCTACTTCTACTTCAGAGACCAGAAAAAGGCAAAAGCCGCCATGGCATCGAAGACCGACGAGGCAGAACTTCAAGAAGAAGAGGAGGAAGAAGACAAGAACCCGTTGGAATTCCAAATCGCCATCTTGTTTGCGATATTGTTCGTCGTGTTCACCATAGCCACCCACTACACCCTGCAGCTGTTTGGAACCGAAGGTTTGAGGGCCTTGTCAATATTGGTAGGTGCCACCGACATTACGCCGTTCATCCTCAACCTGTATCAGGCAAAATACGACATAGCCGACAGTGTCATCATCATGTCGACATTCCAGGCTATAATAAGCAGCAACATAATAAAAATGGTATACGGCATATTTTTGTCGAAAAGAAGAGTCTTGAAGCCGCTGTTGGCGGGCTTTGCAGTAATAACAATTGTTAACCTTGCGCTCTTTATGCTGATTTAACAGCAACCTAACGAATATTTGAGGAATATTTAAAAATAGGGCCGTAATAAGTTACAGATTGTAACACCACATATAATAAAAGCAAATACCTTTCTAAAAAAACACGTATATAAATAAGAGTTTTAAAGAATGGTTTGTAAATTTGTATACGAATATAGCATAATTAATAAATAATTATTCATATGAATTCATTATCGATACTAGCGTCTGCCGCTGCTAATTCTGAAGGATTCGAAGGACTTAGCGGAGCCTTGCTATTGATGGCAATCGGAATGTTTACCGTGTTCATTGTCTTGCTACTTGTCATCTACGTGGGCAAGTGCCTGATACTGTTCGTCAACAAGTTTGTACCAGAAGAAGTGAAAGAGGCACCGAAAACTGCCTCATTCGCCTCTGTTCAAGCAGTAGACGCAGTAACCGCAGACATCATCGCCAAAGCCGTCAATACCCTAACCGGAGGCAAAGGCAAAGTAGAAAGCATCAAAAAAATCTAATTATTAAACCAAATACCCCGAACTGCTGATGCGAATCTAAGGAATGGGGAACAAACAAATAAAACAATGGCTAAAGAAATAAAATTCAGCTTAGTATTCAGAGACATGTGGCAATCGGCCGGCAAATATGTTCCACGTGTTGACCAGTTAATGAAAGCGGCCCCAGTAATCGTCAAAATGGGTTGTTTCGACCGTGTTGAGACAAACGGTGGCGGTTTCGAACAAGTAAACCTCCTTTATGGCGAAAATCCTAACAAAGCAGTCCGTCAGTGGACCAAGCCTTTCCACGAGGCCGGCATCCAGACCCACATGCTCGACCGTGGTTTGAACGGCATCCGCATGCGTCCGGTACCAGTTGACGTACGTAAGCTGTTCTATAAAGTTAAGCACGCACAAGGCACCGACATCACAAGAACTTTCTGCGGTTTGAACGACCCTGACAATATAATTCCGTCAATCGGTTATGCACACGAGGCCGGCATGATTTCACAGTGCTGCCTTTGCATCACCTCTTCACCACTCCACACTGTAGAGTACTACACCAACTTGGCGTACAAGCTGATTGAAGCCGGTGCAGACGAAATCTGCTTGAAAGATATGGCAGGTATCGGCCGTCCTGTTTCATTGGGTAAGATCACCAAGAACATCAAAGACAAATATCCACAGATTACCATCCAGTACCACAGCCACGCAGGACCTGGTTTCAGCATGGCATCAATTCTGGAAGTCTGCGAAAACGGTTGTGACTTCGTAGATGTAGGTATGGAACCACTCTCATGGGGAACCGGACACGCCGACGTGCTTGCCGTACAGGCCATGTTGAAGGACGCTGGTTTCAAGGTAAAGGAAGTGAACATGGAAGCCTATATGGAACTGCGTACCATCATCCAGGAAATGATGGACGAATGGTTGGGCTACTATATTCCAAACCGCAACCGCTATATGAACTCTCTGCTTATCGCCCCTGGACTTCCTGGCGGTATGATGGGTAGCTTGATGACCGACTTGGCAGACAACCTTGAAAGCTTGAACAAGTACAAGGAAAAGCACGGCCAACCTAAGATGACCCAAGACCAGCTGATGGTTAAGTTGTTCAACGAGGTGGCTTACGTATGGCCTAAGATGGGTTATCCTTGCTTGGTTACCCCATTCAGCCAGTACGTTAAGAACGCAGCCCTGATGAACGTTATGCAAATGGAAAAGGGCAAGGAGCGTTGGAGCTTGATTGCTGACGATATTTGGAACATGATGCTCGGCAAGAGCGGTAAGTTGCCTGGCCCATTGGCACCAGAGTTGGTTGAACTCGCCAAGGAGCAGGGCCGCGAATTCTTCACCGGCAACCCACAAGCCGAATATCCAGACCAGTTGGACGAGTTCCGCGAGGAAATGAAGAAAAATGGTTGGGATTGCGGTCAGGACGACGAAGAATTGTTCGAATTGGCTATGCACCCTGAACAGTACCGCGCATACCGCAGCGGCAAGGCAAAAGCAGACTTCGAGGCTGACTTGGAAAAGAGAAAAGCAGAAAAGAACAGCGCCAAGGGCGGTGCTATGAGCTTCCCTCAGACCGTGGTTGTAGACGTAAACGGCCAGAAATACCAGGTTGTTATCGGTGCAAACGACGGTTCTACCGCTCCTGCCACAACCCCAAGCGCAGCACCTGCAGCAGCTGGCGCCCCAGGCGAAGGCAACCCATTGGAAAGCCCATTGGAAGGTAAGTTCTACCTCCGCAAGAATGCGAACGACCCTGCAGTCAATGTAGGCGACACCGTTAAGAAAGGTCAGACAGTATGCTACGTTGAGGCAATGAAGACCTTCAACGCAATTGCAGCAGACCGCGACGGCGTTATCACCGAAATCTGCTTCAAGACCGGTGACGCTGTATCTGAAGACGATGTATTAATGAAAATCAAGTAATTAAAACATGGATATTCTTGAAAACATATATGGTATGACTGCCATCGGCAAGCTAATTGCCGATCCGTCATACATAGTAATGATAGCCTTGGGCTTTGTCTTACTATACCTAGGTATAAAGAAACAATTCGAGCCCCTTTTGCTAGTTCCAATCGCATTCGGTGTACTCTTGGCCAACTTCCCCGGTGGAGGTCTTGGTGTAATTGCAGCCGATGGTGAGGGATGCGTTGAATACTTGAAAAACGGCGTAATGGTCAGACAGAACATCTACGAAGACATGACTATTCCTGAAATAGCGCACGATCTTGGTATTATGAATATGCTCTATTACGCATTGATTAAGTCTGGTCTTCTTCCACCAATCATCTTTATGGGTGTAGGTGCTTTGACTGACTTCGGACCAATGTTGAGAAATTTGAAGTTGGCCATCTTCGGTGCTGGTGCACAGTTCGGAATCTTCGCAGTATTGATTGTTGCAAGCCAGTGTGGCTTCGATATGAAGGAAGCCGGTTCACTTGCTATTATCGGTGGTGCCGATGGTCCTACCGCCATCTTCACAACCTTGAAGTTGGCACCTCACATGTTGGGTCCAATCGCTATCGCAGCCTACTCTTATATGGCATTGGTGCCTGTTATCATTCCTTTGGTGGTTAAGTTGACCTGTTCAAAAGAAGAGCTCAGCATCAACATGAAGGAACAAGACAAGCTCTACCCTAACAAGACCGAATTTAAGAACATGCAGGCTCTTAAGATTCTGTTTCCAATCGTAGTCACCACCATCGTGGCCATCATCGTTCCAGACGCAGTATCGCTGATTGGTATGCTGATGTTCGGTAACCTGATTAAGGAGATTGGAAACAGCACATCACGCTTGTTCCAGACAGCATCAAACGGCATCATGAACACTGCAACAATCTTCTTGGGACTCTGCGTAGGTGCTACTATGACCGTAGATGCCTTCTTGAACCTGAAGACTATCGGTATCGTTGCAGGTGGTTTCTGTGCATTCGGTTTGTCTATCTTCGGCGGCATCTGCTTGGCAAAGGTTTACAACCTGTTTGCCAAAAAGAAGATCAATCCGCTTATCGGTGCAACTGGTTTGAGCGCTGTTCCTATGGCTTCTCGTGTTGCTAACGATATCGCTTTGAAGTACGATCCAAAGAACCACGTGTTGAACTACTGTATGTCTTCAAACGTAGCTGGTGTTATCGGTTCTGCAGTTGCTGCAGGTATCTTGATTTCATTCTTAGGCTAATTTTAAGACGCATATAATACAAAAACCTTGCAAAGCAATTTGCAAGGTTTTTTGTTTCTTTATGTAAAAGGGGAAATGAAGGAAAACTATTATAGGATAGACCATAAACGAAACAGAATAAGTGTGGGCACGGAAACACCCAAAGGCACTAACGGGAGGCACATGAAAGGTGCATATAGGGTTATCGTTAGCTTCACATTCCCATAAACCATACTTGTCCCAGTTGTATTTAAGTGTTGGCCTTACGTTAATATCTAATACCTTGGTAGGCGAATTTAAAGAAAAAGGCTTTTGGGAAAATTTTGTCCGTTCATACAATGTAGAGTTGGTACTTAGAATAATCTCCTAAGCCACAACCATTGATTGTAAACATAAAAACAATAATGCAAAGACAACATTCTACATTTCTGAATGCAATTAACTTGTTGTATTATTCAATAATATACATATTCATAGACGACGCCTTCAGTCATAATGCCTGTATTTGACGCTGTGACTTTAGAACTTACATTCCCATAACGATCATACTTATAACTCTCTTTATGGTCCAATGAACCATCAGCGTTGTATTCGCATATTTCTATCTGATTGCCATCATTGTCGTAGCTAAATTTTTTCGTGTAATACAAACTGTCGTTTGGCGTGTATGCATTTTCTTCAATGTTTTGACCTTTATCGTCATATTTGTATGTATGTTTCATAAATAAACAGCCGTCTGAATTGTAAGAGCAATACTCAGTCTTATAGCCATCTACATCATATTTGTATGTATTCTTCCATTGAGGCTTTCCATTAAAAACCTGTGAGTATTCTATTTTATTTCCATTGTCATCATACTTATTGTTATAGTTATAGACATCACACTTGCCGTCTGATCTTAATTCAATACTTTCTATGATTTTTCCATTTTCATCATACTTTTTAATGATTCTCAATATTGGACTATTGTTGAGATAAACAAATTGTTCAGATTCAGTGCGATCATTATTGTACTTGAAATAGCTCTTAGATACTTCCCATTCTGGTCCTAAAAACACAGAGTCCAAACGTTCGTTTCCATCTCTATTGTATTTGATGATTTGCTTAAACGTCAAACTGCCATCATTAGAATATCCGCAACGTTTAATGCGATTGCCGTCCTCGTCGTAACAAGTAAAAAAAGCCAAATAATCCTTACAAAGGATACTATCTCTTTGTATTGCGACATATTCCTTTACCTCTTTTACAGGACCTTTCAAATCATCCTTCTGACCTGCAATTGTCCTTTGGTTTTCCGGAGAAGAAGATGATAGCATTAGAATAGCTATCGCCAAAAATAAATCCTTAATTATATTCATTTAAAAATTATGTCTATAAATCTGTTACATGGCACTGGATCCATCGGCTTTCTTAAAACCGCAGTGCTCGTAAAAATCATGCCATATTTATTCTCCAAATTCAAATTTAGTCATTTATTGCTATTTAAATGTCATCAACTTGACAACAACTTGGGATTGTTCCATATCTTTGGTCTTATATTGCCAGAGAATATTACTACCTGGGGCAAGAATCTCTTCGAAACATTCTAAGACTTCGGTAATATCTGTATACATCCAATTGGAAATACAACTTTCCATTCATAGGTTGGATGCTTACACGTGAGGAAATAATATACTAAGTTTTTTGTCAAAAAGAACCTGAGAGAATCCAATCCTCCTATGAAAACTGCCCTATTTATAAGATAGTCATCTTCACCGCAATCAGAATCATTACTGCCAATAGGCACTGCATCTCCTTTATAAACCGGTTCTCCCGCACTTGCAAACAGTTGGAGTTTACAGTCTCAAAAATACAGCTAAAGGTTTAAACTGCAGTATGCTTCAATAAATTTATACCATTTTTCTCTTAGTTCTGCTTTCATTTCAGGAGAATACTCGCTATACTTTTCCTTTTATGAAAGGAAATCTTCAAATGCCTTTTCCATTGTATCGAAATACTTTTTTAAGTCATTTTCTTCCATACTCGCATTTTTTTGGGTTTGTCCAAAGAAAAACGAAGTTCATACAAAACGAAAGTTTAACCATAAAAATCTATCTATAGAATTACAAAGTAACTGCAAGTTTTTTACCTTTACACAATACTAACGAGACACCGTAAATGAAATATATAAAGTTTGTTGCGCTAATTCTCCTGTTCCATTTCACAACAACATCCGCCTGCAGGAAGCCAAACTGTCCGGAGCCAGAAGGTTTTCTCCCAAACAGTTTCGACTGTAAAATACAAGCAAAAGGGATAAGCGAATTTTATGTTGCTATACTCGACTCTACCGTGATTTCTTCTGGAAATCAAATAAACACTCTTAAACAAATTGAGCAAGAGGTGGAAAAATGGATGACAAATGGAATGCCATTCGTTGTAAGTGAAGCCGGAGATACCAGCTACATAGCAGATTCAGAAGACTACAGAAAATCAATAAACAAATTCGACAGCCTCTATATATTAAAATGTAGTGTTCCCGACTCAATACAGTTAAAGAATCCAGAAACTGTCAAATGTAAAGACACAGCAGCATATAAAATATTTGGAAGGCTAGATCCCTATTTATGGAGAAGGGCAAACAATGGAGAAATACTGCTAACAGACAGCATCTATTTATTGAATGGGTACTACAAAGTAGTAATATATGACCCTTTAGCAGATTGGTATTATGTAAGTCCTTTAACAAACGAAAGAAAAATCACTTTAAACGAGGACGGGGAATGGGAAATTCACACTAACAATAAGGACTACCCCACACCTCAAAAAACGCCATTTCTCAAGGTACTGCTCTTTATTCTATGCTTATTGATTATAGAATCTATTAGGATAAGTATTCCCATTCTTTACGGCGGCATAAGGAACCGAGCTAAACTTAGAACCATCGCGTTCTGGAGTGTAGCGACTATTATATTTCCTTCAATACTAACCTCGGAAGTGGTATTCAATTGTACTGGAGATGCGATAGTATTTTATTTTATAATACTTGCGATTATACTTCTCCTCGTCTGTGTTTTTGAAACGATGGTGTTTTTCCATCTGTTAAAGACAGAAGACGAGAAAAATTCTAAAAACATACCGAACTACAACATAGTCAGCAACAAAACATTACTGCGCACAACTAGAACAGTAAAGAGCCTTGTTATAAGTGTTACAGATGCCATTATAACCTTCCTATTACTGTCTACAATCTGTTTTATACTTTGAACGAAGACAATTGCAAACATGTCGGTACAAAGGATTTTAGATTCATACAAAAAAGATGAGTATGTATTCAATTGTTTTTAAAAAAAGATACGACTTTTAGTTTTGTTGATATTGACATTACTAACGAGAACAAGCTGGGCTGAAGATACGATAGTCGTAGAATCGAAAAACATTCGAATAGATAGATATGACGTCGTTCAAGAAAAGTTGTGAGGACGATCCACGTAAACACTTATGAAAGTGCGATAAAATGCGCCTCCTGCAAATTAAAGGCTTACTACGGGATGATAAAAATCAGTGACGGTTTGGAAAAATGACGGAAAGGGAAAATGTGTGTTTTACGAGAAAAAAAGCCTGTCTACGATAAGAATAGATGTAGATAAAGCAAACGGGTGAAAAGTCGTTGTGACTTCTCACCCGTTCATATTTTATTTTGCTAACAGCATTTCCTCGTGGTCGAAACTAGAATCCCAGTTTTTAAACACAGGTTCAAGTCCTCTAGCACGGAGAGCGGCAACCACATCGGCAGTCTTTCTGTCATCGTTAATATGGAACTGCTCCAAACTTTGCGGATAACAAGCATAACCACCCGGATCGGTCTTGCTTTCCGCACTCATCGTCGTCAC
>ODAJ012172335.1_pt1 | contig 14711 bp, 15 predicted proteins | sample 1539241 | NCBI WGS metagenome assembly ODAJ01 (sample SAMN02144231, study PRJEB22623) | gut metagenome | biome: sheep rumen | host: Ovis aries | place: New Zealand
ATTTCCTACTGCTCCTCTAAAGATTCTTTAATATCAATATCTTTAAATCTAGAAATACCTAGTTAAAATTTTATCTCCCTTATATACCTCTTCAATTTTATATCCCCAATTTTGAATAATTGGATATAAAACAATTGTTATCAAAATATTGTAAATACATTCTATCAACAATATTTTTAAAAAAGAAATAATCTCAAAAGAATATTGATATATAACTCCTCCAATTAAATATAATGCTGTTTCAAATATAATAGTACACACTATAACCATAATCATAATTGTAAATCTGCTTTCTTTAGAGAAATTTTTATCAAATACTCCTCCTATAAATCCAACTGTACCCAGCATTATTGCAGAAAGCCCTATTTTTCTTCCAATAAAAAAGTCTAATAAAATGCCAAATAAAATACCATATACCGTACCTGCAGTTCTACTATAAAACAATCCTATAAAAAGGACAAATATTACGAATAAATTAGGCATTACTCCGTGCAATTCTAAATTTTTCAAATATATTGATTTGAAGTATATATATAAATATAAAAGACAATATAAGAAAAGCATTAATTATAAATTTTTTCACCTTTACTTTAAATCCCTTCAATAACTTAAATTATTATGGTTTTTGCCTATAAACAAATCTCAAATACAATAAATATTTATTTTGTAATTACAAGTACAGTTTCTAATTTTTTGAAATTTACTGCAGTGCTTACTAGAGCATATCTGTCATTAATATTACTACCATTAATAACTCTACTAACTCTTCCAATATAAATTCCTTTAGGATATATTCCTCCTAAACCTGATGTTTCTATTGTGTCTTCACTTGCTATCTGGGCATCCGTAGGAATATATACTGCTTTAAGCTCATTCTTGTTTTCCAACAATCCTTTACATACAATAGATTCTCTTGAAGAACTTATCATAGAACTCGTACTACTTGATGAATCCACAATGGTTTGTACTTTTGCTGTAGTATCTGTTGCTGATATAACATGTCCAACAAGTCCTTCTGCTGCAATAACGGTCATATTGGATTCTACTCCATTGTTCTTACCAACATTTATTACTATTGTTTTTGAGTAATTGCTTATATCTCTACTTATTACATCTGCTCCTACAGTTTTATAATCATTATATTTTTCTGTTAATTTCATATATTCCTTTAGAGTATTATTCTCTGCCTTTATTGATTCAAATTCTCTAAGCTTTTCTTCTAATTCACTATTCTTGGTCTTTAATTCATTATTTTCATTTTGTAGATCATTAATATTATCGAAAAATGAATTATTTGAATGAACTTTGTTTTTTAAAAAAGTAAGCCCATTTTGTATTGGATTTACAAGTTTATCAGCTATGTTTTCTATATAAGATAAATTACTACTATCTGTATTTGTTAATAATACTAATAATACTAAAATAATAATTGTAATTATTATTCCAATTATTCCATTCCTTTTATTCTTATACATAATAACTTATCCCTTCTCTTATTTCGTTAATCATTATTTAATGTCGTTTTCTGCTGTTTATCAAAACCTTTTTTAGCTTTTCTAAATCTTCTAATGTTTTTCCAGTGCCTCTCACAACACAATCTAATGGTGACTCAGCAATTATTACTGGCATATTTATCTCTTCACTTAACAGTTTATCAAAATTTTGAATTAATGCTCCTCCACCTGCTAAATATATCCCTTTTTCTACTAAATCAGCAGCAAGTTCTGGCGGTGTTTTTTCTAGAGTTTGTTTAACAGTATTAATGATTTTATAGATTGATTCGCTCAATGCCTCCATAATTTGTGAGGATTTTATAATTATATTTCGTGGAAGTCCTGTAACCAAATCTCTTCCTCTAATTTCCATTGGTGTATCTGTCATAAGAGGTAATGCACATCCTATTGAAATTTTTATAGTTTCTGCTGTAGTTTCTCCTATTGCAAGATTTTGTGTTCTTTTAATATATTCAATTATATCTTCATTTAATTCGTCTCCCGCTATTCTTAATGAATTACTTACAACTATTCCTCCTAGTGAAATTACAGCAACCTCTGTTGTTCCTCCTCCAATATCTATAATCATACTTCCACTTGGTTCGCCAACATTTATTCCTGCACCAATTGCTGCAGCCATTGGCTCTTCTATTAAATATACCTCTTTTGCCCCTGCCTGTGATATTGTTTCTTCAACTGCTCTTTCTTCTACCTCTGTAATTCCAGATGGTACACCAACTACTACTCTAGGTTTGCCAACATTGTACTTCTTGCAAACCTTTCTAAACATATTTTTCAACATTAAACATGTTGCTGTAAAATCTGCTATTACTCCATCTTTCATAGGTCTAACAGCTTCAATTGTTTCAGGAGTTCTGCCTAGCATTTCTTTTGCTTCATAACCAGTTGCTTTAATTTCTCCTGTTTTTTTATCAATAGCTACTACGGCAGGTTCATTTAAAACAATACCTTTTCCTTTTAGAGTAATTAGTATATTTGCAGTTCCTAAATCAATTCCCATATCTTTTGAACCAAATTTGAAAAAATCTAATAAATTCATATTTTCTCACATTCCTCTCATAAACTCTTATTATACTTATCACAATTCAAAGAGATATATAAAATTTCTTTATAATTTGTTTATTTTTCACTCTTCTTGAATTGAAACTCCCAGTTTTTAATAGACTTAATACTCGTATATTCATTTTTTCCTATAACAATATGGTCTAAAAGCTGTATTCCTAATAGTTTAGATGCATTTTCTAATTTATATGTTACTTCATAATCTTGTTTACTAGGAGTAGATATTCCGCTAGGATGATTATGTACTAGTATTATTTTAGGAGCTGATGTTTTTACCGCTTCAGTTAAAACATCCTTCATTGCAATATTTACGAAATTATTCCCTCCTATGGCAATATCTTTTATTTTTAGTATATAACATTTTGTATCTAATAATACAACTTTTGCAATTTCTATTTTTTCATATTGCATTTGATTCATTAGTACTTTTACAATGTCCTTTGGCTCTTTAATGATTATTTTTTGAAAATTTAAAGGTTGATTCATTCTGTTTGCCAATTCGCAAATTGCTTTCAATTGAATAGCCTTTATTTTTCCCATTCCTTTTATCTTTATAAGTTCTTCAATAGTTAATTCTCTTAAAAAGTTTAAGTTATTAAAATTTGGTTCATCATTCAAATTTAAAACTTCTCTTGCTATATCTATACTGGTATATTGTTTGGTTCCTGTTTTTATTATAATAGCTAAAAGCTCTGCATTACTTAAACTTTTCTCTCCGTATAATTCCATTTTTTCGTAAGGTCTTTCTGTTTCCGGTAATTCCTTTATTGTCAATTATAGTTCCTTTCTGCCCCTTGAATTATTATATTTTTCTATATATAAAAATACCTATTGCTATACCAATTATACTAGCTATATTTATTTTTATTGTAAATGCAAATGTAAGTGTTAAAATACTTAAGTTTAGAACAAGCGGATTTGTAATTCCAAATTCTTGTCCATATCCTAACCACCATAAGCCATTAACCTTGCTTGCCAAATCTCCTAGTAACCCACCTATCACTAGTCCACATAATATAAAAATTAACATTACCCATGCATTTTTGTCTCTAACTGCCATTATTATTTCCTCCTTAGTAATTTATATGTCTTACGGATTTAATAATTTGTAAGACTTTTATATTATATATGCATTTTCACTTTTTTTCAAGTAAAAGACGAATATTTTCATAAAAAATTAGAATAATAAAAAAGACCTTATCATATTTTGATAAAGTCTTTTAATAATTTTTACTAGATATTTTTATATTTTCTATATGCTCTATAACTAACAATCATTGTAATCATTGCAATAGCTATTGTTAAAATAGATATTGTTTTAACCCCTGTTTTAGGTAGATTTTTGGTTGCTGTTGATACATCTCCATTTTTTACAGAATTATTGTTACTAGTATTTCCATTTACAACTACAATTTTATTGTTATCTACATCTGATGAAGTTGCAGGCTTTTCCGTATTTTGTACATTTGATGGATTATTATTGTTGTTGTTTGCATTATTGTTATTGTTGTTATTATCTGGTACAGTATTTGTTGATTCATTGTTTGTATCAGCTGGTGGATTTACATATTGGTCTTCTTTATTAGAAATATTTATTGTTGTAGATATGTCTCCAATTGATATTGGCTTATAATCATCACCAACTGCCGAAACATTAGTAAATTTTAGAACTGTATCTGATTTAGTTGCATCATCTTTAACTTTTAATTTTATAGTTCCTAGTTTTCCTGTTTTAGTTGTAGATTCTTTGGTTTTAGTAGTTGCTGTAAATGTTGTTCCAATCAAATCTATATCCCATTCGTCAGTTCCTTCTTTGCTAACAAATTCAATTTTTGTAGAATCATAATCTATAACAAAAGATACCGTAGCTATTGGATAAGTTATATCTTTAATTACAGGTTGTATAGTAATTTCTTGTCCTGGTAAAGGATTACTCGGTGTAATGGGATAAGTTCTACCGAAATCAACAACACATGGATTTGGTTCATCTGCCGCATAAGAACTATTCATTAACCCTGCACATATAAGTAACATTATAATCATAATTACCATTATTTTAAATATTTTCTTGTTCATTTTTATTTTCCTTTCCATTGTAACTTAATTATTACTATTTTCTCATATATATCGCAAAATTGCAAGGGGTTTCAATAATTTTTTATAAAATTTTTTTCTTGTAGTATTTCTTTGTAAAACAGCTTTTGCCATTTTTAAAGAAAAACCATTGCTATTCTCTTGACAAATGCATAAATTCAAGTTATTATATTACCAGAATTTGTGACTTTAACTATTAAAAAAATTATAGTATAATAGATTATAGCAAAAAGAATTTTTTTGCATACAATCTTTATAAGGAGAAGACATATATATGAAAATTGAAAAGTTAACAGATAATAAAATACGTATAATTATTAATATCGAAGAATTATCAGAACAAAATATAGATATATTTAACTTGCCTAGTAGTAAAGAAAAAATATATGAATTATTTGATGGAATTCTTAAAGAAGCTGAAAAACAGGTTGGTTTCAAGGCACAAGATTGCAGGTTACTTATTGAGGCATTTTCCGCTTCAGAAGGTTATATAGTTTTTACTTTTACAAAATATAAAAATAATCTAAATCCCGAAAAACCAGCTAGAAAACTTAAGTATAAAAGAAAAACATTTAGTAATAACTATAAAAATGCAATATATAAATTTAATAATTTTGAAGAATTCTGTAATTTTTGTACATATTGTAATAGCACAAAACTATGTGATTTGAAACAACTTGCAAAAAATATTTCTTTGTACGAGTATAATAACCAATATTATTTAATATTATCAGCTATTAATAAAGATTATACAAATATAAATTTGTTTTACACTGCTATTTCAGAATTTTCAAATTTAACTAGTACATCTATTTTATTTAAAAGCAAAATTCAAGAATGTGGTAAAGTAATTTTTAAAGCCAATGCAGTAAAAAATGCAATAAAGTACTTTTCTACCAACTGCTAAATCCCTAAATTACGGGAGTTATATTAAAATATATCTTATATTATAATGAGATGTGAGAAGCAAGATGTGAAAGCTATATAATCACACCTCTCACATCTCGCTTTAAATATAAAAATATTCTCTTTTAAATATAACTTGAATTATAAAAATGCTCTTAATTTAAATAAAATATAAAAAAGGAGGTGATTCTAGTGGAATTATATGATAATAATGAACCTATTCAAACTCAAAGCTATAGTCTAAATTCAGTACTTACCAGTACATTTTTTAGAATGTTTTTAGGGCTTCTTGCAAGTGCTATAGCAGCAATATATACTTATTCTTCTGGATTATATATTAAAATTCTTTTAGGTCCAGGATTTGGAATATTAGCTGTTGCGGAAATTGCTGTTGTTCTTATTTTTTCTTTATTATTTAAAAAACTATCTCCAACTGCAGTTACAGTTTTATATTTTGCGTATGCATTTTTAAACGGCTTTACCTTATCTGTTATCTTTGTAGCTTATCAACTTACTTCAATTGTTTACGCATTTTTCGGAACTGCTGCTTTATTTGGGATTTTAGCTTTTATTGGAAAAAATACAACTAAAGACCTTTCTCAATTTGGAACAATTTTAACAGTTGCCCTTTTGGTAGGAATTGTTTTAACTATTATCAATTTATTTATTGGAAGCTCAATGCTTGATATTGTTTTAGATTGGGCAATTCTCTTTGTTTTCTTTGGTTTAACTGTTTATGATACTCAAAAAATAGTAAGAATGCAGGAAGAAGGATTAGTAGAAGACGAAAAACTATACATCTATGGAGCAATGGAACTTTATTTAGATTTTATAAACATTTTCTTAAGAATTTTAAGTATATTTGGAAAAAAAAGAAATTAGAAGAATATTGATTTGTTCGCTTGAATTCTTAATTGCAAGAGTGTATCTCAATTACACTCTTTTTTGTTTATTTCTTTATTTTATGTACATACTATAAGAGGATAGGATGTGATAAAATGAATTCTTATTGGATTTCTTCAACTAAAAAAATGAAAAAAATTCAATTCAATAAAATTGATCAAAATTATACTACTGATATATGTGTAATTGGTTGCGGAATTACTGGCTTAAGTACTGCATATTATCTTTCAAAAAAAGGCTTAAAAGTAATTGTTGTAGATAAATCTGAAATTGGTGCAAAAACATCAGGACATACTACTGCAAAAATCACTTTAAATCATGGTTTAATTTATAATTACCTAATTAATACTTTTGGCATAGATTTTGCTTCAAAATATTATTTGTCAAATAAACAAGCTATTTCAAATATAAAAAATATTATTGATACAGAAAATATAAATTGTGATTTTGAGTATCAAGATAATTATATTTATACAACAAATGAAAATAATGTTTTTAAACTAAATAACGAAATAGAATCAATAAATTCAATAGAAAACTATTTAACTAAAAATACTAATTTTAATTTAAAAAATTCCAGTATAAATCCACAATTTGTTCAAAATTGTGGATTACCATTTAAAATATCTGGTGCAATAAAAACTTCTAATCAAGCTCAATTTCATCCAGTAAAATATATGTATGGCTTAGTAAACCCAATTAATTCAAACGGAGGATTAATTTTTACGAATTCTCTTGTTACTGAAATAAAGAAAAAAGATAATAAATATGAAGTTTCAGTTAATGATTATAAAATAAATGCAAAATATGTAGTTCTTGCTTCTCACTATCCATTTATAAATTTTCCTGGTTTCTATTTTTCCAAAATGTATCAAGTAACTTCCTATGCTATTGGAATTGAAATAGATAATAATACTTTAAATGGTATGTATATAACAGATAGCGAACCTACTCTATCATTTAGAACTACTAAACTAGATAATAATAAAAGGTTATTAATTATAGGTGGTGGAAATCATAAATGCGGATTTTCACCAGAAAGTAAAAATGTTTTCGGATATAAATATTTAGAAAATGAAATAAAAAAATATTATCCTAATTCAGAAATTTTATATAAATGGAATACGAGAGATTGTATAACTCTTGATAAAGTTCCTTATATTGGTGAGTTTTCAGCATTTATGACCAATACTTTTGTTGCAACTGGATTTAATAAATGGGGAATGACCATGTCTAATGTCTCTGCTAATATTGTTTCAGATTGTATTTTAGGAAAACAGAATGAATTTTTAGATATTTATAATTCAAAAAGATTTCATCCAATAAAAAATAAAGAAGAAATAAAAAATGAAGTAAATCAAGTTTTTAAATCTTTTGTACAAAATAGAATTCATATTCCAAAAGAAGATTTATCTAGCATAAAGAGCGACAATGGTGGAATAATTAAAATTGACGGAAATAGTGTTGGAATCTATAAAGATAAATCAGGCAATATTTATGCTATAAATCCAACTTGTACTCATTTAGGCTGTTTGTTAACCTGGAATAATGTAGATAAAACTTGGGATTGCCCATGTCATGGTTCAAGATTTAATTATACTGGAAAAAACATATATGATCCAGCTTTTAAAGATTTGGAGAGGTATGAGGTGGGAAGTGAGAAGTCGGAGGTCAGAGGTTGGAGGTCAGACTTCTAACTTCTTATTTCTTATTTCTTACTTCCTACCTCTTACCTCTGACTTCATTTCTCTATCTTTAATAGATTCAACAAACTTTTCCCATAAACTCCTCTATTCCCATAGCCCCTATATCTCCATCTGTTCTTGAGCGGACTCCTACAGTATTTGTTTCTATTTCCTTATCTCCTACAATAAGCATATATGGTATTTTTTGAAGTTGTGCCTCACGTATTTTATATCCTATTTTTTCAGATCTTGAATCTACTTCTACTCTTAATTTTTGTTTTTGTAATTGTTCTTTTATTTTATTTGCATAATCAATATGTCTATCTGCGATTGGTAAAATTTTAACTTGTTTTGGACACACCCAGAAAGGTAAATTTCCTTTTGTTTCTTCAATTAAGAAAGAAATAAATCTATCTGATGAACCTAAAATTGCTCTATGTATAACAACTGGTCTATGTGCTTCTCCATCTTCACCAATATACTCTAACTCAAATCTCTCCGGCAAAGCAAAATCCAATTGACATGTTGGGATAGTTACATCATGTCCTAGAGCTGTTTGAATTTGAATATCTATTTTTGGTCCATAAAAAGCGGCTTCTCCTTTTGCTTCATAAAACTCAATATTAAGTTCTTTTAGTATTTGTCTAAGCTGTTCTTCTGCTGTATCCCACATTTCATCATTGTCTATGTATTTTTCTTTATTATCTTTATCTCGTAAAGATAATCTAAATTTGAAGTTTTCTCTAGAAAAGCCAAAATCTTTTATATATACTTCGAATATTAAATTAATTACTTTCCCTACTTCTTCTTTAATTTGATCTGGTCTTACAAAAAGGTGGGCATCATTTTGGCACATTTGGCGAACTCTTTCTAATCCACAAACAGCCCCACTATTTTCCCATCTAAAATCATGAGCAAGTTCACCAATTTTAATTGGTAAATCTCTATATGATCTCATTTCGCTTTTATATATCAACATGTGATGAGGACAATTCATAGGTCTTAAAACAAGCTCTTCATTTTCCATTTTCATAATTGGGAACATATCATCTTTATAGTGATCCCAGTGTCCACTTATTTTGTATAAATTTGTAGTAGCTAAACTTGGTGTATATACATGCGAATATCCAAGTTCAAGTTCTTTATCTTGAATGTATCTTTCCAATACTCTTCTTATTGTTGCACCATTTGGTAAATACATTGGAAGTCCTGCACCAACTAAAGGATGAGTCATAAATAATTTTAAATCTTTTCCTATTTTTCTATGATCTCTTGCTTGTCTATCCTCTAAAATTTGCATGTATTCTTCAACTTGACTTGCTTTTGGAAAAGAAATTGCATACACTCTTTGTAACATTTTGTTTTTTTCATTTCCTTTCCAATATGCACCAGCTAAATTCAAAAGCTTAACTGATTTAACTTTACCCGTACTCATTAAATGTGGTCCAGCGCATAAATCCGTAAACTCTCCTTGTTTATAAAAAGAAATTTCTTCTCCTTCAGGTAAGTCTTTTATTAATTCAACCTTATATGGCTCGTCTTTTTCTTCCATAAGCTTTATTGCTTCTTCTCTTGTAAGAGTAAATCTCTCAATTGGTAAATCTTCTTTTATGATTTTTTTCATTTCCACTTCTATTTTTTCTTTGTCTTCATCTGAAAAATGGTTTTCTAAATCAAAATCATAATAGAAACCTTCATCAATTGCAGGTCCAATTGCAAGTTTAGCATTTGGAATCAATCTTTTTATCGCTTGTGCCATAATATGTGAGGTTGTATGCCAATAAGCTTTTTTCCCTTCTAAATCGCTTTCAAAAGTATGTATTACTAAATTACAATCTGACTTTAATTCAAATCTTAAATCTACAACTTTTTCATCAACACTTGCGCATGTGGCGACTCTTGCCAACCCTTCGCTTATTTTTTTTGCAACATCTATAACTTTAGAGCCTTCTTCTACTTCAATTACAGATGCATCTTTTAATGTTACTTTAATCATAAATAAAACTCCTTCCCTGCCAAAGAGATAAAAAACACACTCCTATGGCATAAAATCATCCATAGGAGTGCGTTATCGTTACAATCAAAATTTGTAGCATTTTATCCGCACGGTTCCATCCCGTTTTTTTCTTAATTTACGATGATATAAAATTTAACGCTAAGTTTTAATTTATAAAACACAGAGGTAGTTTTTCAAATATGTTTTCTAAAATTGGCTTTCAGCCTATGGCCAATTATCTCTACTAGTAACCTTTATTTTACTTTGTCTCTTTCACGTTTACTATTATTTGTACTATATTTTATAACTTTTTTTTAGTTAAGTCAATACTTTGTTAGTCCTTTTTTATAATTTATCGACTAAAAACAAACACATTAAATTATTTTTAAAGTCAGATGTAAGAGGTAGGAAGTTTGCCCTCTTACATCCAGCTTCCTACCTCTTATATTTATTTTTTAATATTATAAAATGTTAATTACCTTATTTACTAAAATTAATCATCAACTAATAAAAGCTTTATTCCCCAAAGTCCGGAAATACCAACTAATGCATATACAATTCTTGAAAGTACACTCATTTCTCCAAAAATAGTTGCTACTAAATCAAATTTGAAAAAACCTATTAATCCCCAATTTATTGCTCCTATTATAATTAAAACAAGTGCAATCTTGTCTATAATCTTCATACTAATCCTCCTTAAAAAATATATGTTCATTACTATTATATTCAGATTTTATTAATTTATACCAAATAATTATTGTAATCTTATTATACTTATTGTATAATTTGTTTATAATTATTATACTGAAGAAGGAGATGGTAAGTTTGCAAAATAGAAGACACCGCTTTAAACCTAGTTATAATAACATGGATACACTTACAATTATTAAAAGAGTACTACAAATTTTAATTGCAATTTTATTAATAGTTTTTATATTTTCTTCAATTAGAATGAAAAAAAGTTTTTCAAATCAAAAATTATTAGCTGATAATATTCATAATATCGAATCGAATGAGGATAATCAAATAAATACAAGTAATGAAAACAATATTGATATTGATATTGATAGTAATATTGCTTCCGAAAATAGCCAATCAAATGAGCAAAAAAATGAGTCAAAAAGTACGTCAATTAATATGACTTTACTTGGAGATATTATGTGTCCTACAACAATTTGTAAAGATGCTTATAATTCCGACTCAGATACTTATGATTTTTCATATATATTCGATGATATTAAATATAATATTCAGACTGCAGATATTTCTATCGGTAATTTAGAAACCACTTTTGCTGGAAGCTCTAACGGATATAGTAACTCTACCAAATTTAATGCACCAGAAAGATTAGCTACTAACTTAAAAAAATTAGGTATAGATGTTCTTACAACTGCCAATAACCACTCTTTTGATTATGGTTATTCAGGAATAGAAAGTACTATTAATTATTTAGATGAAGCAGATATAGCTCATACAGGTACATTTAAATCAGAAGAAGAACAGAATAAAATTCTTATTCAAAATGTTAAAGGAATAAATATTGCAATTTTAAGTTATGCCTACGGAACAAATAAAAATACAATTCCATCAGATAAATCATATTCTGTTAATTTAATTGATAAAGATTTAATACAAAAACAATTGTCTATAGCCAAAAGTCAAAGTCCTGATTTAATATGTGTATCTATGCATTGGGGAACAGAATATAAAACAGAGCCTAATAACGAACAAACTGAATTAGTTGATTTTTTATTTGATAATGGTGCAGATATAATAATTGGAAATCATCCTCAGGTATTACAACCTATGGAAAAAAGAGAGCTTAGTTTACCTGATGGTACAAAAAAAGATGGTTTTGTTGTATATTCATTAGGGAACTTTTTAGCTGATCAAAACAAACCAAATTCACGTAGCTCTGCTATTTTAAATTTGAATATTACCAAAAACGAAAATGGAAAAACAAATATTAATACTGCTAAATATACCCCAATTTATACATTTAAAAACACAACAAAAAATGCTAATCAGTTTAGAATTCTTAATCTAAAAAATTTAATATCAGCATATGATGCTGGTTATACTGAAGATTATACTCCCGCAAATTATGCAACATTTAAAAACGAATTAACAAATATTCAAAACATTCTTGGAGACGAAATTAAATAAAAAGAAAGATATAAATTCTTTTAGAATTTATATCTTTCTTTTTATTTATCTTTATAATGCGAACCACACTGAATAATAGTAATTACGTCATTATTGACTTTGTATACTATTCTATTTTTACTATCTATTCTCCTACTCCAATATCCAGATAAATTCCCAATTAATTTCTCTGGCTTTCCAATTCCTATATTTCCATTTCTGTCTATATCCTCTAATATTTTATTAATTCTCTTTAGTGTTTTTTTATCATTTTGTTGCCAGTAAAGATATTCTTCCCAGGCATTATCAGTCCAATCTTTATTCATTTTACTCCTTTAAAACATTATGTCTAGTTACTTTTCCTTCTTCAACATCTTTCAACGCTTTATCTAATCTTTGCATATTTACTTCACTATAGAATGGATCTGTTGATATTTCAAATGGTATCTTTTGTTCCATAACTACCTTTTTAGCAAATATACAAAAAGCTGTTGTCATTGTCATTCCTACAGCTGAACAAAATTGGTCAAATTCTTTTTTCAAATTTTCATCCATCCTTATATTTATATTGGTTTGTGCCATATACAATACACTCCTTTTCAAATCATTATATGTATTGTATCAAATTTTATTGACATTGTCAATATATTTATTTACATAATCTTAAGTCTTCTCCAAAGAAATAATAAATATCATAAAAACCAGCTATTCTTGAACCGATTCTTTCTTCATAAACTTCAAAAATCTTCTCTATACTTAAATTGCTTGAAATAATAGTTCTAGTTAATTTATTATTTAAGTTTAAAGCTCTTGTATTTATTATAGTAAATAATTCGCTTAATTTAAGATTATTTTGAAATTCTGTTCCTAAATCATCAATTATTAACAAATCAGCTGTTAATACTTGATTATAGAAATCATTTGTATCATTTGTTTTGTATTTTGTAAATTTATTATCAATAACTGTTTCTAATAAAACCGGAGCAGTTTGGTATAATACAACTTTTCCTTGTTTTATAAGTTCATTTGCAATACAGTTTGTCATATATGTCTTTCCAAGTCCAGTATTACCTGTAAAAAATAGATTTTTAGTATTTATATTATCAAAATTTTTCACAAAATTCATACTTGCCTTTTTTATGTTTAATATATTTTCCCTAGGAGAAATAGTCATTTTATATTTTTTTTCATTAACTTCATTTGAAAATCTATTTTCATCAAAATTTTGAAAGTTTTCTTTTTGTAAATTACTTAAATTTGATTTATTATATGAAATATTAATTAATTTCTGCTTTAAACAAGTACACATCTCAGTTTTTTGATTCTCATGCTTGATAAAGCCTGTATCATTGCATTTTTTACATCTATACTTTGGTTTAAAGAAATCTAAATCTAAGTTTTCTTTTTTAAGTATTTGCTCTTGTTCTTTTTTTAAGTTCTTTAAATCATTATTCATTTTGTTTTCTAATTCATCTGTCATCTCATTTAATAAATAACTTTTTGTTTTATTTATAGATATTTTATTTATTTTATCTTCAATTTCTAAAAGCCTAGGTTGTTTTGTATACAATTTATTTTTTCTATTATCTAGGTCAATCTCAGCAATCCTACGTTGTTGCTCATATTCGACAAGAATATTCTCTAAGTCTCTATTTGACATATATTGTCCTTTCTATTATTAAATATTACTTACGCATTTGAGGTTTCAGATGGTTTATTTGCATATAAAAAACTCAAATTACTATATTCTCTTTGTTCAAAATTTTCTTTCTTTACCTGTTTATTTATTTCTTTTGTTTTTTTATTCTTTTGCTTTCTTTCTTCTAAAAACTGACTCACTTGAGCTGGCGTTCTTAAGTTTCTTTCATTCCAATCTTTAATTATATTATTAATATATTCAAAGCTAGCATTTGCACGTGATGTAGTTTGTTTTAGTGCTATTTCAATAATTGACATATCGTATTTATACTCATTTACCCAAGTTTCTATATATGCTTCTTCATATTGAGTTAAACCGCTTCTTCTTCCCAACTTCTTGGCAATATCTTTTTTCATCTTCATTAGCTTTTCTTGTTCTCTATAATAGTTTTCTAAATCGTCCAGATTTTTAACCCTATTTAACCCCCAACTTTCAGCAACAACTTGTACATAGTTTTTATGAAGTGCAGATTTTGAATAACAATAATCAAATAAGTTTATCATAACCTGCTCATCAAAGCCATATTTATCCATCCAAGTGTCAATATCCGTATACCAAGTTGGGCCCATTATTCCCTGGAAATATTTATTATTTAAATACTCCATTAATTTAATTCTTTGTTTATTCTGCATATTTTGAGCAATTTTTTCTTGGCTAGTTTGAATTTTAATTGTATATAAATCATTTAATGCCTTTTCTTGTAAATC
>ODAJ011961517.1_pt1 | contig 14710 bp, 11 predicted proteins | sample 1539241 | NCBI WGS metagenome assembly ODAJ01 (sample SAMN02144231, study PRJEB22623) | gut metagenome | biome: sheep rumen | host: Ovis aries | place: New Zealand
CCCCCAGGGCCTTGTAGATCCTGGCCAGGAGCCGGGCCACCGTGGTCTTGCCGGTACCGGGATTTCCGGAGAAGACCATATGCAGGGACATCTCCGCCTTGGCCAGTCCCATCTTCTCCCGGAGCTTCCGGATCCTGATCACGTTGATCAGATTGTTCAGGTTCTTCTTCACCGCCTTCAGGCCGATGAGACGATCCAGCTCCTCCATCAGATCCTCCACGGAGGACTGGGAAGGCGCGGAGATCTGCTGCTCCGCTTCTGCCTGCCGTCGTTCGATCCGCCCCTTTGGCGCCTCTTTCTCTTCCTGCTTTTCATCCTTGTTCAGCACGGGAGAAAGATCCTCTTCCTCCGCCCGCCGGATGGCCGCATTTCCTCTGGTTCCCTTATCCTCTGCCGGACTGCCGAAATTCTTCGGTTTTTCCTTGTATCCCGGCATATCGATACCATTCCTGTATTTCTCCGGAGCTTCGGGATAATCGATCCCCTCCAGCACCGTATGAACCACCGGCTTCTCATCCTCAACGAAGTAGGAAGCCGCAACCGTCATGTCCACCGTAGCATCCGGCATGGCCTGCTGCACTCTGGGCATACCGTAGTTCGGATCACCCTTTCCTCCCATCCTGAGGGGATCATGGGCATAGTACAGATCATAGGACTTCAGGAAATCGTTCAGCATATTGATATAGTCGGTGAGACGCTGCACCTCCAGATCACTGACGCCGCCGTAAGCGATATATTCCAATCCCAGATCCCGGAAAGTATTCACCAGAAACCGGGAAATGGACACGCCGGACTCCGTCCTCCTGGACTGGGGGGACAGGTCATCCTTTACAAAGTATTTCAGAGAATCGGGGACTTTCTTTAACAGATCGGGATCAAGACTGTTTTCACTGCGGAAGCTGAAGAACTGCTGGGTGGTAAGCTTTATATCCAGCAGCTCGTTAGCGAAAGCCACCTGCCGTACCGGCTCCGCACTCTCCGGATCATACAGGTAGCCTAAAAAGACCAAAAAATCAAACCGGAGCAATTCCCGCAGCGTGATAACAGCATCTGCGGGATATGTTCCGGTTCTCTTTCGATTTATCTCATCGGCATAGCAAAAAGAACAGCTCACGGCATATGCCGGGCTGATATCCGTCGGCAGGACCGGAGCCGCATTCCTAGTCACGGGCGGCTGTACGTTCCTCGTAGGGTTGAAACCGTCGTTCAACCATGATCGATCGGTAAGCTGGCCGAATAATCTTGTCCACATTGATTAATTCCTCGATTCTGTGCGCAGACCAGCCAACTATACGCGCTATCGCAAAGATCGGTGTATAGAGCTCGGTCGGTATTCCAAGCATATTATACACAAATCCACTGTAAAAATCTACATTTGCGCTGACACCTTTATAGATTTTTCGCTTTTCGGCGATGATCTCCGGAGCCATTTTTTCGATCTCTGCATAGAGCTCGAATTCCTCCTCCAGATGCTTCTCCACCGCCAGCTTCTCCACGAATTTCCGGAAGACTCTCGCCCGGGGATCCGATATGGAATAAATGGCATGACCCATGCCATAGATCAGCCCCATCCGGTCAAAGGCCTGCTTATCCACGATCTTCGCCAGATAATCCTTCAGCCTGTCCTTATCCTTATGATCCGGCACATGGGCCCGGATATCTTCCATCATCTGCATCACCTTGAGGTTCGCCCCGCCGTGCTTCGGTCCCTTCAGGGATGACAGGGCCGCTGCCATAACAGAATAGGTGTCCGAACCCGCTGAGGATACCACGCGGGTGGTAAATGTGGAGTTATTTCCTCCACCGTGCTCGGCGTGGAGCACCAGCGCCGCATCCAGCACCTGAGCCTCCAGGGTGGTATATTCCTTGTTGGGACGAAGAAGACGCAGTACATTTTCCGCTGTCCCGATCTTCGGATCCGGGAAATGGATGTACATGCTCTCATCCCGTTCATAATGATTATATGCACAGTAGCCGTATACCGCCAGCATCGGGAACTCACTGATCAGCCGGAGACACTGGGCAAGAACATTGGAAATGGACAGATCCGACACGTTGTCATCATAGGCGGACAGTGTCAGTACCGATTTGGTCATGGAATTCATGATATCATGACTCGGCGCCTTCATGATCACGTCCCGGGTAAAGTTTGTGGGAAGTGTGCGAAGAGACCCCAGCATTGCACTAAATTCCTTAAGCTCCTCCTCCGTGGGAAGCTCGCCGAAAAGCAGCAGATACGAAACCTCTTCGAAGCCAAACCGCTTGAACCCGAAATCCTTTACCATGTCAATGACGTTGTAGCCCCGGTACCAGAGCTCCCCGTCGCAGTGAACCTCTTTTCCGTCCACCATTTTGGAAGAAACGATCTTGGATATATTGGTAACGCCGGTAAGAACACCCTTTCCGTTCTTATCCCGGAGTCCCCGTTTTACCCCGTACTCCTCATAGAGCGATTCATCCACCTCGTCCGCCTTTCGGCAGACCGGTTCCAGCATCGCCGCATACTCCCTAACCTTCATGCTTCTCCCCCTTCCTCTTCCTTTTATGAGTCAGAAATCACTCTGACGGCTTTGTGAGCAATGTATTCTCACTGGAATTCAGGATATCCATGAACTCCTCACCGGTTATGGTCTCGTTCTCGAACAGATGCTTGGCGATCTCGTGGAGCTTCTGTACATTTGCCTCCAGGATCTCCCGTGCCTTCTTATGCTGCTTCTGGACGATCTCCACTACCATCCGGTCGATCTTCGTCTGTGTTTCCGGCGCACAGGCCAGGCTTGTGTCGCCGCCAAGATACTGGTTGGTCACCACCTCCATGGCTACCATGTCAAATTCCTCGGTCATGCCGAACCGGGTCACCATGGCTCTTGCATACTTGGTGGCCTGCTCGATATCATTGGATGCACCGGTGGTGATCTCGTTGAAGATCAGCTCCTCCGCTGCCCGTCCGCCTGCCAGGGTAGCGATCTTATTCATGAGCTCCGTCCTGGTCATCAGGTTCCGCTCATCCTCATCCACCTGCATGGTATAGCCCAGGGCTCCGCTGGTCCTGGGAATGATGGTGATCTTGGTCACCGGTGCGGACTGGGTCTGCATGGCTGCAACCAGCGCATGTCCCACCTCATGATAGCTCACCACAAGCTTCTCCTTGTTGGTGAGGATCTTGTTCTTCTTCTGGTATCCGGCGATGACTACCTCCACGGATTCCATCAGATCATCCTGCTGCACCACACGTCTTCCCTCCCGGACAGCCTTCAGTGCAGCCTCATTTACGATATTTGCCAGCTGCGCACCGGAAGCACCAGAGGCAGTCTTGGCGATCACTTCAAAATCCACATTTTCAGAGATCTTGATCTTCTTTGCATGTACCCTGAGGATATCCACACGACCCTTAAGATCCGGGAGCTCCACAGGGATACGACGGTCGAAACGTCCCGGTCTCAGCAGGGCGGGATCCAGAGATTCCGGCCGGTTGGTGGCTGCAAGGATCACCACGCCGGTGTTGCCCTCAAAGCCGTCCATTTCCGAAAGCAGCTGATTCAGTGTCTGCTCCCGTTCGTCATTGGTGGTAAGGGACGCATCACGTTTCTTACCGATGGCGTCGATCTCATCGATGAAAATGATACACGGTGCCTTCTCCTTGGCCTGCTTGAACAGATCCCGCACCTTGGCGGCACCCATTCCCACAAACATCTGCACGAATTCCGAACCGGAGATGGAGAAGAAGGGAACCTCCGCCTCACCGGCCACAGCCTTGGCCAGCATGGTCTTACCTGTACCCGGAGGGCCTACCAGAAGGGCGCCCTTGGGCAATGTAGCACCAATCTCCGTATATTTCTCAGGAGAATGAAGATAGCCAACGATCTCAGACAGCAGATCCTTCGCCTCCTCCTCACCGGCCACATCCCGGAAGCGCACGTCATTGTTGGATTTCACATATACCCGTGCGTTGCTCTTTCCGGAGCCCATGGAGAAGGATAGCATATCCGGGTTATCCCCCATTCGCTTCATCAAACGTTTGGAGATGAACCTCCACAGGAAGAAGATCAGTCCGAACTGCAGGAGCAGCATAACGCCGTAGTACAGAATCGGATTGGTCTGAGAGATGATCTCGGCCCCGAAGGTTGCGCCGGACTTGTACAGGCGCTCATATAACTGCGGATCCTCCATGAGACCGGTCTTATACACATTTCCGTCCGTATCCTTGAAAAGGATCTGATTGGACTGGATCGAAGCCTCCTTGATGGTCTTCTTTTCGATCTTCTCCATGAAGACATTATAGCCCACCTCAGTGATCTGCTGATTCATGAACCGATAATAGACAAAAATGTTGATCACCGCGAAGATCAGCAGCATGATCATCACAAAAGATGCCGTTTTTTTCTTATTGGGCTGCATTTCCTGCATGTTTACGTCCTCCTTTTAGCACTCTGCTCATCAGTGTGCTAATCGGGATATTAACACATGCCCTCTGGAATTATCAAGCAATCGGGCCGATTATCAATAATTTTTGATATTAAAGCATCGGTGCGATGATCCGCAGGACGGAGTCCAGGATCTGTCCCGGAACGGATCGCTTCGTGTCCTCTTCCGTTACCTCATGACATTTCCTGAAGGTTTCGCGGAAGTCCAGATAGATCCGGCTTGCGGTCTTGTCATCGCAGATGTAGACCGCATCCTCGAAGTGAAGGAACAGGCTGCGATAATCCAGGTTCACCGTTCCCACCACACACTTGGAGCTGTCGCACAGCATGACCTTGGAATGCAGGAAGCCAGGAGTGTAGGTATAGATCCGGATACCATTCTGCTTCAGATGGGGGAAGGAGGCCCGGGTCAGCCGGTAGACCAGCTTCTTGTCCGGTATGCCCGGAACCACGATCCTCACATCCACCCCCCGTCTTGCTGCCAGGCAGAAGGCCCTGGTCAGCTCGTCGCTCATGATGAGATAGGGCGTAAACATGAAGATTCTTCGTTTCGCCTGATTGATCAGCTCGATATACACATTTTCCGCCAGGGGAATCGCATCAAAGGGACCGTCCCCATAGGGCTGCACGAAAGCCTCGTTGTACACCCGCTCCCGGTATCGATGAGGCATCAGGTCCTTCATCTCGTCCACCAGATCCTGGAAGAGCTTCTTCTCATCCTCATCCAGGCCCAGCTGTGCCAGCTTGCCTTCCGTCCTCTCGGTATTCCGGTTATGCTCCAGCTTCCGGTTCAGCCGCCGGAGCAGACGCTCCCGCTTCCGGTTCCGCTTGTAGGCTTCGATATCCACCGACTCCCACATTTCACAGAACATCAGGGTCATATTCCACACGGCATCTCCCACCAGCCGGACACCCGCGTCCTTCCAGTGTCCGTAGGGACTGTTGATGTTCACATACCGGTCAGACAGGTTCATGCCGCCGGTGAAACCGGTATGCCCATCCACGATGAGCATCTTCCGGTGATCCCGGTTATTCATGAATACGGAAAAGAAAGGCACCATCCGGTTATATTTCTGGCAGATCAGATTGGGACTGATCTTATTCAGTTCCCTGGCATAATTCCGGGGCAGGTACTGGGCGCACCCGAAATCATCATAGAGAAGTGCCACCTGAACCCCCTGGTTGGCCTTCTCGATCAGGAGCTCCAGCATGGGCTCCCATACATCTCCCACCTCAATGGTAAAATACTCCATGAAGATGAAATGCTCCGCTCCCCGGATGGCATCCATCATCCCCGCAAGCAGCGACTCGCCGCTGTTGTAGTATGTGACCTCTGTATTCTGATGCACAGGGAAATATTTATCGGTGAAGATATACTTCGCGGTGCTCGCTCCACGCACATCCTTCTGGACAAATGCATCCGTTGTCTTCCGGTCCTGCAGATAGGACAGATGGTATTTCACATCCGCCGCATCCAGCCGGCGCTTGAAGCCCCGGCCCGGCTTCCGGTTGCCGAAGAGGTAGTAGAAGGGTGCGCCGAAAATGGGAAACAGCAGAACGATAATGATCCAGATCAGCTTATATTCAGTTTGTTCATTCCGGTCATTCAGCAGCAGGATCACGAAGATCACGGAAAGGAACTGCATGATCTTCGTCAGGATCGGAAAATACTCCAACAGCTGCATCCACCCCACGGTGAGCCAGGTCACCTGAAGGGCGATAAGGATCCCCGCCGGGAGCGCCCTGCCGAACAGAAGGTTATTATAACGCTTCATCACCGGTCTTTTTTTCTCGTTCACCATTTCGTCTCCACCGGTTCCGTCATCAGGAATTCATCACTTCATCCACCGACTCGATGCAGGCATTCCGGAAACCGCAGGCTTCCAGCGCTGCCACACCGCGGATGGTGGTCCCGCCGGGGGAGCATACCTGATCCTTCAGGACCCCCGGATGCTCTCCGGTGGCGATCTGCAGACCGGATGCGCCGTGAAGGGTACCGCTCACCAGACGATACGCCGTTGCTCTGGGAATACCATATTTTACAGCCGCATCCGCATAGGCTTCGATCATCATATCCACAAAGGCCGGGCTGCAGCTGGTGATCACCATGCCGATCTTCATCAGATGGGGTGCCAGCACCTCTACGGAACCTACTGCGGAAAGCAGATCCTTCGCATAGGCATTATCCTCCTCCGTCATGTTGTGACACTCTTCAAACAGAGTCACGCCGTCGCGGATCCGTGCCGGAGTATTCGGCATGATGCACTGCACTTTAAGATCTCCCAGTCCGTTCTCCCGGAACTTCTCCAGGGAGAAGCCTGCCGCGATACAGATCACCGGCATATCCGGGGTCGTCTCAAGGATGACCCTTGCATTCTCGATCACCTGTGCAGGCTTGCATGCGATCAGGATCATATCCACCTTCGAAAGCATATCCTTCAGGGACTCGCAGGGATTGATCCCCAGCTCTTCGTGCTTTGCCTTAAGCTCCGCCGGGATGGGGGTATAGGCGTAAGCCAGCTCCGGGGTAAGCTTCCCCGCTGCCACAAAGCCCGAGAAAAGGGCTGAACCCATATTTCCGATCCCGATAAAACCAATGCGCTTCATTTTCTTCCTCCAAAATTATAATAGATTTTTCAGTTATACGATCTTTTCAAAATCGATGGCACCGTGCTTGCAGGTGGGACAGATAAAGTCCTCCGGCAGCTCTTCGCCTTCATAAATGTATCCGCAGATCTTGCAGCGCCAGCCCTTAACCTCCGTCTTCTGCGGCTTCGGCTTGATGTTGGACTGATAATAGCTGTAGGTTGCGGAAGGATCCTGGTTCAGCACGCCGCCGTCGGTAACGTCCGCGATGAACATGGTATGGGTACCCAGATCCACCTCCTGCACCACCTTCCCGGAAATAAAGGCATTGATCCCCTTCGTGATGACGAAGAGCCCGTTATTCGCCCGTACGGCATCGCCATAGCCGGCGAATTTGTCCACATCCCGTCCGCTTTGGAAACCGAAGTGGGTGAAAAGGCCGAACTCCGCCTTCTCGGAAATGATGGAGATGTTAAACTCTCCGGTCTCATGAATGATATCATGGGTATAATTCGCCTTGTTCACGCAGATGGAAATGCGGTTCGGCGTGGTGGTAACCTGAATGGCTGTATTGATGATGCAGCCGTTATCCTTGCCTTCCTTTGTCCTGGCCGTCAGGACATACAGTCCGTAGCCCAGCTTGTACATAGCTTCCTTGTTCATTTTACACCCCCTGTATTCTAAATTTTATATGATTCATCCGCCCTCCCTTGATGCTCCTGGGGGAGGACAGGTAAGATCCTTCGCTCACAGGCACACAGGCTACGCGCACAAGTGCGCTTGCCTTGTGTACGCACACAAGTGCGCTTGCCTTGTGGTTCAGGATGACAGGCAATTCATCTGAGGATCTTCTTCATCTCTATCAGCGCCACCTTAAGACGCCGCTGGAACTGGGTGAAGAACACTTCATATCCGGAAGGAGCCGCGGCCTGCGCATCCTGATCCGGGCCCTCATACTCCGTCACGTAGAACAGCTCCAGCAGAAACAGCATGAAATTCCGGATCTGCTTCGGATCCTTTGCCTCCCGGACCTTCCGTCTTGCCAGCCCCAGGAAATTATGCCATTTCCGGACAAAGGCCGTATGCTCCTCAATGGGTTCTATGTCGATCCATTTCCGGACCTTGACCTTGGTGCGGTTCTTCCTGGTACATTCATTGACCTGCAGGAAATACTGAAAATCGCCGTTTTCGTAATACCTTCCCAGCGGGAACAGTCTGCAAATGGATGGCCGGTAGGGATGAATGCTGCAGCGTCCTTCACTGTTCAGGAACCGGCAGCCCTTCTCCATATTCATATGGGGCAGGATCAGTCCGTCCAGCAGGGATACCCGGATCTCCTGCTCCAGCATATCGTTAAAGCTCCGGCCGGTGCCCTTACAGAGCATCCAGACATCATAGGGATCCAGTGTGATGGATGTACCCATGTCGCTTTCGCAGCATTTACTGCAGCCCACGCATCCGGCACACTCCGCCTTCACCATATCATTCAGTTGGTATAAACGTCCGTCGGAGATTTCCTCCAGCGATCCCTCTCGCAGCATAACACACCTCAGGTTGGCCGGCCCATGCACCGGCATAGTAATTGCGGATGGAACCCACCTCTCTATCATACTTGAATTCTGCACAAAAGACAACGAAAGAAGGGGGATTTTTCTGTTCAGGAGTATGAACTTTTTGAAATATCCTTGTATTTTGAATAAAACTATGATAACTTAATCACGACGTTCCCGTTATGTCGACTTGTCGGTCTGTCATCCGGGAACAGGCAAGAAACTATATTACGATTATGGTGAAAGGATGGGTTTTCAATGGCAGATAATTACGATCCCAATCAGAACAATCCGTATGGTAACCAGTATTATAACCAGGGCCAGTACCCGCAGGGTCAGTATCCCCAGGGCCAGGGCTACGGTCAGAACCAGTACGGAAATCAGTATCAGCAGAATCCTCAGCAGATGTATCAGCAGCAGCTGTACCAGCAGCAGATGAGTTCAGGCTACGGAAGAGGAGCCTTCGGTATGCCGGCTCAGCAGGCACAGGGTTACGGACAGGCTCTCAGCGTTCAGACCGTTCTGACACGCTCCTTCCTGTTCATGTTCATGGCCCTTCTGGTTACCGGCATCACTGCCCTGCTCGTTGCCACCTCATGGTCTGAGGGCGGCGCTCTGGGAAGACTTGTTTACGGTTCACGTTACGGCTTCATCATCTTTATCGTTGCTGAATTCGCCGTTGTGATCGCTGCAAATGTGGCAATGAAGAAGAACAATCTGGTTCTTTCGGCGATCCTGTTCTTTGTCTACTCGGTAGTCAACGGACTTACACTTTCCGTTATCTTCCTTGCATACACAAAGGCTTCCATTACACAGGTATTCTTCATTGCAGCCGGCATCTTCGGCGTAATGGCACTGCTTGGCGCATTTACGAAGCTTGATCTTACCAAACTGGGAACGATCCTGATGATCGGACTCTTCGGTATCGTCATCGCTTCTCTGATCAATCTGTTCATCGGTTCTTCGGGACTGTCCACTCTGATCAGCATTATCGGCGTTGTGATCTTCACCGGCCTTACTGCTTATGATGTACAGAAGATCAAGAGAATGGCAGCTAACCCCTCAGGATACGATCTCAACGTGGTCGGACTTTACGGCGCTATGGAGCTGTATCTGGACTTCATCAACCTGTTCCTGTATCTGCTCCGTCTCTTCGGACGTTCCAACAACTAGTACAGCAATCCGAAATGACCGGTCTGCTGTACCGGCTTGAAAAAAGAGCATAAAAAAATCTCCGGCAGTTGCCGGAGATTTTTTTATGCGGTTAATGCTGTTTCGTTAACGTTTTTCCATGTGGTCAACGCTTTGTGTAAGCCTTAACGGATTAGTGATGGAACAGACGGATACCGGTGAAGCACATCACGATGCCGTACTTGTTGCAGGTCTCGATCACATTGTCATCCCTGATGGATCCGCCGGGCTGTGCGATATAACGTACGCCGCTGCGGTTTGCCCGCTCCACATTATCACCGAAGGGGAAGAAGGCATCGGAGCCAAGGGTAACATCCGTGTTGTTCTTCAGCCAGGCCTTACGCTCCTCCCGGGTAAATACAGCCGGCTTCTCGGTGAAGTACTTCTCCCATTCGCCGTCACCGATAACATCCTCGTAATCATCGCTGATATACACATCAATGGTGTTGTCACGGTCCGGACGACGGATACCCGGCTTAAAGGGCAGGTTCAGTACCTGGGGTGACTGACGCAAGAACCACTTGTCCGCCTTATCCCCAGCCAGTCTGGTGCAGTGGATCCGGGACTGCTGTCCGGCACCGATACCGATGGCAGCACCGCCCTTAACATAGCATACGGAATTGGACTGGGTATACTTCAGGGTGATCATGGCAATGGCCAGATCGATCCTTGCGGATTCCGGGATCTCCTTTGCATCCGTAACGATATTGCTGAAGAGCTCGTCATCGATCTTCAGCTCATTTCTTCCCTGCTCGAAGGTCACGCCGAACACATCCTTGGTCTCGATGGGGGCCGGAACATAATCGGGATCGATCCGGATCACACAATAGTTCCCGTTCTTCTTCTGCTTCAGCAGCTCCAGGGCTTCATCCGTATAGCCGGGAGCAACCACGCCGTCGCTCACCTCTCTCTTGATGAGGGCTGCGGTATCCTTGTCGCAAATGTCGGACAGTGCAATGAAATCACCGAAGGAGGACATACGGTCCGCACCCCGGGCCCGTGCATAGGCGCTGGCCAGAGGAGAAAGCTCTCCCAGATCATCCACCCAGTAGATCTTCTTCTCCATCTCTGTCAGCGGAAGGCCCACTGCAGCGCCGGCAGGAGATACATGCTTAAAGCTTGTTGCTGCCGGAAGCCTGGTTGCCGCCTTCAGCTCCTTTACCAGCTGCCAGCCGTTCAGGGCATCCAGCAGATTGATATAGCCCGGACGACCGTTTACCACGGTGATGGGCAGTTCGCTTCCGTCCTTCATGAACACGCGGGACGGCTTCTGATTGGGATTACAGCCATACTTCAGTTCGAATTCATTCATTGATCCTTTTCTCCTTATTCTCTTCCATAGCTCATCCGGGAGTACCGGAAACCTCTGGTCTTATTTATTTTACCTTGGTGTTCTTGTTGATGATCATGGTCTCTGCGTGGCCGGTTGCGATCTCAACAAACCGCACAAACAGAGAAACCTTATTGTCCGGATCGATGGAGTTCCATACCAGCTGGGCGAAATCTGCCACACCCATGTCCGGGATCTCCACCGGCGTAGGCTCACCCTCGTAGCTGGGGAGCGGATTTCCGTCACCCATATAGGTGTGGATGAAATGTCCCTCTCCGGCCTTGGGATTATCATAGCTGAAGGTGTAACGGTTGCACTGGGAAGGATCACCATTGTTGGACTTCAGGATGGACATATCGTAGCTGTAGGGCTTCTCTCCATCGAATTTCATGAGTCCGGAGATCCGGGGGGTATAATTCGGTGCATCCGGCTCAAACTCCCGGCTGCGGAGAGACTTCTCAAAGGTAAGTCCCTTTTCCAGTCCGTCATAGATGGTATCGGTCTGATCACCATTGGTCACGATGATATTTCCCTTCAGCACCCGTACCGGTGCGTAAATGATCAGGCTGGGATCCTCAAGCTTCGCCGGATCTGCAGCTTCCGTCCGGATACCCTCTCCCTCCTCGGTAAATACACGGTTCCGGCTGTTCTCTGACCGGCCCATGATGAAGTAGGCACATACCGCATACTTTGCATCCGGCGTACGTCCGATGACGATACCCCGTCCGGGATAGGTGGTGAGTCCAAGCTCAGCCGCAAGATTCTTTCGTTCCATGGTGTGTCCTCCTTATCGTAAAACGTAAATTAATGATACCCTCGTTTTTCTCTGTTGTAAACCGGTTTCAGTGAGAACCCTCGAAGAAGGGACTCACGAACCTGCCCATATACATATCGTCCATCAGCCGGGAGTGCTTGCTGATCTCCTCCGTGGTGGATTCCAACCCGTTCTGCTCGATCAGGGTCGGCATATCGGAATAAAGATTCGTTCCCAGTCCCAGTCGTTCTCCGTCGATTTTAACCCCCAGTGCCGCCAGAGTGGTGGGGAACAGGTCGAAGGTGGAGAATTCCCTGGTCTTATCGGGATCCGCCGCCGTTACCGCCGGATTGATGATGCAGGTAAAGGTCTTCCGCTGATAGGTTTCCGGCACATCATCACAGAAATTCTTATCCATGGTAGGATGATCTCCTGTGATGAGGATGGTGGTATTCTCATAGAAATCCTGTTTCTGGATCCAATGCACGAATTCCGCCACCATCCGGGAGGAGCAGTGCATGATATTGGCATAGCGGTTATCCCCGAAATCATAGGTGCAGTTCCGGCACCAGTGTCCATCCTCAAAATGCGTATCCATGGTCTGCAGCACCAGTTGGAAGGGCTGATCCCCCTGCGCCAGCTCCAGAAGCTCGTCTCTGGCATACTGGAAGACCTTTTCATCCTCATAGCCCCACCAGACCTTGTAATTCTCAGGGATCAGGCCGGTATCGATGGCGTAATCATAGTCGTGTATGGTGAAATCTCCGTGGGACTCATAAAAATGCCGGCAGCCGCCGAAGCCCGCAGCCGAACCCATGATGAGCCGGTTGTTATAGCCCTCCTTCTTCAGGATGTCCCCCAGATTCACCACTCCGGGGAAGAAGTCATCATCGATGGACATACCGTTCTGCCCCATAGGGGTCTTTAACGGAAGGCCGGTGGTGGTGCCGAAGAGGGCCCCCATGGTCCAGATGGCGCCCGGAAGGGCGATACCGCCGTTCCGGATCTCGCTTTTGCCGGAGAAATCCTCATTATCCTTTGCCAGTACCGTAAGCTCCGGGATCACATTTTCCGGAAATGCTCCGCCGTTTTCTCCGTCCATGAAAGTCATTTCCATGGATTCCATGTAGATCACGATGAGATTTCTTTTCTTCTCCGGGAAGGTAAGCTTAACTGTTCCCGGATCCACGTAATTGTCGGTGATATAGGGTGATACCGTAAAATAATCCTTCAGGAAGGGGCCTATGCCCAGTCCGAACCATCCGCTGACGAGACCCACAGCCAGGATGACAAAGGACGCGATGAAGGATATCCGAAAGACCCTGCGGAAGGTTTTGGGTTCCTTCCGGAACAGGAACAGCAGGAACGCCGCCAGACCGGTCACACCGATGGCGCTTCCGCCGCAGATCAGGACAAAGCTCCAGATCATGTCCGGATTTGTGCCCTTCAGGGATACCTTCAGATGCCAGAGCAGCTCATCCATGGTGAGCAGGCTCCAGGAGCCCAGTGCCCAGAGGACCGCCGCAGTAAGGAAGGTAAAAAGGAAAAGCAGTACGAAGGTTACGATCAGCTTCCACTTCTTCACCGGTTTTCCTTTTTTTACCTCTTTTACTTCTTTTACTTCTTTTTCTTCTGTACTCGTCTCAGCATCCGCCGGTTTTATTTCTTTTTCTTCTGTACTCATGTTAGCATTCGACCTTTTTGATTCTTGCATTACAGGGTCTGTCCCACCGTCTGTCCATATTTTACAGGCGTTTCCTCGCCCCGCGAACTTGCTTCTAGGATCGCGGGATCGATCTTCACCTTCCCGGGCTCCACCAGTACGATGATGGTGGATCCTCCGTAAAGGAAGGTTCCCTTCTCCTCGCCCCGGGTCACATCCAGCGCACCCTTCTCATAGTTTTTGATCTTACCCACCAGCATGGCCCCGACCTCCATTTGTGTCAGCACGCCAAACTGTTTGGTCTTGATGCAGGTATACTCCCGGCAGTTCTCCATAAATACCGGACCGCATTCCAGTGCGATGGGCTGTACGGTATGAAGCTTTCCGGAAATGAACCGGTTCTTCGATTTCCGTCCGGTTTCCACATAACCGTAACGATGGAAATGGTTCACGCAAAGACGATAGACCAGACAAAGCCCGCCACGATAATGTTCCGCCAGCTTCCGGTCCTTCAGCATTCCCTCCACGGTGAACCTGCTCTGTTTTACCGGGATCACAACTCCCTCTTCAATAGGCAGTACCGACAGCAATCCGTCGCTGGGAGAGACCATATGGGAAGGATCCCGATCCACCGGCCGTCTGCCTTCCTTGATCTGCCGGCAGAAACAGTCATTAAAGCAGGTAAAACCATCCATCTCATATTCTTCCGTGTCGATCCCCGAGCTCTTCAGGAATCTCGGGATCAGCACCTTGGACGGCCGCGAATTTAAAAACGCTCCGCAGATTTTGGACAGCGTCCGACTGCAGAGCGGTTTTAACAGGATCCGTCCGGGCGCAGTATGGTAAAGAAACTGAAGTACTTCCACCCCAAACCTCCTAATATACGTAATACGATAATTTCCAATCTCCAACGGAATAAACCTATGTAACCTGAGGTTTACGCGAACCTTGCGATCAGCTGCACGATAAGCACCACCGCTTCAGCCACGCCGATACCTACCATGACCAGTATACCCTTGGTATGGAGCTTCGGAATGGGGATACGTGACAGGAACAGGAAGGCTGTAATGGCCATCACCGCAAAATACACCGGTGTGATGTCGATCTTCGTACTGAACTGGATCAGCATAACGGTAGGGAAGATCAAAGCTGCGTTGGTCACCGGAAGACCTACATAGGTTTTCCGGACACCGCCCTCTGTCTTGGCCCGTT
>ODAJ012137666.1_pt1 | contig 14703 bp, 13 predicted proteins | sample 1539241 | NCBI WGS metagenome assembly ODAJ01 (sample SAMN02144231, study PRJEB22623) | gut metagenome | biome: sheep rumen | host: Ovis aries | place: New Zealand
TGGAAAGAGGCTCGTCCATAAGGAATACCTTAGGATTACGAACGATTGCACGACCCATGGCAACACGCTGTCTCTGACCACCGGATAAAGCCTTCGGCTTACGATCAAGAAGCGGGGTAAGATCGAGGATCTTAGCAGCTTCCTTAACCATTTTATCGATTTCATCCTTGGGAACTTTTCTAAGTTTCAGACCGAAAGCCATGTTCTCATATACGGTCATATGAGGATACAGAGCGTAGTTCTGGAATACCATCGCGATATCTCTGTCCTTAGGCTCAACGTCGTTTACAAGTCTCTCACCGATACGAAGTTCACCGGAAGAAATATCTTCCAAACCTGCGATCATACGAAGGGTAGTGGACTTACCGCATCCGGAAGGACCTACGAAAATAATGAATTCCTGATCGGAAATTTCAAGGTTGAAATCCTTAACAGCTTCGAAACCGTTGGGATAAACCTTGTTAATGTTTCTCATTGATAATCCTGCCATTAATGTAACCTCCTGGGTAAAATAATATAAGTGTAACTTTTATCACACAAGCAAAGTATACATAATATCGAAAAAAAAACAAATGCGCCATTTATACAAAGATTTTTCGATTCCTTGTTAAAAATGTGCATCTGTCTTTTCGTATAGGGCAAATTGTATATTTACTCTTCTTCCGATTGTGCAGTTTGGTCTTTGCCGGCCGCTTCGTCATCCCCCATCTTCGCAAAAATCGAAAGCAGAATTTTGGATGAAAAGAAAGTTACGAAGGAGAATTCCAGGATAAAGAAAAGCGGAATCAGTCCCCAGATAAAACAACCGAGCGCCACAAGCACTCCCGTCATCAGTAACATTCCGAAGCTTTTCGGGAAATTCCCGATACTGACCAAAAGCGCATTCAGAATCGTGGTCATGATTTTATTCTCATACCGTGCCTGCAGGGCAAAGACATAGGTAATTTCAAAGCCGTAGATTAAAGCAAGGATAATACTTACGATAATCATTCCGATTCGAACCGGCTGATCCATGGATACAAAGCCGCCTAAAGAAACCACCGCGCTGAAAATAATGAAAGCCCCGAGCACGAGCATAATCAGCCAGATAACAAGACTCTTTAAAAAGTTCTTCTTAAACGCGATAAAATACTGCTTAAAAACAGAACTTTCCTTCTTTAAGGAGATTCGAAACATCACGTCGAAGTTTGCCGTGATTGCCGGTCCGGCCGTAACGACGGGGATACAAAGTGCCGTCGTAATAATTCCAAGAAGTAAAATATCAAACAGATGCGACAGTCCGACGTTAAGCCAGCTGTCATTGTCCATCATTGCATTCTTTCCCATAGATTAACCTATTCCTGTAACATTTTTCGCATGGGTGTTATGGTCATTCCTCCCACCACCTGCTCGGACGCGGTATCCTCAAATCCGAGTTTGTGGTAAAACGGAACTCCGTAAGGGGAGGCGTTCACCGTAATACTGTCTTTTCCCTGCTCCGAAACATACTGCTCAAAGGCCGTTATCAGGGCACTTCCGACCCCGCGCCTTAACCATTTCTCATCCACAAAAAGCAACGAGATGTGATTTCCGGATCGCAACGTTCCCATTCCGATCATCGAACCTTTCTCATCCCTTGCGACCCAGAGGAAATACTCTTCCACCTGGAACATCCGGTACAGATGCGGATCGGATATAAAATTGACAAAATTATCCACACCCTCTTCGGAATATTCGGGACCGACGTATTTCTGAAACGTACGGTAGGCTAATGCCATAGCATCTTCCCAGTCCTCTTCGATTGCTTTGTGAACGGTAAAACTCATGAATTCTTTTCTCCGAACAATTTTCCAAACAAATTTCGGAATATTCCGCCGATCATGGTCCAGAATCCCTGCTTCACATCGTCGGTAACGACCTGGTTATACAGTTCCTTGACGGAATCTCCGTATTTCTCATACAGATCTCCGGCCTGCTCAATCAGCTTTCCGGGATCAATCTTTAAGTTTCCGACATTCGCCATAAGCGAAACCAGTTTTTCAATCTGCTCTTCCGTTAAGTGAATGTCGTATTTATCCTGTGCTTCTTCGATAAGATCTTTGATTTTGTCCGGGTCCGTCAGTCCCTGCGCGATTACCTGCGCCTTGACATAGGAAATCAGTTCTTCAACGGCCGCCTTCGTTACGCCTTCGTTTTCCTCTTCATCGGAAACTACGGCATCCGCAATTTCGCCCGTGGTGACAATTTCCTCCAGCGCGGCTTCCTTGCGCTCTTCGTCAAGCTGCTCACCGGTCATTTCCTCGTAAGCCATCCAGGCACCGATTAAAGCGGCGGTTCCTGAAATCACGGAAGGTGCGGCCACATAGACATCGGCATCCTCCACTCCGGCGGTCAGCAGGGCATTTTTATACATACCGACGGTACAGTAATTGATGTTTTCCGTGGTGACGGAAATGCCCGTTCCTTTGTCCGCAGGCTTTACCATGACACAGGAAAGTGCCCTGGTTCCGATTACGGACGCCGGAATATATGCATCAAGGTTCTCATGCTCCATCTGATTGGTCACATAAAGAACCGTGTAGTCGGAAAGATCCTCTTTGGATATTCCGAACTTCTCCAAAACAACAGCCTCTTCCGCCTCGTTTAAATCCGCACCGAGCGCCAGATACGGTTTTTCCTTCTCCTTTGCGAAACTAAACACGGGCAGGGCCGAAACAACAAGGACTATAGCCAGCACAAAAAGTACCGGCGATAAAATTTTCTTTAACATATTTCCGCTCCGTTCGGCATATCTTTTTCCGGAATCAGAAGTGAAAGTTTTCCTTCCTGATCCTCCGCGCAGAGCAGCATTCCCTGTGACTCGATTCCCGCTAAAGTCGCCGGTGCGAGGTTGGTTAATACCATGACCTTCTTTCCGACCATTTCCTCCGCGGAATAGGATGATTTAATTCCGGATACAATCTGCAGGACCTTACTTCCCACCTTAACCTGGGAGCAGAGGAGTTTACGGGACTTCTTTACCTCTTCGCAGGAAAGAATCTCACCTACCTGAAACTGCAGTTTTGCAAAATCGTCGTAACTGATGGTTGCTTTCGGTTCGATATCGATTCCGTCCGCCTCTTCGGTTTCGGCATTGGTTTCTCCCGACTCGGCAGCAACCTCTGCCTTCTGGATCGCCGCAATTCTTTCCGCTTCCGCTAAAACATCCTTGATGTCCAGTCTCGCAAAAAGGGCCTTCGGCTCTGCGGTTACCTTGTTCTTGTCCGGATACCTGCCAAACTCACCGAGCGTGTCAAAATCGCGAAGCGGCGCATTCAGCTGTGCGGAAATTTTCGCTGCCGTATCGGGAAGGAAAGGCTCCAAAAGAGATGCGCCCATTAAAATACCCTCCGTCAGGTTGTAAAGTACGGTAGCCAGACGGTCTTTCTTTGCTTCGTCTTTTACCAGCACCCAGGGTGCGGTTTCATCAATGTATTTGTTGCAGCGCTTGAAGAGATTGAAAATCTCCGTAATGGCATCCGCCACACGCAGCTCTTTCATTTTATCCAGAACACGGCCGTAGGTGGATGTGGCAACGGCAATCAGATCGTCATCCACTTCTTCCTTAACGCCCCTGTTTTCCACGATGCCGTCAAAGTACTTGTTGCTCATGGAAATGGTACGGTTTACAAGATTTCCCAGAACATTGGCCAGGTCTGTGTTGATTCGCTCCGTCATTAAGTTCCAGGAGATGGATCCGTCATTTTCATACGGCATCTCATGAATCAGGAAGTAACGTACCGCATCCACGCCGAAGAAGTTTACCAGATCATCTGCATATAAAACGTTACCGATGGACTTGCTCATTTTACCGTCGCCGGATAACAGCCAGGGATGTCCGAATACCTGCTTCGGAAGCGGTTCTCCGAGTGCCATTAAGAAAATCGGCCAGTAAATGGTATGGAATCTTACGATGTCCTTACCGATTAAGTGAAGATCTGCCGGCCAGTATTTTTTATACTGCTCGGAGGAATTGCCGTCTGCATCATAACCGATACCGGTGATGTAGTTTGAAAGAGCATCCAGCCAGACATAAACCACGTGCTTTTCGTCGAAATCCACGGGGATACCCCACTTAAAGCTGGTTCTTGATACACAAAGATCCTGCAGACCGGGAAGAAGGAAATTGTTCATCATTTCATTCTTTCTCGAAACCGGCTGGATAAATTCCGGATGCGTATTGATATAATCAATCAGGCGGTCGGCATACTTGCTCATTTTAAAGAAATAAGCCTCTTCCTTGGCCGGTTTTACTTCTCTTCCGCAGTCCGGACATTTGCCGTCCTTTAACTGGGATTCCGTCCAGAAAGACTCGCAGGGAGTGCAGTACATTCCCTCGTATGCTCCCTTGTAAATATCGCCCTGCTCATAAAGACGTTTGAAAATCTTCTGAACCTGGCGTTCATGATAATCGTCCGTGGTACGGATAAACTTGTCATAAGAAGTATTCAGACAGTCGCATACTCCTTTGATTTCGCCGGCAACCTGATCCACGAATTCCTTGGGCGTGATTCCGGCTTCCTGCGCCTTAAGTTCAATTTTCTGACCGTGCTCATCGGTTCCGGTCTGGAAGAAAACGTCATATCCTTCTTTTCTCTTAAAACGGGCAATACTGTCTGCGAGAACAATCTCGTAGCTGTTGCCGATATGAGGCTTTCCGGAGGTATAAGCAATGGCCGTTGTAATATAATAAGGTCCTTTATTCTCCATTTTTTTGTCCTTTCCTACGTATCTTACGAAAATCGCCCGACGAACGTAATCTCATCCGCCAGGCTCTTTCGATTAATCTTGAATTTATACTTACTTTCCGAGGAATTCTTTTACCTGCTCGTATACGCCCTGTGCGTCCAGACGGTAGTACTTCATCAGCACGTCGGCGGCGCCGGAGGTTCCGAATTCATCCTGTACACCGATCTTCATAACGGGTACCGGATAGTTCTTGCAGACCGCATCGCATACCGCGCTTCCGAGTCCTCCGATTACGGAGTGCTCTTCCACCGTTACGATTCTGCCGGTCTTCTTTGCGCTTGCACATACAAGCTCCTCGTCTAACGGCTTAATCGTATGAATGTTGATAATCTCTGCGTTGATTCCGTCTTTCGCAAGCAATTCTTCCGCCTTGATAACGCTGTCCACGCAGATACCGGTTCCGATAATCGTGACATCGGTTCCTTCTTTCAGCAAAACACCTTTGCCCAGTTCAAATTTATAATCTTCCCTGTCGTTAATTACGGGAACGTTGCTTCTTCCGAATCGTAAAAATACGGGTCCGTCGTAATCGATGGCTGCCTGTACGGCCGCCTTCGCTTCCACATAATCGGAAGGAACGCAGACTACCATGCCGGGAATATTGCGCATCAGTGCCACGTCCTCGATGCACTGGTGGGAAGCCCCGTCTTCGCCTACGGAAATTCCGCCGTGGGTAGCGGCGATTTTAACATTTAAATGCGTATAACCGATCGAGTTACGAATCTGCTCGTAAACACGTCCCGTGGCAAACATGGCAAATGAACTTGCAAATACGATTTTACCTGTCGTGGCAAGTCCTGCTGCCATGCAGACCATATTCGCTTCGGCAATACCCGCGTCAAAGAAACGCTCCGGATATTTCTTTTTGAACATGGCTGTCTTTGTGGAAGCGGCCAGATCGGCATCCATAACCACCAGATTCGGATATTTTTCACCCAGTTCTGCCAAGGCTTCTCCGTAAGCCTGTCTGGTTGCGATTTTCTTTACTTCTGACATAATGCTTCACCTGCCTTTTTTAGTTCGTTCAGTGCAGCTTCTTTCTGCTCGTCGTTCGGTGCCACACCATGCCAGCCCACCTGATTCTCCATGAAAGAAATGCCTTTTCCCTTTACGGAAGCGCAAATAATGACCGTAGGCATTCCCTTGGTCTGACGTGCCTCCTTAAATGCGGCTCTTAAAGAATCAAAATCGTGAGCATCCGCTTTGATTACATGAAAATTAAATGCCTCGAACTTCTTGTCAATGGGATAAGGAGAGCAGACCTCGTCCACCTTTCCGTCAATCTGAAGTCCGTTATTGTCTACGATTACGCAGAGGTTATCCAGTTTGTGGAATCCTGCAAACATGGCAGCTTCCCAAACCTGACCTTCCTCCAGTTCGCCGTCTCCCAAAAGGGTATACGCTCTGTAATCCTTTTTGTCGATTCCTGCGGCAACCGCCATGCCTACCGCTGCGGAAAAGCCCTGTCCTAAAGAACCGGTGGACATATCCACGCCCGGCGTCTTTTTCATATCGGGATGTCCCTGTAAATAGGAACCCAGATGTCTTAACGTGGTAAGATCATCAAACGGGAAGAATCCTTTGACGGCAAGAGTTGAGTAAAGGCCCGGTGCCGTGTGTCCCTTCGACAGCACAAAGCGGTCCCTGTCGGGATTCTTTGGATTCTTCGGGTCCACATTCATTTCTTCAAAATACAAATAAGTAAAAATATCCGCCGCGGATAAGGATCCGCCGGGATGTCCCGACTTGGCGGCATGTGTGGAAATGATTACGCCCTGACGTACCTTGTTGGCGATTTGCTGTAATTCCAGATTCTCCATCGTTTCGCTTCTTTCTATATTTTATCGTTGTCAGTTTCCTGTATGTATTTTGCAAAATGCAAAAAAGCCTTTTTATTGTAGCACGGTGTCCTGTATTCGGCAACTGCGGCTTATTCGGCCGGTTTCTCTGCCATCAGACGCACAATCCGGCTGGTTCCCAATCGATCGGCTCCCAGACGGAGGAAGTCTTCGGCGTCTTCCAAAGAGGAGATTCCTCCTGCGGCCTTTACTTTTACCTCTTTTCCCACATTCTCTTTCATCAGTTTCACGTCTTCTTTCGTGGCCCCGCCCGAAGAGAATCCGGTGGAGGTTTTGATGTAGTCCGCTCCTGCTGCCGTTACGACTCTGCACATCCTGATTTTTTCCTCTTCGGTTAAGAGACAGGTCTCAATGATGACTTTCAAAAGTTTTCCGTTGCAGGACGCTTTTACCGCACGGATTTCCTCTTCGATTTCATCGTATTTTCCGTCTTTTAACGCTCCGATGCAGATTACCATATCGATTTCATCCGCCCCGTTTTTTACGGCATCGGATGCCTCGAAGCACTTGCTTTCCTTCGTGGAATATCCTTCCGGAAAACCGATGACGGTGCAGATTGCCACGCGGCCCTTTGCATATTCCGACGCCTGCTTTACATAGTAGGGAGGAATGCAGACACTGGCCGTCTTATATTTTATCCCGTCATCAATGATTCCGCGGATCTGTTCCCAGGTGGAATCCTGTTTTAACAGTGTATGATCTGTTTTTGAAAGAATTTCTTCGTTGGTCATAATTTCCCCTGTTGCATCACCGGACTGCTATTTGATGATTCTCTCCATGGTACGCTCGGTCTCGTAAATAATCTTTTCGCGGTCGAGCGTCTTGACTTCCCTGTCCTCCATCAGAATCTTTCCGTTTACGATAACGGTCATAACTTCCGAACCGTTGCAGGAATATGCAAGATTTGAAATATAATCGTTTCTCGGAATGAAGGAAGTGCTGCCGGTATTTAAAAGAATTAAGTCGGCCTTCTTTCCGGCTTCCACGGAACCGATTTCGTATTCTTTTCCCATGGCCTTCGCTCCGGCCATCGTGGCCATGAAAAGACCTTCCTTGGCACTGATGCACTGGGCTTTCTGGGTAACGCCCTTGTGAATTAATGTCAGAACGCTCAGTTCATGGAACATGTTTAATGTATTGTTACTTGCGGCGCCGTCTGTTCCGAGTGCAACGTTAATACCCTTTTCCATGTATCGGGGAATGGGAGCGAATCCGTTTCCGAGTTTCATGTTGCTGACCGGGTTTGTGGCTACCGTAACCTGATTTCTCTTTAATATATCCATGTCCTCTTTGGTGACATGAACGCAGTGTGCCGCGATGGAACGGTTATTAAAAAGTCCGGCTCTCTCCGCAAGCGCAATCGGAGTCACTCCGTATTTTTTCTTGATATCCGACACTTCTTTCCGGCTTTCGGATAAGTGGATATGGACCTTCATGTTATATTCCATCGCCAGTTCCGCAACATACTGCTGGAGTTTCTCGTCACAGCTGTAGGAAGCATGCGGTCCCATGCAGACTTCGATTAAGTCGTTTTCGAGGTACTTTTCCCTGGCCTCCATCGTCTCCTTGATGCGGCGGATTGCGCCTTCATCGTCCGGGCCGCTGCCGACGATTCCTCTGGAAATGATGCCGCGAAGCCCTGCTTCCTCAATGGCTTCTCCGCAGGGAAGCATGTTCAGGTTCATATCGATAAAGGACGTGGTACCGCTTTCGATCATTTCAAGAAGACCGAGTCTGGTTCCCCATTTTACATCCTCGTCGGTCATTTTATCTTCAATGGGATAAATCCGCTTGAACAGCCAGTCGTCGAAAGCCAGATCGTCTCCGCAGCAGCGCATGAAATTCATGTAAATATGCGTATGCGCGTTGACAAGTCCGGGCATTAAAAGTCTGTCTTTTCCGGAAATCACCTTGTCGGCGGTTTTCTCGGAGAAGGGCGCTCTCGTATCCCTCTTTTTGTCATTTTCGATTACGGATTTAATGGTGTCATCTTCGATATAGACATTGCATTCCCGAACCACGAACATTTCTTTCTGATCCGGCAGAATCGTCATGACATCCTTTATCAATGTTTTCATCAGTCGTACCTCTCCCCGTTTTATCTTTTTTGCCGTAACCCGATATGTCTAAAGCAGGCGGCACCCGCTCATGGGATGCCGCCTGAAATTCTTAAACCAATGCCACGGTCTGACGTGCAATGGCAAGTTCTTCGTTGGTGGGCACCACCAGAACGGTTACTTTGTCTCCGGGACGGGAAATAACGACTTCCTCTCCGCGGATTTTATTCTTTTCGGGATCGATTCCGCATCCCAGGTAGTCAAGATACTCGCCTACCATTTCACGGACTCTTCCGTCGTTTTCACCGATACCTGCGGTAAAAGCGATGACATCCACACCGTTCATTGCCGCCACATAGGAACCGATGTATTTTGCCACGCGGTAGGTGTACGCTTCCAGCGCCATCTTCGCCAAAGGATTTCCCTCGTCCATGGCCTTGGAAAGATCACGGAAGTCGCTGGATACGCGGCTCATTCCCTCCACGCCGGACTTTTTGTTCAGTATCGTATTTACTTCGGATACGGTTAATCCTTCTTTGTTTGCGATGAATTCAACGATCGCGGGATCCATGTCACCGCAACGGGTTCCCATGATCAGGCCTTCGAGCGGGGTAAGTCCCATGGAGGTATCCACGCACTTGCCGTTCTTAACTGCGGAAACGGAAGCTCCGTTTCCGAGGTGGCAAACGATAATCTTTAAATCCTCTCTGGTCTTGCCGAGGATTTCCGCCGCACGTGCGGATACGAAATCGTGGCTGGTTCCGTGGAAGCCGTAACGGCGAACCTTGTATTTTTCATAATATTCATAAGGAAGACCGTACATATATGCCTTCTCCGGCATTGTCTGATGGAAAGCCGTATCGAATACAGCCACCATGGGAACGTTCGGCATGATCTTCTGGCATGCACGGATTCCGATTAAGTTTGCGGGGTTGTGAAGAGGTGCCAGGTCGTTGCACTCTTCGATTGCTTTGATGACTTCCTCGTTGATGACTACGGAAGAAGCAAACTTCTCACCGCCATGGACAATTCTGTGTCCGACCGCATCAATCTCTTCCAGGGATTTTACAACGCCGTGGTTTGCATCCGTCAGTGCATCGATTACCATCTGAACCGCAACGGTGTGATCCGGCATGGGTGCTTCAATTACCACTTTCTCGCCGCCGGCGGGGGTGTGATTTAATCTTGCTCCGTCCATTCCGATTCTTTCGCAGAGGCCCTTTGCCAATACCGCTTCGGACTCGGAGTTGATTAACTGATACTTCAGGGATGAACTTCCGCAGTTAATTACCAATACATTCATTTCGTGCTCTCCTTATTGTATAAAATATTCTTTTTCGTTGTCTGTTCGGCTTTAGTATGCCTTGCCCCAGTACATCAGTGCTTTGGCCGGGCGTCCGCAGCATACGCAGGTTTCGGAAATTCTCTCCTGAGCGAACGGCATGCAGCGGCTGGTTGCCGTCGTATCTTCCTTGACCTTGTCTTCGCAGGCCTGATCGCCGCACCACATGGCTTTGACGAAACCGGGCTTCTCGTTAAGGATCTTTACAAACTCATCGTAATTCGTTGCCGTATAAGTATGTGCATCCCTGTGAGCTCTTGCGCGCTCCAGCATTTCTTTCTGGACACGGTCAAGCATTTCTTTGATGGTTGTTTCGATATTGTCCAGGGAAATTTCAATCTTCTCTCCGTTGTCACGACGAACAATGACTGCCTTGCCGGCTTCGATGTCGCGGGGACCGATTTCCAGGCGAAGAGGAACGCCTCTCATTTCGTGCTCCGCAAACTTCCATCCGGGGCTCTTCTCGGAATCGTCCACTTTTACGCGGAAGTCTTTCAACTGCTCTTTTAAGGCGAATGCCTTATCAAGCACGCCTTCTTTCTTTTGCTGGATAGGAACGATAACCACCTGCGTCGGTGCAACCTTCGGAGGCAGAACCAGACCGGAATTATCGCCGTGAACCATGATTACGGCTCCGATTAATCGGGTGGTCATTCCCCAGGAAGTCTGATGAACATATTCCAGTTTGTTGTCTTTGGATGTGTACTGGATGTTAAATGCTCTCGCAAAACCGTCACCGAAGTTATGGCTGGTACCGGACTGCAGTGCCTTTCCGTCATGCATCAGAGCTTCGATGGTATAGGTTGCAATGGCGCCGGCAAATTTTTCCTTATCGGATTTGCGGCCTTTAATAACGGGAATGGCAAGAACGTTTTCGCAAAAGTCCGCATATACGTTTAACATCTGCTCGGTTCTTTCCTGTGCTTCCTCGGCGGTCGCATGTGCCGTATGACCTTCCTGCCATAAAAACTCTCTGGAACGGAGGAACGGTCTGGTCGTTTTCTCCCAGCGAACCACGCTGCACCACTGGTTGCAAACCTGCGGCAAATCCCTGTAGGAATGCACGATATTTGCATAATAGTCACAGAAAAGGGTCTCGGAAGTCGGGCGCACACACATTTTCTCCTGTAAAGGTTCCAGTCCTCCCTGCGTTACCCATGCCACTTCGGGAGCAAATCCCTCCACGTGGTCTTTCTCCTTCTGTAGAAGGCTCTCGGGAATAAACATCGGAAGGTATACATTCTGTACACCGGTCTTTTTAAATTCTGCATCCAGCTGATTACGAATCAGTTCCCAGATGGCATATCCTGCGGGACGGATTACCATGCATCCCTTAACCGACGTGTAATCGGTAAGTTCCGCCTTTTTTACCACATCCGTGTACCACTGGGCGAAGTCTTCCTCCATGGGGGTAATGGCTTCAAGTTGTTTCTTATCGTCTGCCATAATACTGTTTATCTCCTTACGGGCAAACGGCCGGCCTGCGGCCGCCTGCCGATATTACTTTTCTTTATATAAAATTACTGTAAACGCTTAAGAAGCGCTTCTCTCTGCTCCTCGTAGCCGGGCTTTCCGAGAAGAGCAAACATGTTCTTCTTGTAGCTTTCCACGCCGGGCTGGTTGAACGGATTTACACCGAGAATGTATCCGGATACACCGCATGCAAACTCGAAGAAGTAGAACAGTTCTCCCAGGTAGAATTCATTCACTTCCGGAACGTTAATTAAGAAGTTCGGAACCTGACCGTCGGTATGTGCAAGGATGGTTCCCTTCATGGCGCACTTGTTAACGAAGTCAACGCTCTTTCCGGATAAGTAGTTAAGGCCGTCCAGATCAACGGGCTCTTCCTCAATAATGATTTCTTCCCTGGAGGTCTCGATATTAACGATGGTCTCAAAAATATTTCTGGAGCCGTCCTGAATGAACTGTCCCATGGAATGAAGGTCGGTGGTCAGATCCACGCTTGCGGGGAAGATACCTCTCTGATCCTTTCCTTCGGACTCGCCATAAAGCTGTTTCCACCACTCGGATACGAAGTGAACGGCAGGCTCATAGTTTGCAAGGATTTCGATCTGTTTTCCTTTTCTTAAAAGGATGTTTCTTGCTGCAGCATATTGAAGAGCATCATTTTCTTCGAATGCATTGTTCAAAGCCATCTCTCTTCCCTTTGCCGCACCTTCCATCAGTTTGTCGATGTCGGCACCGGATACTGCGATGGGAAGAAGACCTACAGCGGTTAAAACGGAGAAACGTCCGCCGATATCATCGGGAACCACGAAGCTCTCATAGCCCTTCTCGGTTGCAAGACCCTTTAAGGATCCTCTTGCCTTGTCGGTGGTTGCGTAGATTCTCTTTGCTGCTTCTTCTTCACCGTACTTCTGCTCGCAGAGTTTCTTCAGAACGCGGAATGCGATGGCAGGTTCGGTGGTGGTTCCGGACTTGGAAATCATATTAATGGAGAAATCCCTGTCACCGATTACCTGAATTAAATGCTTTAAGTATGTGGAGCTGATGGAGTTGCCCACGAAATAGATTTCGGGGGTTTTACGAATATTCTTGTCTACCACATTGTAGAAGCTGTGACGTAAGAACTCGATGGCTGCTCTTGCTCCGAGATAGGATCCGCCGATACCTACTACCAACAGCACGTCGGAATCGCTCTGAATCTTGGCTGCGGCTTTCTTAATTCTGTCAAACTCTTCTTTATCATAATTAACAGGAAGATCAATCCATCCCAGGAAATCATTTCCCGCACCCGTCTTGTTTACCAGTGTTTCCTTTGCATCCGTTGCAAGCTTCTTCATAAGCTCCATCTCGTGGTCCTTTAAAAAGGGAGCTGCTTTGGAATAGTCAAATGTTACCTTACTCATATCGTTACCTCCATATTCATCCGCGCCCGCAGGTGCGATTTTGTCCACTCTCAAGTGTAGCAAATAAAAAGGCACGTTTCAAGCCTTTTTCCCCCCTGAAAATGTTCCTTGATACCCTAAGTTGAATTTGTTATAATTCATTTTGGTATAAAAATCCATAGAATAAGGAAACAAACCAAAGAGGAAGTGTCGATTCTATGAAGAAAATCGTTTTGACAGGCGGCGGAACCGCCGGACATGTCACACCGAATATCGCCCTGCTGCCGCGACTTCGCGAGCTGGGTTACGAAATCACCTATATCGGTTCCTATGACGGAATCGAGAAGAAACTGATTTCCGACTATGATATCCCCTACTACGGAGTAGCCACGGGGAAATTACGCAGATATATCGATCCGAAGAACCTTTCCGACCCGTTCAGGGTTGCCAAGGGAATGTCGGAAGCAAGGAAGATTCTTAAAGAAATCAAGCCGGATGTAGTATTTTCCAAAGGCGGATTTGTCTCTGTTCCCGTTGTCCGCGCCGCGGCATCCTTAAAGATTCCCTGTATTATTCACGAATCCGACATGACACCCGGACTGGCCAACAAGCTTTGCATCCCGGTCGCCAAAAAAGTCTGCTGCAACTTCCCGGAAACCATTTCCAAACTGCCGGCAGGCAAAGCGGTTCTTACAGGAACCCCCATCCGTGCCGAACTGATGCAGGGGGATAAAGAAGCCGCATACAAACTCTGCGGATTTACCAAAGACCTGCCCGTTTTAATGGTAATCGGAGGCAGCACGGGAAGCCTTGTCATCAACAAGGAAGTCCGCGCTTCCCTGCCTAAGCTTTTGAATGATTTTCAGATTGTGCATCTGTGCGGTGCCGGAAATATCGATAATCTTCTGCTGAACCAGAAAGGTTACAAGCAGTTTGAATACTTAAAGAGCGAATTGAAAGACGTTATGGCAATGGCCGACATCGTGGTTTCCAGAGCCGGCGCCAATGCCATCTGCGAACTTCTGGCCTTAAAGAAACCGAATCTTCTGATTCCTTTATCTGCAAGAGCATCCAGGGGAGACCAGATTCTGAATGCCGCGTCCTTCCAGTCCCAGGGCTATTCGCTGGTCCTTGCCGAAGAAGATCTGGACACGGTAACCCTTACGGATAAAATCTATGAATTGTACTGTAACCGGGGCAAATACATGGAGAACATGACCTTCAGTTCCCAGGGAAATGCCATCACAAAAATAATATCCTTAATAGAAGAGGAAAGTAAGAAATCATGTTAAAACAATTATCCATTTATGCAGAAAACGCAAAAGGAACCATGAAGGAAATTACCGACGTTCTGACAAACGAAGGAATTAATATCTGGGGTTCCGTCACCAACGACAGCGCAGAATTCGGAATCATCCGAATGGTTGTTTCCGAACCGGAGCGGGCCAAGGAAAAACTCGAACAGGCCGGATACTTCTGCAAACTCTGTAACGTCATCGGTGTGGAAATGGCCGACGAGGTCGGTGCATTAAACCGCCTTTTAAAGGCGCTGTACGACAGCAACATCAACGTGGACTACATCTACCTGTCATTCAACCGTGACTCCGGGCTTCCCGTTCAGATTCTCCACGCACAGGATGCTCCCGAAGTGGAAGACTGCATCCGCTCCAAGGGATTTAAGACCATTTCCGAATAAGTTTCGTATCTGTAAACGAAAAAAAGCGACTGCACTGCAGTCGCTTCAGACTGAAGACAAAGTCCACGGTTTATCCGTGGATTTTTCTTTGCAAAGTGCCTTCAAATCCGCACAAATACAGGGTTTTGTGGTA
>ODAJ014775200.1_pt1 | contig 14699 bp, 14 predicted proteins | sample 1539241 | NCBI WGS metagenome assembly ODAJ01 (sample SAMN02144231, study PRJEB22623) | gut metagenome | biome: sheep rumen | host: Ovis aries | place: New Zealand
ACGTGTTTTGTGCCCTAAGGCACAAAACTGGCAGCGCGTTTTACGCGATGCCTTTCCAATAAAATGAAGCATTTTATTGGAAAACAGTATCAGTCGAAAAACGGAAAGGAGAATGACCATGCTGATTACGATCGGAAGAGAGCACGGCAGCGGCGGACACGATATCGCCCGGCTGCTTTCGGAGGAGCTGAAGATCCCCTGCTACGACAAGGAGATCGTGGACGAGGCGGCGGCCCAGTCGCCCTTCAGCAAGGAGATCCTGAACAATTACGACGAAAAGCGCGTGTCGGCCTTCTTCATGCCGGTGTCCCATTTCGGCGGCATGGACGGCGGCTTTCATCTGAATATGCAGGTGGCCGCGGCGCAGTTTGACGCGGTGCGCTCGCTGGCGAAGGACGATCAGGGCGTGTTTGTCGGCCGCTGCGCCGACTACGTGCTGCGCGGAAGACCCGGGATCCTGCGCGTATTCATTGCGGCGCCGCTGAGCCATCGCATCCGCACGATCATGGAGCGCAAGCAGATCGGCGAGGAGCAGGCCAGAAAGCTGATCCGCGAGGTGGACAAGGACCGCGCCAGCTACTACCGCTACTATACCGACCAGATCTGGGGTGAGGCGGAAAACTACGACCTCGTCATCAACAGCAGCCGCGTCGGCATCGCGGGCGCCGTCAAGGTCATCCGCGCCTACCTCGACGCCATGGCGTAATGTTTTCAAAGAAAAAACTCCATTCGGTTTTCCGAATGGAGTTTTTTGCTGTCTTTGATCAGCCCTGCGGCAGATCGAGATCGAGGTAGCTTTCGACGATCTCCATGATGCTGTCGTCCTTGAGGATGATCGAGATCTCAATGCGGCGGTTGGCGCTGCGGCCGGCGTCGGTGAGGTTGGAGGCCACCGGGCGCGTCTCGCCGTAGCCCGCGGCGCAGAAGAAGCCGCTGTAGCGGTTGAGCTTGCCGCCTCCGGCGAGAAGCAGGTAATCCAGCACGGAATTGGCGCGGTCGGTGGACAGCACGCGGTTGGCGTCCTCGGCGCCGGTGCTGTCGGTGTGGCCGGAGATCACGATGCTGTCGACATATTTGGCGTTTTCATCGTCGGCGAGAAACTTGTAGAACACGTCCACCAGCTGGTCGAGCGCGGGCTCGGCCTCCTCCTTGATCTCGGACGAGCCCAGATCGAAGAGGATGCTCTCGTTGAGGATGATGTTGCCGTTGTCGGCGATGCTGACCTTGGACGAATCGCCGGTAGCGCGCACAAAGCCGTCGCGGATCTGCTCGAGGATCGACAGGCGCAGCACGGCGATGGTCTGCATCTGGCTGCGCATGGCCAGCAGCTCCTCGCTCGCGGCCTTCATGTATTCCTCCTGCTGCCCGATCAGCGCGGCCTGGTCGGCCAGGAGCTTGTCCTGCGCGGCGAGATCCTTCTGCTGCTGGGTGAGGGTGAGCCTGGCATCATCGAGATCGACGGTGACCTTGTCGAGCTGCGCTTCGGCGTCCTCGACCTCCTTGAGCGTGATGGCCAGGTTCTTCTCCATGTCCGACAGAGCGCTCTCGGTGTCGCTGAGGGCGGTCTGCGTGTCGGTCAGGCGAGCCCGTGTGTCCTCCAGCAGCTCCTGCGTATTCTGCAGGTCGTTGCCGGTGACGAGGTTCTGGATATAGCTCAGCAGCATCAGGAAAAAGAGGATCAGCGCCACGGCGGACATCATGTCCGCGTAGGATGGCCAGAAGCCCTGCTCGCCCTGCCGGTCGCCGCCGGTGGGCGTCTGCCCGCTGAAGCGGCGCCTCATTGGGAGGCTCCTTCCCGTCCGGCGCCGATGCGGCGGTTGATCTCCCGCATCGCGGCCGACAGGTCGCGCACGGCCAGATCCATGCGCTCCACACTGCCGCGCAGGTTGTAGTCGACCTCGGAGAAGTCGTGAATGCCGCCGTTGAACTTGTCCACGGTCTTGTCAAAGACCTCCAGCGCGGTCTTGTTGCTGCCGGCGGCCTTGACCAGGGCGGCCGCGGCGTTCTTGGTCGTGTCGGAATAGGCGAGCGCGGCGGTGCCCAAGGCCATTTTGACCTCGTCCGCGGTGGTTTTGAGCGCCTGGATCATGTTGTTGACGAGATCGGCGTCGTCGCGGGCGGCCTCGGTGGCAAGCCCCGGCGCGACCTCGGTGTCGAGCCAGAGCTCCAGCCGCGTTTCGAGCTTTTCGCGCTCGGCCTGGGGGTTGAAGATCGTGCGCAGAACGGTGAGCACGATGGAGCAGCCCGCGCCGACCAGCGAGGTGTAGAAGGCTACGCCCATGCCGCCCAGCGCGCTCATCAGCCCGCCGCCGACAGAATCCAGCACGCTCAGCCATTCCTCGGTGTTGGAATAGGAGATCAGCTCCGTCAGCGAGGAGACGGACATGCTCAGGCCGAGGAAGGTGCCGAAGAGGCCGAGCGTGACGAAGAGCGACACGGCGTTATTGAGAAAGCGCTCGCACAGCAGCAGGTCGCCGAGCTTTTTGCCGATCACGTCGCTGATGATGGCCGGGGTGTTCACATCCCGCCCGTATTTCTGATAGGCCGCGGAAAATTCCCCGAGCAGCGCCTTGTGAAAGCCACGCTTGCCCTCGCCGTCGCCGTCGCTGGAGCGGGCCAGCGCCCGGTAGCGCGCGCTGGTGATGAAGAGAATCAGCACCGCCAGCACAAAGAGCAGGCCGATGATCACGATCACGGCGAAGCCGCCGGCCGGAAGATTGCGAAACATGCCCATATGAATCCCTCCCAGAGTTTTCTGGGAGGGATTATAGCACTAAATGGATAAAGAAATGTAAATAAACTGAAAAAATGAGCGAGAGTGCGGGATTTTTGGAAAAATTAAGAATTTTTAGATTTTAACTCATACCTCTGAGAAGCGATAGGAGGCGTAGCGACGGAATTGCTCGCCCGCGCGCAGCACCGCAGTCGGGAAAGTGGGATGGTTCGGCGCGTCGGGGAAGCACTCCGGCTCGACGGCAAAGCCGCCGCTTGCGCCGAAGGGCTCGCCCAGAAACTCGCCGGTGTAAAACTGCAGGGCGGGGAAGTCGGTGTCGAGCGTCAGGCGCACGCCGCCGTCCTCGGCCTCGCAGGCGCGCCTGCCCTCAAGGACAAAGGCGTGGTCATAGTTCCGCCCGACCGGGCGCAGGCTTGAAAAATCAAAGTCGCACGCGGCGGGCAGCACGCGGCCCGTGGGGATCAGCGCCTCGTCCACCTCCAGCACGCCCGCGGCAGGGATGCGCATTTTCATATCCAGCACGCTCCCGGCGCCGCGGAGGTTAAAGTACATGTGCGAGGTGGGCGCGAAGAGCGTGTCGGCGTCGCTCTCGCCCTCAAAGTCGATGCGCAGCTCCGCGCCGCAGACGCTGTAGCGGACGCGGGCGGTCACGGCGCCGGGAAAGCCGTTGTCGCCGTCGGGGGAGCAGAGGGTGAAAACGACGCTTTCGCCCTCGACGCTGCCTGCCCAGACGCGGCGGTCCCAGGAATCCGCGCCGCCGTGGAGCGTGTTGCCGCGCTCATTGCGCTGCAGCTCATAGTCCCTGCCGCCGAGCGCGAAGCGCCCGCCGCCGATGCGGTTGGCAAATCGGCCGACGATCGCGCCGAGATAGGCGCCGTGCGTGAGGTAGTCCTCCGCCGTCTCGTAGCCGAGTCCGACCCGGCGGCCGCGGTACTCGATCCCCGTCACCGTCGCGCCGAGCTCCATGACGCCGACGCGCAGCTCCTGCGAGGACAGGACAAACTGTCTGTATTTGCCGAAATTCGTGATTTTGACCATAAGACCTCATCTCCAAACGTCTTTTTGAATAAAAAAGTGAAAGATCGTACAAATGGGCTTGAGATTTGCATGTCAGTATTGTATAATCCAAAGTGCGCGTAGTCAATGGCTACACGGGAAAAATTAGTACGAAAAGAAGGAGTCTCTTATGCTGAACAACGAATATCTCAAGCGCGTCTATGAAGACGTCGAACGTCGTGACGGCCATGAGCCGGAGTTTCTGCAGGCAGTACGGGAGGTCTTCGAGTCCCTGGAGCTGGTAGTCGACAAGCATCCCGAGTGGGAAAAGGCAAGCTTGCTCGAGCGTTTCGTCGAGCCCGAGCGTGTGATCGAGTTCCGCGTTCCCTGGGTGGACGACGCCGGCAATGTCCGCGTCAACCGTGGCTACCGCGTTCAGTTCAATTCCGCGATCGGCCCCTACAAGGGCGGTCTCCGTTTCCATCCGAGCGTCAACCTTTCGATCATGAAATTCCTCGGCTTTGAGCAGATCCTGAAGAATTCCCTGACCACCCTGCCCATGGGCGGCGGCAAGGGCGGCTCCGACTTCGACCCGAAGGGCAAGTCCGACGCCGAGGTCATGCGCTTCTGCCAGAGCTTCATGACGGAGCTGTACCGTCACATCGGACAGTTCACCGATACTCCCGCCGGCGACATCGGCGTGGGCGGCCGCGAGATCGGCTTCCTCTTCGGCCAGTACAAGCGCATCGTCGACCAGCACGCCGCCGGCGTTCTGACCGGCAAGGGCCTCACCTTCGGCGGCTCCCTGGCCCGCACCCAGGCCACCGGCTACGGTCTGTGCTACTTCTCCGCCGAGGCGCTCAAGCATCTGGCCAACACCAGCTACGAGGGCAAGACCGTCGTCGTCTCCGGCTCCGGCAACGTGGCGCAGTACTGCGCCCAGAAGGTCACGCAGCTCGGCGGCAAGGTCGTCGCCATGTCCGACTCCCAGGGCTATGTCTACGATCCCAAGGGCATCGACCTGCCCAAGCTCTTCGACATCAAGCAGAAGAGACGCGCCCGCATCAGCGTCTATGCCGACGAGGTGCCCGGCTCCGAGTATCATGCCGGCTGCCGCGATATCTGGACCGTCAAGTGCGACATCGCGCACCCCTGCGCCTCTCAGAACGAGATGGACGCCAAGGGCGCGCAGGCTCTGGTCGACAACGGCTGCATGGCCGTGTTCGAGGGCGCCAATATGCCGCTGACTCCCGAGGCCATTGAGGTCGTGAAGAACAACGGCCTGCTCTACAGCCCCGGCAAGGCCTCCAACGCCGGCGGCGTTGCCACCTCCGGTCTGGAGATGAGCCAGAACTCCCTGCGTCTGAGCTGGAGCTTCGAAGAGGTCGACGAGCGTCTGCACGGCATCATGAAGAACATCTACAAGGCCTGCTATGACGCCTCCGTCGAGTGCGGCAAGCCGGGCGACCTGATGGTCGGCGCGAACGTCGCGGGCTTCCTGAAGGTGGCCGAGGCCATGATGGCCCAGGGCGTCGTGTGATTTTTAGTTTTTAGATTTTAGTTTTTAGTTTTTAGCAAAAAGCTCTGTGACCCTTGTCACAGAGCTTTTTCATGGACGGACAATATACATAACGGGAGGATACGCAAACTGCGTATCCTCCCGTTCGTTCTTCTAAAAACTAAAAACTAAAAACTAAACACTAAGAACTAAAAACTAAACTCACCGTCTCCGGGCGCGCTTGACCGTCTCGGCTGCCACAAAGGCGACCAGCAGCACGATCAGACCGTCGCCGACCAGAGCGATCGGGAAGCGGTTGATGAGCGAGTTTTTCAGCATCACGTCCTGCGTGTCACGGTAGCCGCAGATCCGGCACACGCCCTCCTGGTGGGCGATGTTGTTCTCCATCGTCACGGTGCGCCACTGCATGTCGTGCTCGCCCTCGTCGCTGCGCTCGCCGCAGTCGCATTCGCGCCAGTGCGCATCGGCCGTGGCATACCAGGTGTCGCGGAAGCGGTGCTCGTGGTTGCTGTCCGTTGCGGGCGCCTCTGTCGGCGCCTCGGTGGGCGCGGGCGTCGGCTCGCTTGCGGGAGCCTCAGTGGAGGCGGGCGTGGGCGTCGGCGCAGCGCTGGGCTCCGGCGAGGCACTCGGCTCGGGCGTCTCGTTCGGATCGGGCGTCATCTCCGGCGTCTCACTGGCGCGGGCGGGATCGGCTTTTACCTTGACGATGACGGGATTGGAGCGCGTGACGGTGTCCTGCGCCCCGGTGAACACGGCGCGCACACTCCAGCCGTTCATCTCCATCGGCACATTGTAGATGATCAGCTTCTGCACGCCGTCGTTGCTGCAGTTGCTGTTGCGGAAATGCTTGGCAATATCCTTGGAATCAAACACCGTCTGCCCGTCGGGGCTGACAAACTCCCAAGTCAGGCTGAGGGCATAGACCGCGGTGGAGACGTAGGAGACATAGGTGCCCTCGTCCACCGTCTCCTCGCCTGGGTGCTTGATGACCCGCGGAGCGAGAACCAGCGCCTCATACTCGCGGCTGACGGTGGCATACTGCCCGTCGGCGGAGACGGAGATCGTGGCGGCGGAATTGTTGATATAGCCGTTCATGTTCTGCGCGAAGTAGTAGCCCTCGTCGGCCTTGGCGCGGATCTCCATGCGGTAGGTCTGATATTCGAACTTATCGGTGGCGGAGAGCGCCTTTCCGGCGGAGTTGTACCAGGTCAGGCTGACAAAGGTCGCGTGCTTGGAGCTGACGGTGCCGTGGGATTCGCTGACCGGCATCAGCACGATCGGCGAGCGGTCGAGCGTGGTGGTCACCTTGTTGAGCGCGGTGAGCGGCCCGGTCGAGGGCTTGGGCGTCTCGGCGGGCGCCTCGGTCGGCTTGGGCGTTTCGGCGGGGGCCTCGGTGGGCGCGGGCGCCTCGGTCGGCGTTGCCGTTTCGGCGGGCTTCTCGGTCTCCGCGGGCTTTTCGGTCGGCGCGGGATCGTCGCCGGTGGCCAGAGCCGCGGGGGAGAAAACAAAGAGCGAGGCCAGCAGAGCCAGCAGCATCAGCACAGATATCATTCGTTTCACGGGTCAATCCTCCCCATGCACAGGATATAATTATCCTATTATTCCTAATACATTATAGCTGCTTGCCCTGCACCGGTCAAGAAAAATCGTTCAAATTCCTGTTGAAAACGGTCGGAAAAGGCTGGAAGCTCCGGCAAAGCGCAGAATATAATTGCCAAATCGCCGCCGCTGTACTAAAATAGACGAAAAGACGATCCAGGGAGGGGTGAGCGGCATGCGCTGCTTTGTATTCGCCGCGGGTGATTGCTTCGGCCTGCCGGAGCGGCCGGCCCCGGGCGATCTCATCATCGCGGCGGACGCGGGCTATGCCGCCTGCCGCGCTTTCGGGCTGCGCCCTGCGCTGGTCGTCGGGGATTTTGACTCTTCCGACGCGCCGGAGGGCGAGACGCTGCTGCGTCTGCCCGTGGAGAAGGACGACACCGACACGCTGCACGCGCTGCGCGTCGGGCTCGAGCGCGGCTGCCGGGACTTTGTGATCCTCGGCGGCACCGGCGGGGCGCGGCCCGACCACACGCTCGCCAATCTCCAGAGCCTGCTCTTCCTCGCCGCCCGGGGCGCGCGGGGACGGCTCTACGGAAACGGCGTCGTCTGGCGGACGGTCTGCCGGGAGCGCGTGGATTTTCCCGCCGACATGCGCGGGACGCTCTCGCTCTTCTGCCTGGACGGCGAAGCCCGGGGCGTGAGCCTGCGGGGACTGAAATACAACATGGAGCAGGGGAGCCTCCGCTCGGACTTCCCCCTCGGCGTGAGCAATTCCTTCGTGGGGCGGCGCGCGTCTGTGGAGGTCGGGGACGGCTGCCTGCTGATGATGACAGAGATCCAAGAGGAACAGAAATGAAGCACTATCAGGCGGGACAATGCGATATTGCCGTGATCGGCGCGGGACACGCGGGCATCGAGGCCGCGCTGGCCGCGGCGCGCCTCGGCATGGACACGGTCTGCTTTACCGTCAATCTCGACAGCGTGGGCAACATGCCCTGCAATCCGGCCATCGGCGGCACCGGCAAGGGGCATCTCGTGCGCGAGCTCGACGCCCTCGGCGGCGAGATGGCGAAGGCCGCGGACAGGGCCTGCATCCAGTACCGGATGCTCAATCTCGGCAAGGGCCCGGCGGTGCATTCGCTGCGCGCGCAGGCTGACCGGCGGCGTTATCAGGAAGTGATGAAGCAGACGCTGGAGCGGCAGGAGCATCTGCGCCTCAAGCAGGCGGAGGTGGTCGATCTCACGGTAGAGGAGGGTCGTGTCTGCTCCGTCACCACGCGCACCGGCGCCGTCTGGCGCTGCCGGGCGGTGATCCTCGCCTCCGGCACCTATCTCGACAGCCGCACCATCATCGGCGAGGCGCTCAAATCGGAAGGGCCGGACGGCCTTTCGGCGGCGGTGCCGCTGGCCGGGCGCCTGCGCGCGCTGGGCCTGCCGATGCGCCGCTTCAAAACCGGGACGCCGCCGCGCGTCAATGCCCGCACCGTGGATTTTGACCGCATGGAGCGGCAGGAGGGGGACGCTGAACCAGTGCCCTTCTCCTTTACGACCGAAGAGCCGCCGGTGAACCGCGCCGTCTGCTACCTGACCTATACCAACGAGCGCACCCATGACATCATCCGCGCCAATCTCGACCGCAGCCCGATCTACGCGGGAGTGATCGAGGGCGTCGGCCCGCGCTACTGCCCGAGCATCGAGACGAAGGTCATGACCTTCGCCGACAAGCCCCGGCACCAGCTCTTCATCGAGCCGATGGGCCTGAACACCGAGGAGCTCTATATCCAGGGCTTTTCCTCGTCGATGCCGGAGGAGGTGCAGCTGCAGATGCTGCACACGATCCCGGGCCTGGAGCACGCGGAGATGACCCGCCCGGCCTACGCCATCGAGTACGACTGCATCGACCCGACGGCGCTGACGGCGGCGCTCGAGTGCAAGGCGATCGCCGGCCTCTACGGCGCCGGACAGTTCAACGGCTCCTCCGGCTATGAGGAGGCCGCCGCGCAGGGCTTCGTCGCGGGCGTCAACGCCGCGCGGAAGCTTCGCGGCGAGGAGCCGCTGATCCTGCGCCGCAGCGATGGCTATATCGGCACGCTGATCGACGATCTGGTGACCAAGGGCACCAACGAGCCCTATCGCATGATGACCTCGCGGAGCGAATACCGGCTGCTGCACCGGCAGGACAACGCCGACGAGCGCCTGAGCGGGATCGGGCTGCGCATCGGCCTGGTCAGCCCCGAGCGCCATCAGGCGGTGCTGGATAAATATGAGGCGGTGCGCCGGGAGATGCGCCGTCTGGAGCAGACGCATCCGGTGGTCTCTGCCGCGCTCGACGCGCTGCTGACAGAACGCGGCACCGCCCCGGCCACACCGGGCGTGTCGCTGGCCGATCTGATCCGCCGCCCGCAGCTGAGCTATGCCGATCTTGCGCCCTTCGACCCCGAGCGCCCCGCCCTGCCGCGCGCCGTGCGACAGGAGACGGAGATCAAGCTCAAGTACGAGGGCTATATCCGCCGCCAGCTCAGGCAGGTGGAGGAATTTGCCAAAATGGAAAACCGCCTGCTGCCTGCGGACATCGACTATGACGCGATCGGCGGCCTTCGCCTCGAGGCGCGGGAGAAGCTCAAGAAGATCCGCCCCGAGAATTTCGGCCGGGCCAGCCGCATCTCCGGCGTGTCCCCGGCGGATATCTCGGTGCTGATGATCTATGTGGAGGGACGCCGCCATGAGTAAGGTCGTTCTGGGCTTTTCCGGCGGGGTGGACTCCGCCGTCTGCGCGGCGCTGCTGAAAAAAGAGGGCTGTGAGGTGCACGGGCTGTACCTCGACAACACCGATGAAAATGCCCGCCGGGACGCCGTTCAGACGGCGGAATACCTCGGCATCGAGCTGCGGGTGCTGGAGATCCGCGGCGAGCTGGAGGACAAGGTCTGCCGCCCCTTCGCGGAGGCCTATCTCCGGGGCGAGACGCCGAATCCCTGTGTGATCTGCAATCCGAGGGTAAAATTCAGGAGCCTGCTTGCCGAGGCCGACCGCATCGGCGCCGAGCGCATCGCCACCGGGCACTACGCCCGCGCGGAGGGCGGCGCGCTCTACAAGGGGCTGCCCGCCAACGACCAGAGCTATATGCTCTGCCGCCTGACGCTTGAGCAGCTGGAGCGGGCGGTGTTTCCGCTCGGGCGCTATGAAAAAACGCAGGTGCGGGCGATGGCGGAGGATCTGCGGCTGCCGGTGGCGAAAAAACCGGACAGCATGGAGATCTGCTTCATCCCGGACAAGAACTATATCCGCTGGCTGTCGGAGCGCGCGGCGCTGCCCGGGCCGGGGCGCTTCGTCTTTCACGGCGAGACCGTCGGGACGCACGAGGGCATCCACCGCTACACGGTCGGGCAGCGCCGCCCGGGGCTGTATGAGGGACGCAAGGTCTATATCAGCCGCATCGACCCCGCGACCAACGAGATCGAGCTTTCCCTCTGGGAGGAGCTTTTCCAAACCGAGGTGCGCGCCCGGGACTTCAACTGGCTGATCGAGCCGCCCGTCGGGCGGGAGATCGCCGCCACGATCCGCGTGCGGCACACCAAATGGGAGGAGCCGCCCTGCACCGTGACGGCGGACGCGGCGGGAAACATGCGTGCCGTCTGCCGGTCGCCGGTGCGCGCGCCCGCGCCGGGACAGTCGGCGGTGCTCTACGACGGCGACCGCGTCCTCGGCGGCGGCTTTATTGTCAATTGCGAAACTTCGTTTCACAATTGAGGACTCGCGCTTATCGCGCTCGGCCTGCGGGAGCCAGGCCTCGCTTGGTCGGCGCGAGGGCTCGCACGGCTCGCCTCAGGGAGTTTTTGCTGTGGCAAAGCGACAGCAAAAACAGACCAGATGACAATACTTCTCCGGCTTAATGATTTTGATTGATTGTTTTGGCAGAAAGGGCTTCTCGCCGGGCGAGGGCCGTGGTATACTGACAGCAAAGCAAGGAGGGCTGGGCATGGCAGAGAAAAAGAAGAAAAAAGAGATTTTGTGGAAGGACAGGAAGCGCACCTTCCTCGGCCTCCCGTGGAGCTTTACGCGCTACCGGCTGGACGAGGAAAGCCTCACCGTCGAGACGGGCTTCTTCAACAGCAACGAGGATGAGATCCGCCTCTACCGCATCACCGATGTGACGCTCAAGCGCAGCTTCGGGCAGAAGCTGCTGGGCATCGGCACGATCCACTGCGACAGCTCGGATGTGACGATGCAGAATTTCGACATCAAGAACGTCAAAAACCCGAAAAAGGTCCGGGAGCTGCTGTCGCGCCTCGTCAACGAGTCGCGTCTGCGCAACCGCGTCTTTACCAGCGAAAGCATGAACGGGCACCCGCACGGCCTGGAGGGCAGCATGCCGCCTCCGCCGGAGTTTGAGCCGCCCGAAGATCCCGAACAGTAGATCCAAGACCACTACAGAAGGGAGGATGACGCACATGAATCCGATCCTCGCTTACTTCCTGATCGCTCTGCTGGGATATCTGCTCGGCTCGTCCAACCTGGCCTACTACATCGCGCGGCGCCGCGGCATCGACATTCATCACACCGGCAGCGGCAATCCGGGCGCCTCGAACGCGATGATGCTGATGGGCTGGAAGACGGGCATCCTCGTCGGCGTGCATGACATCGGCAAGGCGATCCTTGCCGTGTGGCTCTGCTCGCTGCTTTTCCCGCAGACGCCGCTGTGCCGGGAGGTCGCCGGCGCCGCCTGTGTCCTGGGGCATCTGTTCCCCTTTTATCTGGCTTTTCGTGGGGGCAAGGGCTTTGCCTCCTGCCTCGGCGTGATCGCCGCGCTCAACTGGCGCTTTGCGCTGATCCTGGGCGTCGCGATCATCGTTGTGGTGCTCATCACCGATTACATCGTCGCCGGCACGATGCTCACGGTCGTCTCCTATCCGGTCTACTGCCTGGCCACACACCAGCTCATCACCGCGGCCCTGCTGGCGCTGGTGGCGCTCATCATCATCTTCAAGCACCGGGGCAACTTCGTGCGCATCCTCAAGGGCACCGAGGTCGGCTTGCGGAGGGCGCACAAGGGCGAGCTGCGCGTGAAGCGATGAAGGTTTTGCTGATCGACGGCAGCGCCCGCGGCCTTGCCGCGCTCGAGGCCGCGGCCGAAGCGCTGCGGGAGAGCGGGGCGGAGACGGAACGCTTTTTCCCGGTCCGGACAAGGGAGCTGATGTGCTCCGGCTGCGGCGCCTGCAAGGGCGCCGGCATGTGCATCTACGACCCCCGCGGCCAGGACTTTGTCAGAGCCGCGGCGGACTGTGACGCGCTGCTCCTCGCCGCGCCCTGCGGTCTGTTCGGGCTGGATGTGGACGTGAAGAACCTGCTGGAGCGGGCGGCATCGCTCACACAGCGACGGGCGGACAGCCCCTTTGCGGGGAAAGCCGCGGCCGCGCTGCTGATCGGCCGCCGGAGCGTCCGGGCGGAGGCGCAGCTGCGCGCGCTGCTTGCGTCCCTTGGCCTGCCGCTTCCGGAAGGCGTGCTGCCCGCCGTGCGCGGGGAAGGCCCGGAGGCGGAGGCCGCCGTCTGCGCGCTCGCGCGGCGGCTCAGTGGAAGAAAGGAGCAAAACACATGAAAAAAGAAATGCCGTCCCCGGATCAGTGGCTGCGGGAGGCCAAGGCCGACCCCTCCGCCGCAGGCTGCGGAATGTACCTGATGCACAACGGCACCGTGCGCCGGACCGCCCGCGCCGCCGTTCGCCTCGGGCAGAAGGACACGGCGCCGGTGCGCGGGATGCGCTTCAGCTATGACGCGGCGCTGGTCGAGCGCGCCGCGGCGGATACGCGCGCGCTGCCGGGCGTCGGTTATGTGCGCGTCTGGCTCAACGAGGGCGAGCTCACGCTCGGCGACGACATCATGCTCGTGCTCGTCGGGGGCGATATCCGGCCCCATGTGGTGGACGCCCTACAATATCTTGTGAGCCGCCTCAAAACCGAGTGCGTCCGCGAAGAGGAACTTTTTGCATAAAATCGGCAAAACCGGATTGCACGCAACCAAATTTCCCTGCGCCCCGCGGCCCGCGCCGCGAGGCGCTTTTTCTGCCGTAAGGCAGAAATTTCCGGTTGACCGAAAAGCACTTTTCTCCCCGAAAAACACATATTTACACAGGGGATACGGAATTCTACAAAAATTGAAACCACACTATATTTTGGGGTCAAATCGGTTACAGAGCGGATTTTATTCCTACATTTAGTGTTTTCCTCTTGACAAGAGCAGCGCGGAGGACTAATATAGCTCACGAACGCAAAAGATTGGGAGGACGCCCATGCTGATCTCGGGTCTGCAAAAACTGACGCTGCTGGATTTCCCCGGCCATGTGGCCTGCACGGTGTTCACCGCCGGCTGCAACTTCCGCTGCCCCTTCTGCCACAACGCGCCGCTGGTGCTGCCGGAGAGGATCACGGGCGATCCGAACGGCGTGGAGACGGTGCTGGACTTTCTGAAAAAGCGGCAGGGCATTCTGGACGGTGTGGCGATCACCGGCGGCGAGCCGCTGCTGCAGCGGGACATGGCGGATTTTCTCCGCCGCATCCGGGACCTGGGTTATGCCGTCAAGCTCGACACCAACGGCTCCTTCCCGGACCATCTGAAAAAGCTCGTCGGGGAGGGCCTCGTCGACCGCGTGGCGATGGATATCAAGAACAGCCCCGCGCGCTATGCCGAGACCGTCGGCTGCCGCGAGCTGGATCTCACGGCTGTCGAGCGCAGCAAGAACTTCCTGCTCGAGGGCCGGGTGGACTATGAATTCCGCACCACGGTGGTCCGGGGCCTGCACACGGCGGAGAGCCTCATGGAGGCGGCCGCGTGGATCCGGGGCGCGAAGGAATATTACCTCCAGCAGTTTAAAGACTCCGGCGATATCATCAACATCGGCTCGCTCGGCGCCTTCAGCGACGCGGAGATGTGCGCGCTGGCTGAGCAGATCCGTCCCATCGTCCCGAGCGTGAAGCTCCGGGGCGTCAATGTAGCAGAGAAATCATCTTGAGAGAGGAAAGAGAGACATGTATCAGGTAGTAAAGCGCGACGGCAAGGTCGTCGAATTTGACATCAAAAAGATCGCGGAAGCCATTCAGAAGGCTTTTGACGCGACCAAGACCGAGTATAACGAGAGTGTCATTGATTTTCTGGCACTGAAGGTCTCGGCGGACTTCCTGCCGAAGATCAAGGACGGCAAGGTTGCCGTCGAGGACATCCAGGACAGCGTCGAGGCCGTGCTCTCCCGCGGCGGTTACGAGCAGGTCGCCAAGGCCTACATCCTCTACCGCAAGCAGCGCGAGAAGCTGCGCAACATGAAGTCCACCTATCTGGACTACAAGGAGACCGTCAACAAGTATCTGAATGTCACCGACTGGCGCGTGAAGGAGAACTCCACCGTCACCTACTCCGTCGGCGGCCTGATCCTCTCCAACTCCGGTGCCATTACCGCCAACTACTGGCTCAGCGAGATCTATGACGAGGAGATCGCCAACGCCCACCGCAACTGCGACATCCACCTGCACGATCTCTCGATGCTCACCGGCTACTGCGCCGGCTGGAGCCTCAAGCAGCTGATCCAGCAGGGTCTCGGCATCCCGGGCAAGATCAATTCCTCCCCGGCCAGCCACCTCTCCACCCTCTGCAATCAGATGGTCAACTTCCTGGGCATCATGCAGAACGAGTGGGCCGGCGCCCAGGCCTTCTCCTCCTTCGACACCTATCTCGCGCCCTTCGTCAAGGTGGACAACCTCAGCTACAAGGAAGTCAAGCAGTGCGTGCAGAGCTTCGTCTTCGGCGTGAACACGCCGTCCCGCTGGGGCACGCAGGCGCCCTTCTCCAACATCACCCTCGACTGGACCGTTCCGGCCGACCTCAAGGATCTGCCCGCGATCGTCGGCGGCAAGGAGATGGAC
>ODAJ012180544.1_pt1 | contig 14697 bp, 15 predicted proteins | sample 1539241 | NCBI WGS metagenome assembly ODAJ01 (sample SAMN02144231, study PRJEB22623) | gut metagenome | biome: sheep rumen | host: Ovis aries | place: New Zealand
GAAGGCTTAAAGAAATGCAGCCAGCTGTTCAGGTTGCGAATTTCAAAATTCCTCCCGCATACGCCCTTACCCATCTTGCTTGAGAGATAGGACAATTCGGCGTGGGTTTCATTCTTGGCATAACTGACCTTGGCGAGAAAGAAATGCTCAGGCAGTTCATCGTCAACCATATACCATAAACTAACACCTTTAGAATCATCTCCATATAGCCTCCACATATTGAGGTCGTCTTTCTTGCTCATCCTGCTTCCAGAAAGAATAAAACTGAATGTATCAGCATTTGAAGATGACGTTCTGGCTTGAAGTCTGCTAATAACATTTGACTGAGGCATGGCTTCGCTGATAAACTTTTGGGCATAATCGTTTTCCGTCTTGTCGTTCATGCATACCGTACTGCACATGCTCTGCTGTCTCTCAGACAATGTACGGAACAAAGAAGCAAGGCTGGTATAGCGACATAACCTCTTCGGTGTTCCTGATGTGCTGCCCAATAGCGAGCAGAAGAACAGGCGTTCGTATTGCGGAGTGAGCATGAAATAGGTTCCATGATCCTCAATGACGTCTGAAAGTTTCTTTTCCTCTCTTACTCTGGACACAAATGTCTGCATCCTTCCCCTTATCAGCGACGAATACGTCTTCTCGAAAAAGTCAGCAACATCCTCTATTGTCATGGGTATGCTTGAAGTTGAGTGATATCCCTCTAATTTTTCCAACAGGCAATCAGTATCACATTCGAAGGAAGACTTCATGTTGTTTCTCGTATAAACCTTGCACGACAAACTGGTAGGAATAAACGCATCAGTGTCTCTAAGCACAACATAAAAGGAAGCCGTCCCCATCTTTTCTTCACGGATCCCCATTGCCTTCCTGCTCATCCTGCCTGTTTCGTCAAACTTGAAATAAGCATATTCCAATCCGTCACGCAACAAGACAAAATCAGACTCACAACAGATGTGGTCGCAATACCTTCTTATCTCGTACCTGTTATCTTGACCGCTTACGGACTCCCGTAATATTCTTTCTACTTCATTGATATGCATGGTAATTAGTATTTCATTCCAAATGCAAATATAGTAACTATTCTCAAAAAATTCAATGATCTGGTCATAATTTTTGAGACTTGCCCAATCTGACAGGTCGTTCTGTGCTTAAACCTTATCTGTAACTCTTGATGTCAGAATATGTAATTAACCATATCACTATCTTTTTCGGTTTTTCCACATATGTAACAATTGAAATGCCCATTCCTCGCTTACACCTATCTCTTTGGCTATTTCTGTGTAAGATATGTTGGGATTCTCCTCAAACAATTTTTCAAAAGATTCTTTATACTTAGGTGGAAACATTCCTAACCATGTGTCTAAATTGCTGAACTTCAAAGATGCCGGAGCATCTTGGCCAAGGGGTTCACCATCTTTATATACCGGCAACCTTTTTTCCGCAACCCCTTTTCTTCTCACTATAGTAGAGTCTTCATCCATAATAATGAATGATTTTCCTTCGGCAATATCTTTTTTGCAAGATTCCGAATAGTCAGATGCCCAAGTATAATGAGGATGGATGGAAGAATCTACCTTGATTATCGAAATATAAGGAGCAAAGCAGTAGTCTTCAAATTCTGCATCTGATTCAAAATAGATGTTATTACCAAATGTCTGCATGATTTTTGTTTTGTTTAGTTTTAATATAATATAGTAACTTTTCTCAAGAAATTCAATGATTAGGTCATATTTTTTTTCTTGACATTATAAAAGCAATGCTAATATGAGAATTGAAAAGAGGAAAATAGCCCAAATCACGCCAAGTGAGGTGGCACATCCATCCCATAGAATTTTAAAGATGGCTGCTCCCCCTTTAATCATCCATCCAAGTGCACTACCTCCAATAAAGGCAAAAAAAAGTAGTATTATGATGAGGAGTATTGCTAATATGCCCATAGGCTTAGATGATATTATAAAATAAGTAGCAGCAACTATTTTTTAATAAATGAATAAAGGCACCAATTATAAATAATAGATAGATTGACCTCAAATCGGTCATTAGAGCTTTCTTTTTTATAACTTCTATTGTAAGAGGCTGATAATCTTTATTATTGTGCTTCTAATGACCGAAGAGGGATTATAGATACTTTATAACTAAAATATTTTTTGACGAATTTATGGAATATTGGTAAGTATTTTTTTTGTTGAATGATCTGTATATGAAATAATCTGTACGCCATTATAATCATCACCAACTTTACGACCAGAAACATCATACCTTGCTATTTCTTCAACTGGAGCAGATTGATAACTATGCGAATTTAACGCAGTTTGGTCATTCTCGATCACAATAAAATTCTCAATAGAACTATCGTTAAATGCACTTTCTCCAATAGCCAATTTTATATTACGACTAGTAACAATGTTATGAATCTTAAGGGTTTTTAAATACTTTGTTCCTTGAAAAGCATTATTATTTATACGACGCACAGTGGATGGTATTTCGTATTCCTCACGTGGATTCATAGCAGGATATTTTACCAGCACAATGGGAATACCCTCATTCAACATATACAATACGCCATCAACAGACTGAATGGTATTATTCTTGTCGAAATATGACGTTTCCATATAGCCTGAAGGATAGTTAGATAAGGTTTCTAGCGACTGAGCATTTACATTGATTGACATCACCATAAATACTAAAACAAAAATCTTTTTCATAATTTTAATTATATTTATTAGTTTATTTATAATATATGTATTTTTTACCATTAATAATATAGAGTCCTTTTATGGGATTTGTGATCCTTTGACCGTAGATATTGTAGTTTGCAGAATGCTTGACATCGTATCCAACAGGAGTTTTTATGTCAGTTTGTTGCCCCACATTAACAATCGCTGTTGCCTGTAAATTTGTTCCATCTGTCGTAGTGACCGTAATAATAGCCTGTCCATCTTCTAAACCGACGAACTGCCCTGTTATCTCATCTACATGCAAAATCGATTCGTCACTGCTACTCCATGATAAGTCTTTCTTAAACGTATTTTTAGGCAAAACAGTTGCTGTCGCCTGCCCAGTTTCTCCTATTCCACAATTATAGGATGAATTGTCAACAGTAATTGAAGTCGCTTTTAATGCAGGTATGTCGTCAACGATGCTAATACCATTCACAATAGCCTGCTCCCACCCAATATTTGAAGCATATAATTCCTTCAGACCTTCGTAGACATGAACAATAGGATTTCCACTTGAACTAAATGGGCTATTCGTGTAAGGTATTGTTTGAGGTGTAACTGAATAATTGAAAACAGAGGTCAATTGTTTGCATTCAGAAAATGCGCCGTCGCTTATCACCGTTGTTTTATAGGGGATGGACACCTCCTCCAACTTATCACATTTAGCGAAAGCACTTCCTCCAATTTTAAATAAAGATTCGGGAAAATCTACATATTCTATACCAGTATTTAAAAAAGCTTGTTCTCCTATTTCTGCCAAAGAATTGCTCCACACCACATCTTTCAAGTATGAACAATCTCTAAATGCAAATGGCATAATAATCTTTACAGAATTAGGAATTTGGATACTTTTTAGAGAGGTTTGCTCAAAAGCATATCCAGGGATTTCTGTTATTGATTCACTTAATTTAATACTTTCTAACCATGTGCAATAACGAAAAATCCCATACCCCATTTTAACAACTGAATTAGGAATTTCAATCTGCTTCAGATTTATGCACCAACGGAAAGCCTCCCAACCGATCTCCTTAACTGTATTGGAAAAATTAACTTCGTCCAACATCTGACACTGAAGAAATGCATCATTACCAATAATTTCAAGTCCTTCGTTCATTGTGACAGATTTTAGGTTCCTACACTCCCAAAATGCATAATCACCAATTTTCTTTACTGATTTAGGAATAACCATATCGGTTAAACTTATGCAGCCTTGGAAAATATTATTACCAAGTACTTCTATATTATCTCCTCCTTTAATACTTTTCAAATACTCACAACCTTTGAAAGCATCTTCACCAATGGAGATTAGCGAATTGGGCAAATTTAGACTTGTTATAGAGCAACCTTCAAATGCTCTTCTCTCTATTTTTTCTAACACTCCATTACTCGAAAAGACTACGCTTTGCAAACTAGTGCATCCACTAAAAGCCTCATAATCTATGATCTTGATAGTTTTGGGGATAATAATGGTTGTTAAATTACCTTGACCCATAAATGCTCTGTTATTTATAGCTATCACGGTATAACTATTCCCTTCATAAGTAACTGTGGAAGGAACATTTACTACACCTGAATAATAGGTGTAAATATCACTTCCGACTGGTTGCGTAATCTCAGCAGTCAACTCTTTTGAATCGAGGCTATACCATATGCCATTGACTTCCCTTGTAATAGGTAGTGCTAAAACTTTGACACTTAACAATGTTAAGAAACAGAATAATACAAATAGTTGTTTTTTCATATGCGTTTTTTTATATTGTTTAACTACATAAAACTATCTTGAAGTAATGTTTTATTTCCTTCTTTTTTACATTATTAGCTTTAGGTTGATATAAGTTTTCATTACAGGCACAAAGAGTGTGAGCCTTCTCTACATTCTCTGTCAGAAGGTTCTGGAATACCCGTAGTAAAAAGAATGAAAATCAGCCCACACCTGTAGAGATATGTGAGCTGCCCCCACGGAGAGGAGACTGCGTTACTATCAATACAGACTGTGAGGCATTTCCGCTTCTTCCCTTACTACAGCGAATTTTCCAGATTTACTGACGGGTTAAAGCTAAAGTGCTCTCCTCGATGTCGTGATCTCTTACGAAACCACGTCACAAAAGTAAACATTTTTTTCGAAACGCCAAACATTGTGAGCTGATTTTTTTATTTTTGCACAAAATTAAGGACAGAAAAAGAAACGTACAAGTCCTTTTCTGTCCTTTTGCTTTCTTATAATAAAAAGGTTGTTTGACTACCTTACAATCCCTCGTGCCACAGGAGTTTGAAGAAGTCAAGCACATAGATGCATTCTATATTGTCTGTGCGACGATTGCCATAATTTTTCAATTCCTCTGCTGGAGATTTTCAATCATTTTCTGTGGCAAAGTTAAGAATTTTTTTATCTTCAAAATAAATGAGAGAAAAAGTAGAGAAAAGAAGAATAAAAAAATAACCTCCTAAGGTCACTAAATCGCTCTCAAGGCGCATGAATACTGGGCTGAGGATAGTGACCTATGTTTGCCGACAGGTCACTATAGAGGTCACTTTAGACCTCACTATCTGGCAAGAAATGATAGGAGTTACAGAAGTTAGCGCTTCGCTTAGGTGTGAAGACAATACTTGAAACTATGGTGACCTATACAGTGACCTTCGTAGTGACCTGTATAGTGACCTCTCCAGAAAAGAGGTCACTATCGTGAAGCCGCATAAACACTGGGGTTAGAGGGGCATAAGTGAGGTTATGAGGTTTTTTTAAAAAAACAGGTAAATACTAACGTTTTTTACCAACGGTAGCATGGCTTTTCCCCTCTTTTGGTAAAAGCTATGCTTTTAGCGCTAAAAGTAATGCTTTTAGATGCAGAAGTAATGCTTTTAGCTGCAGATGTAATGCTTCTGCAACCTGAGAAAATAGGCACTGCCCTGAAATGGGGCGGTGCCTATTGTCGTTTTAGTTGGAAATGGAGAGTTTGAACTTTGCAAATTTCTCTGCGGCTTTGGTAGTCTTTTCTATGCCTGCCTTCATCTTTTCTTCGTCAGTTTCAAAGGTGTCCATGTTTCTCTCGCCAGTGAAGTCTAAGGTGATGGTTTCGCCGACTTCGCCCTCAAGGAAGTTCTTGAACTGCTCTCCGTCACTATCCTCTGTACGCCATTCTCTTGACGAGATGTCCTTAGGATTGAGGTCGTCGATGTTTCTGCCTTTCTCGTCTTGTGCCTGACCTACTAACCACATTTGTCCGTATTCGCTCACCATGCTTTCTGTAGGGACTTTTTTGAGCAGTTTGAAGGTGATGCTGACTTTAGGGAAGTGGTAATCATCCATATCTACGGGTATGGTGCCGTCGTCTTCGGGCACTACTTCTACTGAGCCCTTCAGTTCTGATGGCAGAAGGATGTTTTCTGCTTTCAGTACTGCGATGTGATTAGCTTCAGGTACGTGCTCTTCTTCCTGAGACGGTGCCTCGCTGGTTGCTACGGTGTCTGCTGTTGTGCTGGCTGGTTGTGTCTTGCTGCCGCACGCGGTGAGCATCATGCCTGCTACTGCCATGATGCTGAAAATAGATATTTTCTTCATGATGATTTGTTTTTAGAATGATTCTTTTACGACTTTGAGGCTTATCTCCTGATAGCGTTTTTTCTGTTCAGGGGTCATCTCGTCTTCATTGAGTTCTTTCTCCAGTTCTTTGCATTCGTCGGCAATACCTGAAAACTCTGCCGTTTTCTCCAAATCGCCGTTTTTTATTGCTTTGTTTGCTTCGATGCACTTGTCGGCAAGGTCTTCATACTTGTCGAGTGCTCTGTCGATTTTGTTCTGACATGAAGTGAGTGTCAGACTTGCCATTGCCACGAGGGCTAAAAAGATTTTTTTTCTCATAATTGTTACGTTTTTTTTATTGGTTAGAAAAAATGGTGTTATGATTATTTAAGTTTCGCATGTGCTCAACTTCTCAGGAGTTAGAGGGAGTTAAGAGGAGTTAGAGGGAGTTAGAGGACATTACTGTAAACCATACGATAGTCAGATTAGATGTCTTCTAACTGTTATACTTCAATCAGTCGAAATACATGAACCACTTGACGAGCTTGCCTTGGGCATTGAAGTAGAAGTCGCCGTATTTCTTGTCGTTGCGCAGGGCATAGCGGTAGTCGGTGCCGAAGGCGTTCCACTGTTTGGTCTGGTTGAGCCAGAAGAGTGAATAGACGTCGAGGTTGCCACTCTTGCGTGTGAACTTGAACTTGCTCAGTCCGAGTCCCTTGCACTCATCTTCTACCTGGGCGCGGGATATGCCTTTCTTGAGGGTGCCGATGAGTCCTGTACCATCAGCCTTGTTAACACACAGAACCCACTTGCCTTCGGTATAGGCAAGCATTGCGCATAGGGTGTTGCCTCTACGGGTAATCATGAATCCTGAATTTTCACCCTCGATGGTTGGCGCGACATCTACTTTGCCTGACCATGAAAAGGTTGTTCCGTCTATTTCTTCCGACCTTTCCATTTTGGGTATGTTCAGGGTGATGGTGACGGTTCTGCCCTGTGTGCCGAAGGGGATGATTTCGAGAGTTGCCTTGGTGCCATCTAACGTGGCGGTTGGTTCGCCAGGAGTTCCGCCCTGCATAATAAAAATGGCGTCTAAGGGAGTGGCGACTTTGTAGGCGCCGACGATGGTGCGTCCTCCCTTGGTGTGCTTCTGGGCTTCGAGTATGATGCTTCTTTGTGCAACGGATGCAACGGGAGTGAGCATTGCGAGGGCAATGAACAGGGTGTTGAGTAAATGCTTCATAGTAGTGATGAATTTTTGTTTTAGTTAGACATGTTTATTGATTCTGCTGGCAAAGGTATGGTGAGAAAAAGAAACGTGCAAGTCCTTTTCTGTCCTTTTGAGGATGGGTTTGCAAATTTGCGAAAATATTAGTAACTTCGCAGCATGAAACATGAATTGCTGAAACAAGAGGTGGAGCGCACGATGGGCAGGAGGCTGCTGGTGGCGCATGATTACGAGGAACTGAGCGCGCTGGTGTTCAGGCATACGAAGGAGAACCTGTCGCCCACGACGCTGAAGAGGCTGTGGGGCTACCTGAGCAATGAGAAGGTGGCTACGCGTCGCCACACGCTGGATGTGCTGGCTCGCTTCATAGGCTACAGGGGCTATGATGATTTCTGCTCACATGCTGGGGAACTGGATGAGGTGCAGAGCGGTATATGCACTGAGGAGAGGATAGCGACGGAGGAGATGCCTCGCTGTCAGCGACTGGTGATAACATGGCGTCCTGACAGGCGCATAGTGGTGAAGCACTTAGGTGACAGCATGTTTGAGATACTGGAGGCTGAGAACACGAAGCTGAGTGTGGGCGACACGTTCCGTTGCCACCTGATGATACAACACGAGCCGCTGATTCTCGATGAACTGAGGCACGAGGGACTGCCTCCCACCACCTACGTGGCAGGACAGAAGAATGGAGTGACGATTGGAATTAGAAATTAGAAATTAGGAATTAGGAATTAGGAATTAGGCTCCGAGCTTTGCTCAATGGTCTTTACACCCCTCTCGGTCTCCCCGTTAGCGGGGAGCAGAAACGCCTGAGCACCGTTAGGAGCGCAAGAATTAGAAATTAGGAATTAATAGGGCAGTTCGTCAATTCGTTTTAACCAGGGTTTGCAGTAGTGCGTTCCGATGTATTGTTTTAGTTCAAGGTCGGGAGTGGCGTTGAGTAGGTCGTAGGCTTGTCTGATGCCTGGCATGGTGATGTAACGCTTGTGGGTTGCGGTGTCGAGCATCTGCTGAAAACCTGTAGCTTTCATCTTGCGGTCGATGATGCTTTTCTGTTGGCGAAGGTATGCCTGATGTTGCTGTATGGCAGACTGCTCAGCCTCTTGCTGGGTGTGGATGCGTTCCACCTGCTGACGTATGGAGTCTGCCTTGGTGTTTATGGAATCGGTCTTTTTTTTCTGAATATTTATCTCCTCTTTATTGGCTTGGCTGACAACAGCAATGGAGTCGCTGAGTGCCTGCACCTGCTGACGGTTGTGGGAGAGCCCTGCGAGGAACAGCATTGCAGCCATAACCACGAGACAGAGGATGAGAGCTGCACGCTGTGGCCACAGAAACCATCGGCGGAGGTGACGCTGAATGAGCGACACATCCGCATAACGCTGGGGCAGAGGGGCGAGACACCTGCTGATGACGGCACGCGAGCGCCAGCCTAAGTTCAGCTGACGGAGTATGCAGCCGATGGCATAGACATCAGACGGTCCTTCAGGTGCCATATAGTTCTCAGTGCCTGCAGGGGCTTTGAGTATGGCGTGGCTGTCGGTATCGGAGAGTCCGAAGTCGATGAGTTTGAGATGCTGCCCATCACTTGTCAGCATCACATTAGAGGGCTTGAGGTCGCGATGCTGTGTCTGTCTGCTGTGCACATAGGCAACAGCCTCGAGGAGCATATCAGCAACGTGCAGACGCTGGCTGAGGGAGGGGTGCTCCTGACTGAGCCACTGCCTGAGGGTGATGCCCTCTATCCATTCCATCACGATGCAGAGACCATAGTCAGCCACCTCTTCGAGTGAGACGACTGACACCACCATAGGATGCTGCAACTGGCAGGTTATCTCATATTCCTTGCGAAGGAGAGTCTGGTACATGCTGTCATGGCGATAAGGTTCCTTCAGTGCCTTGAGCAACCACCAGCGGCCATAGCGCTTAGCCCTCACCAGCTGACTGTAGCCCTGGGAGGGTAGGAGGGAGAACTCGCTGAACTCAGCCGAGATGCTCACGCCCTGTTCTGTGAAAAATGATTCGCTTGACGACATATATCAGATGGGGACAAAAGTACAACAAATATTTGGCATAAACAAATTATGTCGCAAATTATTTGGAGGTTACAAAAAAAACTCGTACTTTTGCAAGGCGATATTTCGTAACGGGAACGTTAACGGGGACGGGAACTAAAACTAAACTATACAATAAAAAACAAAAGAATTATGAAGAACATTTCATTAGACATCACAAAGGCTCAGCAGTTTCTGCCTGCTGGAGCAGTAATGGCGTTCAAGGACAAGGTGGCTGAGGCTCAGAAGGGTCTGGAAGAGGGCACTGTGCCTGGCAATGACTTCCTTGGCTGGCTGCACCTGCCATCAAGTATCACACCTGAGTTTATAAAAGAGGTGAAGGCTGCTGCTGAGGTGCTTCGCAAGAACAGCGAGGTGGTAGTGGTAGCTGGTATCGGTGGCTCATACCTGGGTCCGCGTGCCGTGATTGAGGGCATACAGAACACCTTCGCTTGGCTCATACAGGACAAGAAGAACCCTATCGTGGTGTTTGCTGGCAACAACATAGGCGAGGACTATCTTGCCGAGCTGACAGAGTATCTGAAGACCAAGACATTCTCTATTATCAACATATCAAAGAGTGGTACGACAACTGAGACGGCGCTGACATTCCGTCTGCTGAAGACACAGTTGGAGCAGCAGGTAGGCAAGGAGAAGGCTAAGGACCTGATAGTGGCTGTGACTGACGCTAAGAAGGGTGCCGCTCGCACATGTGCCGACAAGGAGGGTTACAAGACATTCGTAATACCTGACAACGTAGGCGGTCGTTTCTCAGTGCTCACCCCAGTGGGACTGTTGCCTATCGCTTGCGCTGGCATCGACATAGAGCAGCTCGTGGCTGGTGCTCAGGCTATGGAGAAGGCTTGCGGCATCGACGTGCCATTCGAGGAGAACCCTGCTGCTATCTATGCTGCTACTCGTAATGCCCTCTACCAGGCTGGCAAGAAGATAGAGATACTCATCAACTACCAGCCTAAGCTGCACTACTATGCTGAGTGGTGGAAGCAGCTCTACGGCGAGTCAGAGGGTAAGGACGGCAAGGGTCTGTATCCTGCATCATGCGACTTCACCACCGACCTGCACTCTATGGGTCAGTGGATTCAGGAAGGCGAGCGTACCATATTCGAGACCTGCATCAGCGTGGAGAACCCAGAGAAGAAGCTGCTCTTCCCATCAGATGCTGAGAATCTGGACGGACTGAACTTCCTCGCTGGCAAGCGCATTGACGAGGTGAACAAGAATGCTGAGCTCGGCACTCGTCTGGCTCACGTAGATGGTGGTGTGCCAAACATCCTCATCTCTATAGAGCGTCTGGATGCCTACAACTACGGTCAGCTCATATACTTCTTCGAGAAGGCTTGCGGCATCTCTGGTCAGCTGCTCGGCGTCAACGCATTCAACCAGCCAGGCGTAGAGGCTTACAAGAAGAATATGTTTGCACTCCTTGAGAAGCCTGGATATGAGGCTGAGACAAAGGCGATAAGAGAGAAGTTAAACAAGTAGTCAGAAGTTAAGTAGTTAAGTAGTTAAGACAATACCTGAGACCTCGACAGTTAAAGCAAATGTCTTAACTCCTTAACTCCTTAACTCCTCAACTCCTTTAACGAAAAGAAATGAAATACGCATTAGTAACAGGTGGCTCTCGCGGATTAGGCAGAGCCATCTGCCTTAAATTAGCAGAACAGGGCATTCCTGTAGTGATAAACTATGTGAGCAACCAGCAGGCAGCTGAGGAAGTGAAGGCGCTGGTGGAGGCTCAGGGCGTGAAGGCCGAGTTGCTGAAGTTTGATACGGGCAACGTGAAAGAGGTCGATGCAGCCTTGGAGGCATGGGAAGAAGCACACCCCGATGACTACATAGCCTACCTCGTAAACAATGCTGGTATCAGGCGCGACAACATGATGTTCATGATGCCTGAGGAGGACTGGCACGCCGTGCTCAACACCTCGCTCAACGGTCTGTATTATGTGACAAGAAAGGTGCTACCCAAGATGATGATGCGCAAGCATGGTGGCAGCATAGTGAACATGGCAAGCCTCTCAGGACTGAAGGGACTGCCAGGACAGACTAACTACAGTGCTACGAAGGCTGGCATCATAGGTGCCACAAAGGCACTGGCTCAGGAGGTGGCTGCAAGAGCCATCACCGTCAACGCCGTTGCCCCAGGTTTCATAGAGAGCGACATGACCAAGGACCTCGACGTGGAAACCCTGAAACAGCAGGTGCCCTGCAAGCGCTTCGGCAAGCCAGAGGAAGTGGCAGACCTCGTCTGCTTCCTGCTCTCAGACAAGGCTAAGTACATCACTGGCGAAGTGGTGAGCATCAATGGAGGACTGTATACTTAGTTGAGTAGTCAGTAGTTGAGTAGTCAGTAGTTAAGACGATACCAGTGTCCTCAGCAGTCAAAGCATATGTCTTAACTCCTTAACTCCTTAACTCCTCAATCCTCATAATTAATTAATAATTCATAGTTAAAAAAGACCTTTCGGGGTCTTTTTTTTGTTATAATTTCATAAAATTTGAGTATTGTGAGGTTTTCGTGTTATGAGTAATTTTGCAGAGGATTTTCAACCCTGAGAAATTACACATTATTATATATATATGACACGAAAACTACTTTTAATAGCGCTTACCCTCGCTCTCGCTATAGGCATTCAGGCACAGGAGACGAATAGCGAGGTGGATGCTTCGACAGGTGCCACGAAGAAGGAACAGCCTGCCGAGCCCCGTAACAATAATGAGACTAACAGAAAACTGGAGAAACTCATTGATGCTGCCTCCCGTCTGCACATAGGCGGATATGGCGAGGCAGTGATGACACGCAATTTCTACAGTCAGAGTTTCAACAGATATAAATACCCTGAAAGATACAAGGATGACAAGAGTCACGGTCGTTTCGACCTGCCCCATGTATGCCTCAGCATAGGCTATGATTTCGGCAAAGGCTGGACCTTCGGTTCGGAGATAGAATTTGAGCATGGCGGTGCTGGCGGTGCCGTAGAGATAGAGGCTGAAGAGGCAGGCGAATACGAGGCAGAAGTCGAGAAAGGCGGCGAGGTGAACCTTGAGCAGCTATGGATAAACAAGGAATTCTGGAAAGGGAAATTCAATGTTAGGATGGGCGAGATAATTGTGCCAGTGGGCTATAGCAATGCCTATCACGAGCCAAACAATTTCTTCACCGTATATCGTCCTGAGGGCGAGGCAACCATCATGCCAAACACATGGCACCAGCTTGGTATTTCACTATGGGGCAGACTGAAAGACTGGCGCTACGAGGCACAGTTTCTCTCAGGTTTGAACTCGGAGAGTTTCACGGCAGAGGATTTTGTGCACTACGGGGCTACCAGTCCCTATGAATTCAAGGTGGCAAACAACTATGCAGCAGCTGTGCGTGTGGATAACTATTCTGTCAGGGGATTGCGCATAGGACTGAGCGGCTACTACGGCTACACCTTCCGCAACACCCTTCGTACTCCTGGCACCAAGTATGAGGATGTTACTGGTGCGTTAGGCATCATAGCACTCGACTTCACCCTGAAACGCTGGAACTGGATAGTGCGTGGCAACATAGACTATGCACACTTCAGCGACGCTGATGCTATATCTTCCTACAATCAGGCAAACTGGACTCACCATAAATATCAGGACGGCAATCCACACCATTACACCAATATAGGCAAGAATGCGGTGGCATACGGCATAGAGGCTGGCTATAACATTTTCTCACAGATAAGGAAACTTAGAGAGAAGGACGAGAAGATGTATGTGTTCGGACGGTTTGAGCATTACAACACTATGGCATCGGGCACCTATCAGTCGCTATATAAATATACCAAGAGGTATCGTTTTGCCTTGGGACTGAACTATTCACCAATCAAGCAGATAACCCTGAAGGGTGAATACTCATACCGCTTCTTCAAAAAACCAGACAATAACGGTCTGACACCAGACAGTCCGATGTACGTACAGCCATACAATAACGAGCCAAGTCTCAGCCTGAGCGTCACATATCAGGGATGGTTTCTGTAGATTATAGATTATAAATTATAAATTATAAATAAAAAATATAGCAATGATGATCAAGAAATTTTCAAGAATGGCAGTAGTAGCTGCCACAGTAGTGGCAGGTTTTGCCTCATGTTCTGACAATGACGGGGTAGGTGCCTCAATTGTTCCTGGTACTCAGGAAGCTATCAACAAGGCTTGTGCCGACTGGCGCACAGCTCGTGCAAACTGGGAAAACACCGAGGCATTCCTCTTTGGTGCGGCTGATGTTTATTCCATCGACCCTCACACTGACACATGGCCTGTAGCGTCAACCGACCTTGCTAACGTATTGCGTGATAATGACAAGATGTCAAACCTCTCAACTTTCCTCAAGACAGCAAAGTCTGATATCTTAGGCTATCACGGCATTGAGTACGTTCTCTTCCGAGATGGTTCACCCCGTAATATCAACCAGGTTACGGAGAACGAATACAGATACATCTGTGCAGTAGCAGAGGACCTCTACAACGCCACAGCTACCCTTGAGGCTACATGGGATGCCAATGAGAGCAATGCAGAGCGTAAGAAAGTGGCACAGGAGTATGTGTCAACCCACTATGCACTGGATGATGAGGGTAATGTAACGGAGGAAGGACTGGTATATGAAAACTTCGGCAAGGCATTCAAGAACCCAGGTGCAGGCAAAAGATGGGAGACCAATCTTGACGCCACACTCGAGATTATCTCTGGTTGTGTGGACATAATAGGAGAGGTGGGCAACTCAAAGATAGGACTGCCTTACACTGGTGAGGATGTGACATACGTGGAGTCACCATACGCATGGAACTCCATCACCGATTTCTATGACAATATCATCAGCTGTAAGAATGCCCTCTATGGCTCTGTGGGTGCAACAGCTCCTAATGACAAGTCGCTTATCTATTTCTGCCTGAACAGTAATAACAATACCCTCAAGACTCAGGCACAGACAGTACAGACAAAACTCGACAATGCCCTTGCTAAGATTAAGGCGATGAAGTATCCATTCGTGAATAACTATTCTGACTCATCATGTAAGACGGCGATGGATGCCCTCACCGAACTGAGCACAGCCCTCGATGCTCTTGGCGAAACACTGAAGGGTTACAGTGGCAATACTGAAGTTCAGAATGCATGTAAGGA
>ODAJ011938707.1_pt1 | contig 14683 bp, 43 predicted proteins | sample 1539241 | NCBI WGS metagenome assembly ODAJ01 (sample SAMN02144231, study PRJEB22623) | gut metagenome | biome: sheep rumen | host: Ovis aries | place: New Zealand
GCAATGAAAGGCAGGATTGTTTTATGACAGTTAAGGAATTATATGATTATTGCAAGGAACGAGGAGTAACAGACTTCGAAATCTATATAAATGAAATATCCGTTAACGGCTGCTTTGTCGGTTATGAAAAGTTAACTCAGGATGAGATAGATATTGGCTATGCAGAAAGAATGATAACGTTCTAAAATAAGGAGACTGTTTAGTGAGTTTTATAGAAATAAAAGAACCACTTAATACAAAACATCCGACATGGATCATAGCCTTTTGTCCAGATACAGATTCGTTTTTCGCAACGAATGAACGTTATTTCTTTTGGGAATCAGAGGAAGAATTCGATTCTGAGGAGGCTGCTATATATTATTTCGAAAGGCATATATGGCGCTTTGTAAATATCGAAAGATATATTATGAAGGATATGATGTTTGGTGATAAGTTTTCTAATATAGATAGGATTTGGCTGGAGAATACACAGAAGTGGTATATATAAGAGGGTTATTTGAAATGGAAAAAGAATTTAATTGTAGTAAATGTGAATCAAGATTTCATTGTAATGACAGAGATTATGTAGAAGAAGCATTGTCAAAAATGGAAACACGAGAAGATAACATTTATAATCCTGGATCATTTATTTATTTGATGAGATGTTCTAAATATAAATATGACGAAAATATACTTTGATGCAGATAATACAGTACTTTAATCGGAGGCAAAAATTGATAAACGTGTATTATATATATAAATATGAAGATGGCACAGTCTTAACCATTGTAAACACTGGATTTTCAATAGCCGAAGGAACCAAAATGAAGGAACTGCATGGTGATTGTGAACTTGAAATAAAACAGGTAAGAATTCAATAGAACGCTTCTTTGATCTGGAGTAGAAAATGAGAAATGTATATTACATTTATAAGTTCGAAGATGGCACTGTTTTAACCCTTGTAAATACTGGGTTTTCAACGGCTGAATTGTGGAAAATGCAGGATCTACATGGGAAATGTCAAATTGAGACAAAAAGTCAGTGAATCCAATAAAAGGAGTTTTTCATTAAGGAGATAGTAATGGATATAACTATTGACGCGTTTGATTATATATCACCGGAAAAAATGAGTGAAATTGTAGAAGATGAAATTAGATATGCAATTAGATCTCAGATTAAAAAAGAGTCTGATATAGAGCGTGTGCTGACAAACTTCACCGCAGAATATATTTTCAAACTCATGGAATCTGAATGGACTGCAAATGGTGTAGATTTCGAAAAGGCTTTGAGAGAAGCTATCAATAATGCAATTGAGAGTGACTATGTTAAATACTACGTGTTCCGCAGAAAAGATGCTTGGGATAGAACAGAATCCCCGGCGGTAAAAATTCTGGATGAGGAATGTGCCAATAGCAGACTGTTAATTCGTGAGATGGTAGAAAAACATATTAAAGAGTATCCGTTTTATGAGTTGGATAGAGATGAAATTGGCAGCGTTATTTATGATGTAATTATGGAAGAGATATTAAAACCGAAAAATTGCGAAGAGTAAAATAATTCTTTCATGGGGATGGTATATGTCAATAGTAGTAGGATGGATCTGGAGGAGGAATTATCTGTATGAATGATGGTTATATTATCTGTGAATATAAGGGTGATTTAGTTCAAGTTCAATTTGATGATGAAATGAGTGGCTGGTATCCAAAATATGATTCTGCCAAAGTTATTAAAAAGAATTGTCGTTCATTAAATGACTATGGTTTACTTTGTGAAAAAGATTGGGAATTTTCTTATAAGCTTGTTAAGGATTCTTGGGATGGATTTCAACCAGTCGATGATTTTATCATACCTAGAGATAAAGGTATAACTATCATGATTGACATTCTTACACAGATAAGAGGTGAAGAATTATAAAATTCATTTTAAATGGCTGTGATATAAGTTTTGTCGCAGAAGCTCCGGAAGATATTACGTTAAAGCAGTTAATAAAACAATGCGATAAAATTAAACCAGATTGGTGTGCTTGTGGTATTTGTTCGTTGGAATATGAACGATATTCAGAAGATACTGAACCGGATATTATTATTGGATATGATTCGGTTAGAAAAGTTAGTGATGATGTTAGTTGTAAAATTACGACAGAAAGTAAATGGATAGATTAAATAATGGCAGAAGAAAAAGCGCTTGAAGCATTTAAAAATCTATATAACGACATAGATAAAGATAATCATCTATTTATTGGAACGATTAATCCTGAGATGATTAAGATTGCTATTAATGCCATAGAACAAGTAATCAGATTGAATAATGTCATGAAATGTTGATAGTTATGAAATGAGTTTATTATCTGCGGTGCCGGAATATGTAGACGGATTCACGAGGCGACGAAGCTGGTAAGCGGTACTTCCCCACCTATGGACGCATAGGTCGTTTGCATCCGATGAGAAGTTGAGCCATGTAGGGTGGAAATCCCTACCCGCAGATTTTAAGGGGGCAAAGTTCATGCTAAAAGTAAAAAGCGAGATTGTGATTGATGCTATTAAACCAGAGTGGTTACACCGAGAAATTATAGAGGCAATATCTGATGATAAAAATCTCACGCTTAGTATGTATCATGGTAAAGAAAAATTGTGGGAATATCCAATTGTTGGAATATCCAATACAGATAAAAAAATGAGTGATACGCCGCTTTTAATGCCACGAATAAAAGTGTTTAAATTGAAAGATAATCATATTAGCATTCTTGAATCTATTCGTGGTGATGTAAAAATCTTAATGAAAAATAAAGATGATAATTATGACACGAAAATTATATTACATGACTACCAGGGAGAAAGTCTTTTTGTTACATTACCAAAAGAATGGATTGGTAATGAAATTCTTATGAAATATGACTGGTTCGTTCCTGAAGAAAAGATTGGCAATAATTCATAAAGAAATATCCTGATAAAAAGATTTTTAAATGAGGTATTAGTATGGAATTGTTATTAAACGGTTATCTAACTAAAGACTATAATGATCATCCAGCTTTAACAAAAGAACCACCATCATCTCCGTATTGGGCAAAATCAATTCCCAGAGAAATACAGTGTGAATTTGGGAAAAAATATTATGATATTGGTCTCGGAAAAGATATTAGTTACATCCCAGATTGCTGCATGAGTATTTGGTATACGAATGAAGAATGTACATTTGATGAAGCCCAGGAAGCTTTATGTAATTACTTAGATGGTTATATGACAGTTGAAGTTGCGTATCAAGGCTATTCTGAATGGACGATCACTGGATTGGATTTAGAAGAATTCAGAATTGGTGGACACGATTTAAAGAAAGAACTCGAAGATCATATTGGAGAATACTGCTGGATAAGAATAACAGTAGGAGAGCAATTGAGTATTTAAAGACAGAAGGGTTTGACGAGAAATATATAAGAAAAGCAATAGAGTTAGAATAAAAGTATTCTGTGGGGTAGTAATATGGATTTTATACTTTGCGGTGCGCCAATTCATGATGCCAGAAACATAGAATGGCAATCAAACGAAGATGGCACAGGACAGTTTTGGTTCACTGCTTTGATGAAGGATAAAAATGGAGAAGAACACAACGTAAGGTTTCATATTTTTAGATTGAGAACTGATCCGTTAATGTCCATAGAATCAGTTGACAACAAATTGTATGAAGCTGAAATAGTCGATAATTCATTTTGATAAGAAAGGATAATAAGAAATGACGCAAAAACATTTTATGGATATAGAAAATCTGAGAGAGAATGATACTGATCTGAGACGCGGCAATGGTTATGGATTCGAAAAAGGTGATATTGTCAGCATTACGGAGAAAATCGACGGGAGTAACGCTTCTGTAAAATATGACCCTGAAACAGATCGGCTCGTTGCCTTTTCAAGAAAACAAGAACTATCCTTTAATCGTACTCTCCAAGGGTTTTGGAATTATGTACAGACTCTCGATGTAAAGCCTTTCAAAGATCATCCATCATGGTTTGTATTCGGTGAGCAAAATGGAACAAATAAAATCCATTATAGGCCAGAGTATGTCAAGAAATGGATTGTATATGACATCTATGATACTGATACGGAGCAGTGGCAGCCACAGGATGTCGTAAAGAAGTTCTGTGAAGATTATAACTTCCCGTATATTCATGAACTATATTATGGTCCATTTATTTCATGGGATCACGTTAGGACTTTCTTGCATAGCCCTGGATACGGTGATAGGCAGGAGGGGATTGTGGTAAAGAATCAGACAAAACTCAATAGTCCGGATTCAAGACTTCCGTTTTATTTGAAGATCGTGAACGAAGACTTCAAGGAATCAATGAAAACGAAAGAGAGAGTTATCGATCCTGAGAAAGAAGCAGCGAAAGCAGAAGCGCAAAGAATTGTTGAATCTATTGTAACAAAGAACAGAGTAGAGAAAGAGTTATTTAAGATGCGTGATGAGGGCATCCTTCCAGCGAAACTCCAGCCGAGCGATATGAAGCTTGTTGCACAGAATCTTCCGAAGAGAATTTTCGATGACTGTATGAAAGAAGAAAAGGAATTAGTCGTGGCCGCTGGTGAACACTTTGGGAAGTTGTGCGGGGCGTATACTATGAAGTTAGCGAGAGAAGTGGTTTTGGGTTGAAGAGTATATGGAAATGGATGAAGAAATTAGAGTATGTCCTGTCTGTGGAAGATGTAACAAATATGAAAGATACTCCGAATGGGGGGTGTGGTACTGTTGAACAGCACTATTTTTGCCCCAGATGTACTTACCTCGTTGAGCAAGTATACAGCCCAGTGTACGTTGGAATCAGTACAGATTGTCCAGAGGAATATCTTGGTATAGTTGAAGGATTGGGGTTGGATTTTTACAAGCTGGAGGAGATGCCGTGAACGAATACATCGATAAAATAGATACTATAGATAATCTTGATCCATTTGAGGATGATGTATGATATACACAGTTGAAGCAGTTGGAATTAATGAACCTCGTAAATATATTGTATATTACAATTATGGGGAAAGAAGAAGAGAATTTATTGGTGTTGATAAACTTCCAAAAACAGTAGAAAAATTTATCCATAATAGTAGCAGAAAATTTGCATTAGAGTATGCAACGAATAATAATCAGTTGATACCTAGAACAATTTGCTATGACAATGATTAATTTAAAAAGGACGATGTTATGACATACAAAGAGGAAAACCGTGATTTATTCGCGGTTGATGATAGCTATTTCCTTGCTCATTGTATCAGTGCCGATTTTAAGCTTGGCGCAGGAATCGCAGTTGAATTTAATAAACGATTCAATATGCGAGAAAAGCTACAAGAACTTGTACCGTGGGGCAATAATGAAGATTATTGGGATGCTGATAAATCTCATCACGGATATTGTTTGCGAGTAGGCAATGTATTTAATTTAGTAACAAAACGTAATTATTGGCAGAAACCGACATTGGATACTATGAAAATGGCACTGGAGAATTTGAGGAATACATACTATTATCCTGGCCTTCAACTTGCAATGCCCAAAATTGGTTGCGGATTAGATAAGCTAAAATGGGCTGATGTATCGAAATTAATTAAGGAAGTATTTAAAGATACAGATGTAGAAATTTTGGTTTGTATTAGGGAATAAAAATATAAGAGGGAAATAAAGATAAATGACATACGAAGAAAAGCGTGAACTACGGTTGCAGATTAGCCAACTTCTTTCTGATGCCGGTTTAAATCAGAAAACAATCAAAGATATGGTCGAGGAAGAAATAAAAAACAAAGTAGAACGAGCGGTTGATCAGTGCTTGAATTCTTTGAATAGTCAGTGTTGTTCAGGTGATTATGTATCTGAAAGAATAAGAAAGCTTTTAATGAATACATATTTGAACCAAGCAACATTTGATAGAGTTGTTAAAGAAGAATTAAAAAATAAAGTAATACAAGTTATATTAAAAGATTGTGAGAATGGATAAAACAATGAAATGTCCAGTGTGTGGCAAAGAAAATAAATATCCAAGTTATTCTGAATTTGGTTTTGGTGTAGTTGAGCTGCACTATTATTGCAATAGATGCACATATTTTGCTGAACAATGTTATAGCCCAGTTATAGAAGGCATCAGCACAGATTGCCCGGAAGAATATCTGGGAAGAGCTGAAGAACTTGAACTAAATTTTTATAAGCCAGAGGAAATACCCTAAGCCATGATTGATTCCAGATTTGAAACTTCATTTAGAAATGATTTAAGTGATGAAGAAGAAACTGCCCTGTGCCACCTGTTAGATATGATGACTGCTATAAAACAACAAATTCTTTTAAGAATGGCAATGAAAGAAGAGTCAAATGTTTATAGGCTAAAAGATAAGCCGGAGGAACTACCATGATAATTAAAGGAAAGAATAATGATATGGATTTGGTTGATAGAAATCTAATTGGTAGTTTGGTGGATGTTCATGGAAATGTTCATTATGAAGATATTAAAAACTTGCCGTCAGAGGTTGACATAATCCACTGTTATGTTAATAACAACATCAAAATAATCGGTATTGGTGACAATGTGGGCATTGATATTCCAAAGCCAATCGCATCAATAAACTTTGACGCACTTCATGCTGGTACATATGTGGTGGATGTCAAACAAGATGGGTCTTATTCGGCTGTTTTTGTTGGATCTATGGGGGTATATGAATAATATAACAAGAATAATAATTGCTGGCAGCCGAGAGTTTAATGACTATAGAAAAATGGTAACTAAATTGGATGAACTCGGAATACATCTATTAGCTACAATGGATGATATAGAAATTGTAAGTGGTCATTGTTCTGGAGCTGATATTTGTGGAGAAAAATTTGCAAAAGCGTATAACTATCCATTAAAAATATTCCCGGCTGATTGGGACAAGTATGGTAAAGCCGCTGGTCCAATTCGCAACGAGCAAATGGCAAAATATGCTGCTGAAGCTGATAGAGGAATGTTAATTGCTTTCCCTATTGGTGAAAGTAAGGGAACGAGGAATATGATTAAGTTAGCAAAACAATATGGATTAGAAGTAAGTGTTATATATTGAATTATGATAATGAAAGATATACACAGTGAATGTCAACGCTGCGCGAACTTGAAAGCCTGGAGCATCCATATGAATGGCGAATATGATTATTGTTGTCGATGCAGACCTTCTGGATTTATTAGTAAAGATTTACATTGGGAACCATGTGAGAGGTTTGAGAAAAGATTAAATGAGTGAATATATCAACAAATCCAATGCGATAGATATCATGGATGATCTTTGGAATAGTGCGAAGAATAATAGTAGAGATTTCTATTTACGATTACGAAAAGCCATATATGATTTACCAACTGAAAAAATAATCCATTAGTAAGAATGAGGTAATTTATACCGTGTCACAATTATTCGCCATTACGGATTTTATCAAAATTATTCAGGATAATAGAGATGATAAAGATGTGATGAATGAATTTATTAATTATCTTAGAAGGGAGATACCAAACAATGAATAATGTTTGGGTAGTAACGTATCTGGATGAGAACAATGAGCCGCAGTTAACAGTGTTTGATAATGCACTCGCTGCCAATGCTTGTTATAAATATTTCTATGAAAAATACAGAATGAATGTATGGATCGATGAATGCGAAGTGTACGGAAGCTTCATGATAGCCGGGAATGGAGAATAATGGACAAGAAAAAATATCCCAGATTTTCTGGGTACAAAAATAGCAAATTAAATATTCCTCTTGGCATACATGACAAGGATAATAATGAATTATATTCTGGCGACAAAATCATACTACATGAATATACTGGCAGAATTTTATGGAATCAACATGAAAATGCATATGTATTAGCATTAGATTATAGTCAGTGGTACGGAGAAGATGAGTATTCAATGGATAGCTTTGGGAAGGCTGTTCCGATTCCATTGGACGACGGAGCGAAAATGTCAATATCTTTAATTGAGAAAAATAAGAACTGGAGTATATCATGAAACAATGGAATCCTATAACAGATGCTTGTGAATATTGTAAAGAGTGTGATTATTTCCTGAACGAATTTCCTAACTGTCAGGGTGCATCAACGCTTTGTTGGTGTTTTATCCCGAAGGAAAACTCCAAGTACAAGAATGCGATACTGAAGTCACGCGATGGCACTTTCTGGAACATCTCGTTTGAAGAACGATGATTAAATATTATTTAGGGGGAGTCAGTATTATGAAAGAAGTTAAAATACCAATGTGGAATCCAGAGACTGACGCTTGTGATTATTGCAAGGAATGTGAGTACTTTCTACATGAGTACTGGAACTGCCAGGGAGAATTAGAACCTTGTTTGGAGTTTCTGTCGAAGAGGGATTCTAAGTATAGAAAAGTCGAAATAGTTGTGAGTAAGGAGAACTAAATGCTAAATGACTCATATTGGAAAGAATATAATGATGGAGAAAGGGCTTATTTATATTTATCAGATAATAAAAAGATAGCTTATATTCAAAAACGGGAAAACGCTTGGGACTGCACAATCTATCCAAAATATATTGCAGAAGGATTTTATTTAATGAATATAAACTCTATCGAAGAAGCGGAGTGGCAGATAACAAATTATATTTACGGAAGATGTAATGAAATAGCAAACCAACTCCATAAAATCCGAGATCATCTTCCAAGTATTCATGAGTTGACGGAGAGAGCTAAAAAGTTGCCGATGAATGATTATGTAATTGAATCCGTATCTAAAGTGTATATAAATGATGAATTAATAACGCCGGTTCCGGCAACAATTGAAACGTTTACTAACGAAAAAACCTTTTATTTAAGAAAACCGCTAAATGAATCGAAATCAAATGAATTAGTAAGTAAGATAGTAAAATTCTTTGATAAAGACGGTATGATTGTTGCCAAGATTATCTGGAAACCAGACGAGCCGGGAGATGTAAATAAAGTTAAAATCATTGGAACAATGAGAAATGTAATTAAGGATAAGGTCGAACCTATGGATTTTACATGGGAAGTACCTGGACGAGCATTAATAAATGTAACGAGATGGAGTAGGAATAGTGATGTGGAATCCAGAAACTGATGCTTGTGACTGTTGTAAAGAATGCATATTTTATTTGGATGAGTTCTGGTATTGCGTTGGAGAAAAGGAGCCATGCTTAGAATTTTGCCCGAAAAAGAGTTCTAAGTATAAAAAAGTTGAAATTGAAATAGATAATCGGAGAGATTAATGAAGGTTGCAATTACTGGACATCGACCAGGAAGAATTTCTGGTCAAGAACAAGGGATTAAAGAATGGGTTAAAGATTATCTGAGCAAAGTGGACTGCACAGAAGCATATTCTGGCATAGCTATGGGAACTGATCAAATCTTTGCCAGTGTTGTTGAAGATATGGGAATTCCGCTGATATGCTGCTATCCATATAGAAGAGATAAGTTTCATCCGGTTGAACAAAGGATTAATGCCAAGGCGAAAGATGTACGATTTATTTCGGAGGAATATAGCAAACAGTCCTACTGGATAAGGGATAAATATATGGTTGACAACTGTGATGTTCTTCTGGCTGTATTTGATGGCAAAAAAGAAGGCGGGGCCTGGATCGCTGTGGATTATGCTCAGAGAATTGGGAAACCCGTGGTGTTTTATGAATTTAAGTAATAGGAGAGATTAATGGCTTCCAAAGATAATATATATTGTGATTCTGACAAACGATTAATATATTTTTCTTCAGACATTGATAACAGTTCAATAGGGCTGGCTTGTTATGATATCTTATCAATCAATGAATACGACAATGCAAAAACAGATGAATTAATAAAATATGATAGAAAACCAATTAAAATATATATTAATTCTGGTGGCGGTGATATATATGATATGTGGGCATTAATTGACATCATTCTTAACTCACAAACTCCAATTCATACATACTGTACTGGATATGCCATGAGTGCAGCTTTTAAAATATTTCTCAGCGGACATAAAAGATTTGCAACAAAACATGCCACATTTATGTACCATCAGTTGTGGAATAGATGTAGTGGAAGATATCTTGATGTTATTGAAAACACAGACGAGTTCACTTTTCTTCAAAAAGACATTGAACGGTTTGTTTGTGAGAGAACGAAAATTACGCAAGAAAAACTTGATGATATTAGAAATAAAAAGCAGGACTGGTATATAAGGGCAGAAGAAGCCTTAAAATATGGAGTTATTGATGCAATTCTTTGATAATGAAATGAGTCTTTAATAGGAGGAATAATATGGTAGAAATTAATGATGTGAATTTTAATGAAGAGCTTATGTGCGAAATTAGGATTCCCAGAGGAATTGATAGAGAAAAAATTACTAATCCGTTTAGAATACTTGGATTTGATGTGAGAAAGATTGGTGGTCTTTCTAACGGCGACAATATTTATGAGGTAACTAGTAAACCTACGGTGAGATGATTATGTTTGAAGATTGGTTTGACGAAGAATTAAAATGCAAACATGAAGAGTGTCCGTATAAAACATGTCAGTGGTATAGATATTGTTTAGAAGAACAAGATAGGAATGATTACGCTCGTGAGTATTTCACAGCAAAGTTCTTCCCATTGAATTTTAAAGACACAGAAAAATGCATGTTGTATCTGGATCAATAGAAATGGAGAATAATATGACTATTGAGTTGACAAACCACTATATTGAAGCTTCAGCGGTATATGAAGTGAAAAAATAATTAGTAACACATATGGCAGTATTGAGTATTTTCAGTTCTATTTTGGCGGTGGAAAATATTCTAAAGAATATCATACACCGAGATATACATATAGAATTATTGAAAATTAAGCTTTGTTGGAGATAATGATGGAAGATAATATTAGAACAGTCAAACAACTATATGACGAGTGCGTTAAAAATAATATAGAGAATTATGAAATTAGATGTTTATTAAAATCCTGGGATAATGAAGAGTATATTGGTGAGTTGATGGCTGCTCCATATCCTTTTACACATAATGACCAAGATAATTGCATTAATTTATATTTTAATCAGAAATATAAGATAGTAAATAATTTAAACTAAGTTTGGTTGGAAGGAGAGGATAACTCATGGATCAAGCACCCATGATAAAATATCTTGAAGTTGCAAAACGTATACTGAGTAATTTAAACACCCCACTCGATGGGATGATGAGAATCCATATTGGGCAAATTATATCGGAAGTAATTGACGCATTAAAAAATAAAGGAGAAACATAATGAGGATAATTAATCGAAATGAATTAGCAAAGATGCCAAATGGCACGGTGTTCTCATCATTTAACGGTTATAGTGTTGACGGATTTGAAATTATAACAGGCAGCGATGGTAATGGATTTAATGGTACACTTGATCTGGAGCCAAGTTTTAATTGGGATAATGACCATGCGGAGCGTATTACTAATTGGGCAACTGTAGATACCACCGATTATGATTTTGATGAGGACGCCAGATTCGTTGTTTATAGCAAAAATGAAATACGTGAAATTATTGAATGGTTAAAATGGGCTATTGATGAAGATGGACATCCTGATATGGAGAAGTATTTTTATAAAAACCAAGTAATATCAGAGAAGGAAGCTTCAAAATATACCAATGGTTATGGTTTATGGTGGGGATAAAAAAAGTCTTTAATGAACGATTATGAAGAAAATTTTGATAACTAAGAATGGGAATATCCCAGTTGGAGTATATAACGTTGAAGCAGTTGATAAACATTGGAGTTGGGGGTATCACTGGTTTGATTTTCAGCTAAGTGACGGGAGTAAATCTAAGGATTATCCGATACCAATGTTTCATTATTATATTATAGCAGATAAAGCAAGTCTTTGATGAAGTGATGAATTATGTTTAATGAAAGATTTAAATTGAGAAAATGTAATTGCGGAGGAGAAGTAAAACTTTGGGGCGGTTTACCATCATATCAAGGATATAAAATACTTTGTGATAAATGTGGTGGAAAATGGGAATATCCAAATGTTTATTCGCCAATAGAAGTAGCCAAGATATGGGGGATTGTTAATAATAATTAGATTTGATTGGAGAAAAAATATGAGTTGCAACGAGAATGGTATTTGTAAAATCGCAATAGAACGAGAACAAAGTTGTGGTACGCAGCGACATTATCCGTTACAGTTGGTGGCAAGAATAGATGTTGATGACCTGGTAAAACTATTCGATGAAGCTCCGACAAATTTTGATGGTGAGAACCCAATTTGTAAAGTAAAAGATCCAATTAAATTTACGGAGTTTGTTATCAGGAGATTATGGGACGATGCACCATATGAAGCTGATGATGTTGTTTGGGCGCAGCCGTTGACTTATATCTTTGAACGATTGCTTGAAGATTATAAGCCAGAGTTTCTTGAGTATTTTGAGGAGGAATAAAGAATATGGTTAAAGTATTTACAACAAACAGTGATGGCAAAATTGAACTTACCAAAGATGAGTTGGAAAAATTATTAAACGAAGCATGGGAAGGCGGACGTAGTTATTGTTACCCGGGGCCATGGTCATCTACGAGTGATGATAAAGTAATAACGACGCCACTTTACATAAATAAAGGCGCTAAAATTACTTGTGACACTGCAAATGAAATTGAGGATTTATATGACTAATTTAGAAAAATTAATAAAAGTGATTGCGGAAAGTTCTTATGATGATTTAGTAGAATTTCTAATAAAATTCGCATACTGGGTCGATCCGGGTGGATACAGTGACAACGAAATGATTACGGGTTATTTGGAAGATGATTATGAAGATTAAGTTTTATCGGAGATATTATGACAAATTATGAACAGTATATAAGTAGCTTAACACAGGATAAGTTCATAGATGTGATGCTACTAAACTGTGATAGCTGTCCGGCATATCCCTGTAATGATAAATATAATACAGAAGATAATGTTCTGGATTGCCTGGATAAACTTCGTGATTGGTGTAAGGAAGAATACTGAGTTTTATGAGGAAAGTAACATGACATATGATTTAAAAATCTTGCCTGAATATTTTATGGCAGTTGCGTTAGATGAGAAAACTTTTGAAATTAGAAAAAATGATAGGTGTTATCATGTTGGTGATTGCTTAGTGTTAAGAGAATGGAATGGGCAAGAATTTACCGGAAGAAATATAGTACGATATGTTAGTTATATTCTGTATGATTGGCAAGCAGGATTAAAGGATGGATATTGCATTATGAGTTTGAAGCGCAGCCCAGCAAATGCGGTTATGGATTATTCCGATCAAAGTGGACTTGCTTCAGCGACATGACAAAAACTTAATTTTGTCCTAGAAAGGGTGATTTTCATGACATTAAGAACAATAGCTAAATGTACAAAGATATTTAAAAAGAGTGCTTCTCCTGCTTTTCAGAATATCCAGATTGGTGACAAAATATTGTTTAGCTGTGATATTAAACCATCTGGACGTAACAAAAATACATATGCGACTTATATTTGTTGTAAGAACGAACGCACTGGAGAGGAAAGCAATTTATCTTTTAATCAAATTCCGCGAGTTTTGCAAAATTTTGAATTTGAAGAGATGAAATATTTTTGAATGAAAGGGATTTGTTCTGCTATGACTATTGAATTGACAAATAACTGGATTGAAGCTTCCGCAGCATATAAAGAAATGCCACCTGACGCTATGCAGCCACATGACACTTGGGTTATTGCATTTTGCCCAGATACAGATTCGTTCTTTGTCACCAATCAGATGGCATTCTACTGGGAATCCGAAGAAGAATTTGAATCAGAAGAAGCTGGAATACATTTCTTTGAGCATCAGATTCAATATTTCATTGATGTAGAAGAAAAATTAATGAGCGACATGTTTATTAATGATTGGAATACTGATTGTGTTTTTCTGGAGAACACAAATAGACGATATATTAAAAACTAAGTATTATCATAAGGGGGTAGAAATTGATTAATACCGTTTGTATCGTTTTGGTTGAAGATTCGTTTTCCCGTGAGTTTATAATAGATACGGTGTTTCGCAAGAAAAAAGCTGCTGAAGATTATATAATAAAGCAGTGTGCTAAAACCGGGAAGAATGAGGATAGTTATAAAATTGAGGAACGGGTAGTGTATTAAAAAATTATTGAGGTGAATATGAAAGTATCGGAATTTATCAATAAGTTTGAACAGCTGGGGTATGATAAAGATACAGATTTAATATTTGGAGCATATGATGCTAATGGCGAGTGGTATAACTTCGAATTTGAAGTAGAAGATGAAGATCGCCAACTTAATCCGCATGATAATGCAATAGCTGTTACAATTGATGTACCTGAACAATATTTAAAGCATGAACTGGATGAAGAATTGATGTTGGAAAATTTGACAGATGAGATTTGTGCTGCAGTATGTAAAACAATAGACAATTTTCAAGTAATAAAATAAGTATTTTGTGAGGATAAAAATGGAGAAAAAATTTCTACGAGTAAATGACGCATATGATTTTGGAACATTGGCAGACTGGTATATAAATAGCATCGATAATACTCAGGCGCCGATATGAACTGAAGCACATATCGAAGAATTATTAAATGATTTTTATGTGATACCAAAAAGCGGAATTCCTGATGTGTCAGATGATGAAATAAAAAATTGATTTAATAGGAAAAGAAGATGAAATTTGATTTAGATTTTTGGCTGTATATTGTTATTCTAAT
>ODAJ012183211.1_pt1 | contig 14675 bp, 15 predicted proteins | sample 1539241 | NCBI WGS metagenome assembly ODAJ01 (sample SAMN02144231, study PRJEB22623) | gut metagenome | biome: sheep rumen | host: Ovis aries | place: New Zealand
CTGGGCTTCAACACCCGGGAGGATCTGATCCTGCTGGACGATTTTTTCCGTCTGGGCCTGGCGCCCAGCGTCACCACGGCTGACGGCAGCTTCGGGATTCGGGGCTTTGTGACTGCGGCCATGGAGCTGCCCCACACGTTTTTCTACGCCTGCGGCCCTCAGCCCATGCTCCGCGCCGTGTGCGAAAAAAGCCCCGCTCCGGGCCAGCTGAGCCTGGATGCCCGGATGGGCTGCGGCTTCGGGGCCTGCATGGGCTGCACCATCCCCACCGCCCGCGGCCCCAAGCGGGTCTGCAGGGACGGTCCGGTGTTCGACAAGGAGGAGCTGCTGTGGACAGACTGAGCGTTTCTCTCTGCGGGATCGAGCTGGATAATCCCGTGATCCCCGCCTCCGGCACCTTCGGCTACGGCCGGGAGTTCGCGGAGCTCTATGATCTCAACATCCTGGGCGCCATCGCCATCAAGGGGACCACCCTGGAGCCCCGCTTCGGCAACCCCGCGCCCCGCATCGCCGAGGCCCCCGGCGGGATGCTGAACGCCGTGGGACTGCAGAACCCGGGGGTGGACGCGGTGATCCGGGAGGAGCTGCCCGCCCTGGCCAGGGTGTACCGCAAGCCGGTCATCGCCAACATCAGCGGCTTTGCCCCGGAGGAATACGCGGAGGTCGCCCGGCGGCTGGACCCGCTGCCCCAGGTGGGCTGGCTGGAGGTCAACATCAGCTGCCCCAACGTCCACGGAGGCGGCATGAGCTTCGGCACCGACCCGGCTGCCGCCGCGGCGGTGACCCGGGCCGTGAAGGCCGTGACGAAAAAGCCGGTGATCCTGAAGCTCAGCCCCAACGTGACGGACATCGTGTCCATCGCCAGGGCCTGCGAGGAGGCGGGGGCGGACGCTCTCAGCCTTATCAACACCCTGCTTTCCATGCGCATCGATCTGAACACCCGGCGGCCGGTGCTCTCCAACGTTACCGGCGGTCTCTCCGGACCCGCCGTCTTCCCTCTGGCCCTGCGGATGGTCTGGCAGGTATCCCGCGCCGTGTCCATCCCGGTGATCGGACTGGGCGGGGTAAGCCGCCCGGAGGACGCGGCGGAGATGATGCTGGCCGGGGCCACGGCGGTGCAGGTGGGCGCCGCCAATCTGCGCGACCCCTTCGCCTGCCCCAAAATCATCGAAGGTCTCCCGGCGGTCCTGGACCGGATGGGAGTGGAGCATATTCGAGATATCATAGGAGGCGCATATGCCTAAAGACGTCATCATCGCCTGTGACTTCCCCAGCGGGGCGGAGACCCTGGCCTTTCTGGACCGCTTTGCGGAGGAGAAGCCCTTTGTCAAGATCGGCATGGAGCTGTTCTACGCCGAGGGCTCCCGGATCGTCCGGGAGATCAAGGCCAGAGGCCACCGGATCTTTCTGGACCTGAAGCTGCACGACATTCCCAACACCGTGAAAAAGGCCATGGCCTCTCTGTCGGCCCTGGACGTGGACCTCATCAACGTCCACGCCGCCGGCACCCGGGCCATGATGGAGGCGGCGCTGGAGGGGCTGACCCGGCCCGACGGCACCCGCCCCCTGCTCATCGCCGTCACCCAGCTCACCAGCACCGATCAGGCTGCCATGGAAGGGGAGCTGCTGATCAGAAAGCCTCTGGAGGAGGTGGTCCTCGCCTACGCCCGCAACGCCGCCGCGGCGGGGCTGGACGGGGTGGTCTGCTCCCCCCTGGAGGCAGGCCGGGTGCATGAAGCCTGCGGAGACGCCTTCCTCACCGTGACCCCGGGCGTCCGCTTTGCCGAGGCCGGGCAGGACGACCAGAAGCGGGTCACCACCCCCGCCCGGGCACGCGAGCTGGGCTCGGATTACATCGTGGTGGGCAGGCCCATCACCCGCTCCGAGGACCCGGTGGCGGCCTACCGCCGCTGCAGAAAGGAGTTTCTGGGATGAGAGAAGAACAGATCGCGCAGGACCTGCTGTCCATCCGGGCCGTGTTCTTCCGGCCGGACGAGCCCTTTACCTGGGCCAGCGGCATCCAGAGTCCCGTCTACTGCGACAACCGCCTGACCCTCACCGCCCCGGAGGTCCGGGATCATGTGGAGCAGGGTCTCGCGGAGCTGGTGCGGGAATATTACCCAGAAGCTGAGGTGCTGATGGGCACCTCCACCGCCGGCATCGCCCACGCCGCCATCGTGGGCCACCTGATGGGCCTGCCCATGGGCTACGTCCGCTCCGGCGCCAAGGACCACGGCCGCAAGAACCAGATCGAGGGTCGGCTGGAGCCGGGCCAGAAGGTCGTGGTGGTGGAGGATCTGATCTCTACCGGTGGAAGTGTGATCGAAGTGGTGAACATTCTGCGTGAAGCCGGGGCGAATGTGCTCGGTGTGGTGAGCATCTTCACCTACGGCATGCAGAAAGGCCTGGACCGGCTGCTGGAGGCCGGCGTGGAAAACCACAGTTTGACAAACTTTGACGTGATCGCCCGCGTCGCCGCCCGGGAGGGCTACATCCGCCCCGCGGACGTGGCGAGGCTGATCGCGTTTCGCAACAATCCCAACGATGAAGCCTGGAAAGGAGCGCAAGCATGAGACACCTCATCAACATTCTGGATTTCAGCATCGAGGAGCTGCAGGAGCTCATCGACACCGCCAACGACATCATCGCAAACCCCGCCAAATACAGTGAGGTCTGTCACGGCAAGAAGCTGGCCACCCTGTTCTTCGAGCCCTCCACCCGCACCCGCCTCAGCTTTGAGGCGGCCATGTATGAGCTGGGCGGCAACGTGATCGGCTTCTCGGCGGCCCAGAATTCCTCCGCCGCCAAGGGCGAGAGCGTAGCCGACACCGCCAAGACCATCAGCTGCTATGCCGATATCATCGCCATGCGCCACCCCAAGGAGGGCGCGCCCCTGGTAGCCGCCAACGCCGCCTCCATCCCGGTCATCAACGCCGGAGACGGCGGCCACAACCACCCCACCCAGACGCTGGCGGACCTGCTGACCATCTACCGGGAGAAGGGCGGCTTTGACAACCTGACCGTGGGCCTCTGCGGCGATTTGAAATTCGGCCGCACCGTCCACTCCCTCATCAGTGCTCTCAGCCGCTACGAGGGGCTCAAGTTCGTGCTCATCTCCCCGGAGGAGCTGAAGCTGCCCAGCTACGTGAAAAAAGACGCTCTGAAGGAAAAGGGCATCCCCTATGAGCAGACCACTGACCTGGAGGCTGCCATGCCTCAGCTGGACATCCTGTACATGACCCGCGTGCAGCGGGAGCGCTTCTTCAACGAGGAGGACTACCTCCGCCTGAAGGACAGCTACATCCTCACCCCGGAAAAGCTCGCCAACGCCAAGAAGGACCTGTCCATCCTCCACCCCCTGCCCCGGGTCAACGAGATCAGCGTGGCCATCGACGACGATCCCCGGGCCTGCTACTTCAAGCAGGTGCTCAACGGCAAATACATGCGCATGGCGCTTATCATGAAACTTTTGAAGGAGGCCGGGACCCTATGAATATCGACTCCATCCAGAACGGCATCGTCATCGACCACATCACTGCCGGCAGGGGCATGAAGCTCTATGAGCTGCTGGGCCTGGAGAAGCTGGACTGCTCGGTGGCCATCATCAAGAACGTCCACAGCGACAAACAGGGCAAGAAGGACATCATCAAGATCGACGCGGACATCCCCGTGAACCTGGACGTGATCGGCTATGTGGACCCCGGCGTCACCGTCAACGTGATCCGCGGCGGCGAGCTGGTGGAAAAGAAGCGCATCGACATGCCCGAGACCCTCACCAACGTGATCTTCTGCAAGAACCCCCGCTGCATCACCTCCTGCGAGCAGGAGCTGAAGCATATTTTCAAGCTCACCGACCGAAAGAATAAAGTGTATCGCTGCCTCTACTGCGAAACGAAAGCAAATTAAGGAGAAACGACATGGCTAAAATCATCAACGAGCCTTCCCATACTTTTAACGAGTATCTGCTGATCCCCGGCTATACCCCCATCACCTGCCGCTCCGAGAAGGTAAATCTCCGCACTCCCCTGGTAAAGTTCCGCAAGGGGCAGGAGGAATGCCCCCTCAGCATGAACATCCCCATGGTTTCCGCCATCATGCAGTCCGTCTCCGGTGACCGGCTGGCTGTGGCCCTGGCCAAGGAGGGCGGCGTCAGCTTCATCTACGGCTCCCAGACCATCGAGGACGAGGCCGCCATGGTCCGCCGGGCCAAGAGCTACAAGGCGGGCTTTGTCCGCAGCGACTCCAATCTGAGCCCGGAGGCCACCCTGCGGGACGTGCTGGACCTGAAGGCCCGCACCGGCCACGCCACCATCGCCGTCACCGCCGACGGCAGCGCCGAGGGCAAGCTGGTGGGCGTGGTCACCAGCCGGGACTACCGGGTCAGCCGCATGGAGCCGGACACCAAGGTCTCCAGCTTCATGACCCCCTTTGAAAAACTGATCTGGGCCAAGGAGGGCACCACCCTCAAGGAGGCCAACGACATCATCTGGGAGCATAAGCTGAACTCCCTGCCCATCATCGACGAGGCGGGCCGCCTCTGCTACTTTGTCTTCCGCAAGGACTACGAGAGCCACAAGCAGAATCCCAACGAGCTGCTGGACGCCAGCAAGCGCTATGTGGTCGGCGCGGGCATCAACACCCGGGACTATGAAAAGCGCATCCCCGCTCTGCTGGAGGCCGGCGCAGACGTGCTGTGCATCGACTCCTCCGAGGGCTTTACCGACTGGCAGCGCTTTGTGCTGACCTGGGTGCGGGAGCACTACGGCGACCGGGTCAAGGTCGGCGCCGGCAACGTGGTGGACGCGGCGGGCTTCCGCTTCCTGGCCGAGTGCGGGGCCGACTTCGTGAAGGTCGGCATCGGCGGCGGCTCCATCTGCATCACCCGGGAGACCAAGGGCATCGGCCGCGGCCAGGCCACCGCCCTCATCGACGTGTGCGCCGAGCGGGACCGCTACTTTGAGGAGACCGGCATCTACGTTCCCGTCTGCTCCGACGGCGGCATCGTTTACGACCACCATATCACCCTGGCCCTGGCCATGGGCGCGGACTTCGTGATGCTGGGCCGCTACTTCGCCCGCTTCGACGAGAGCCCCACCAACAAGGTGAACATCGGCGGCACCTACTACAAGGAGTACTGGGGCGAGGGCTCCGCCCGTGCCCGCAACTGGCAGCGCTACGACATGGGCGGCGACAAGAAGCTGTCCTTCGAGGAGGGCGTGGACTCCTATGTGCCCTACGCCGGGTCCCTGAAGGATAACGTTGCCCTGACCCTCAGCAAGGTGCGCCACGCCATGTGCAACTGCGGCTCCCTCACCATTCCGGAGTTCCAGGAGAAGGCGGTGCTGACCCTGGTCTCCGCCACCACCATTGTGGAGGGCGGCGCCCATGACGTCATCCAGAAGGACACCTCCCCCACCATCAAGTGAGGTGCCGATATGAAAAAAGTCGGCATCGTGATGGGCAGCGACAGCGATCTGCCCGTGATCCAGAAGGCCACCGCCATTCTGGAACAGCTGGAGGTCCCCTTTGAGGTCCATGTCTATTCCGCCCACCGCACGCCCGCCCAGGCCCACGACTTCGCGGCCGCGGCAAGGGAGCGGGGCTTCGGCGTGCTGATCGCCGCGGCGGGCATGGCGGCCCACCTGGCCGGCGCCATCGCCGCCAATACCACCCTGCCGGTGATCGGCATTCCCTGCAAGGGTCCCGCCCTGGAGGGGCTGGACGCCCTCTTGAGCACGGTGCAGATGCCCTCCGGCATCCCCGTGGCCACCGTGGGCATCAACGGCGGCGCCAACGCCGCGCTCCTGGCCGCCCAGATCCTGGCGGTGGAGGACGCCGCCCTGGCCCGGCGCCTGCAGGACAAGCGCGCCGCCGATACCGCCGCTGTGCTGGAAAAGGACGCCGCGATCGCGGCAAGGCTGTAAAACCATTTCATATTCTATAAATCAAGGAGATCGATCATCATGGAAAACAAGCTCGTTTACACCGGAAAGACCAAGAATGTTTATGCCCTCCCCAACGGCAACTACCTCCTGAAGTTCAAGGACGACTGCACCGGCAAGGACGGTGTGTTCGATCCGGGCGAGAACAGCGTGGGCCTGACCATCGAGGGCGTGGGCGATGTGAACCTGCGCATGTCCATCTACTTCTTTGAAAAGATCAACGCCGCCGGTATCCGCACCCACTTTGTTTCCGCCGATCTGCAGAACACCACCATGGAAGTCCTGCCCGCCAAGGTTTTCGGCAAGGGCCTGGAGGTCATCTGCCGCCACAAGGCCGTGGGCTCCTTCATCCGCCGCTACGGCGATTACATCGAGCCCGGCACGGACCTGCCCGCCTATGTGGAGATGACCTTCAAAAACGACGAGAAGGGCGATCCCCTGGTGACCAAGGACGGTCTGATCGTCCTGGGCGTGATGACCGGCGAGCAGTATGACGAGATCAAGGACATGACCCAGAAGATCACCCAGATCGTGGCCGACGAGATGGCGGCCCGGGGTCTCACCCTCTACGACATCAAGTTCGAGTACGGCTACGACGCCGAGGGGAAGGTCATGCTCATCGATGAGATCGCCTCCGGCAACATGCGCGTTTACAAGGATGGACAGTACATCGACCCGATGACGCTGTCCAAGCTGTTCTTCGCATAATGGGCGGCTTTTTCGGCGCGGTTTCCCGCCGCGATGTGGTGATGGACGTGTTCTTCGGCACGGACTATCACAGCCACCTGGGCACCCGCAGCGCCGGCATGGCCCTGTGGAGCCGGGAAAAGGGCTGCGTACGGGAAATCCACTCCATCGCCAACACACCGTTCCGCACCCGCTTTGAAAAGGATCTGCCCGACTTTGCCGGCAATATCGGCATCGGCTGCATCAGCGATTCCGACCCGCAGCCGCTGCTGGTCCGCTCCCATCTGGGGCTGTACGCCATCACCACCGTGGGCCAGATCAACAATGCCGAGCAGCTGGTGAACGAGTATTTCTCCGACCACGGCCATCAGTTCATGGCCATGGGCTCCGGCCGGGTGAACAGCACCGAGCTGGTGGCCGCCCTCATCAATGAGAAGGAGGATCTGGCCTCCGGCATCCGCCATGCCCAGGAGCAGATCGACGGGTCCATGACCGTCCTCCTCATGACGGAGGACGGGGCCATCATCGCCGCCCGGGACCGGGTGGGCCGCCTGCCGGTACACCTGGGGCGGGACGGGGACGGCTTCTGCGTTGCCTTCGAGTCCTTCGCCTATCAGAAGCTGGGCTACCGCAACGAGTATGAGCTGGGCCCCGGAGAGATCCTGCGCATCACCGCCGAGGGCTATGAGAGTCTGCTGCCTCCGGAGAAGGACATGAAGATCTGCGCTTTCCTCTGGACCTATTACGGCTACCCCAACTCCAATTACGAGGGGGTCAACGTGGAGGTCATGCGCTGCCGCAACGGGGAGATCATGGCTGAAAACGAGGAAGAACGGGGCGAGCTGCCCGACGTGGACTTTGTGGCGGGCGTGCCCGATTCCGGCGTGCCCCATGCCATCGGCTATGCCAACCGCAGCGGCAAGCCCTTTGCCCGGCCCTTCGTGAAATACACCCCCACCTGGCCCCGCTCCTTCATGCCCTCCAACCAGGCCATGCGGGATCAGGTGGCCAAAATGAAACAGATCCCGGTGCCGGAGCTCATAGAGGGCAAGAAGCTCCTCTTTGTGGACGACTCCATCGTCCGCGGCACCCAGCTGCAGAGCACCGTGGACTTCCTCTACCAGTCCGGCGCTGCCGAGGTGCACATGCGCTCGGCCTGCCCACCCATCATGTACGCCTGCAAGTACCTGAACTTCTCCCGCAACAATTCCGACATGGACCTGCTGGCCCGCCGGGTTGTGAACGAGCTGGAAGGAGAAGAGGGCCTGCGGCATCTGGAGGAGTACGCCGACGCGGGAACGGAGCGCGGCCAATGCCTGCTTCACGCGATCTGCAAAAAGCTGGGCTTCGATTCCCTGGGCTATCAGTCCCTGGACGGGCTGCTGGAGGCCATCGGCATCGACCGGGACAAGGTCTGCACCTACTGCTGGACCGGAAAGGAATAAAGATATGGAAAACTCCCATTCCGCCTCCTACGCCGCCGCCGGCGTGAACATTGAAGCCGGCTATGAGGGCGTCCGTCTCATGAAAAAGCATGTGGAGCGCACCTTCATACCCGGCGTTGTATCGGGCATCGGCGGCTTCGGCGGTCTCTTTGCCCCCGACCTCGGGGGCATGAAGGAGCCCGTCCTGGTCTCCGGCACCGACGGCGTGGGCACCAAGCAGCGCATCGCCCAGCTGATGGATCGGCACGACACCGTGGGCATCGACTGCGTGGCCATGTGCGTCAACGACATCATCTGCTGCGGAGCAAAGCCCCTCTTCTTCCTGGACTACATCGCCATCGGCAAAAACGAGCCGGAGAAAGTGGCAAGCCTGGTTTCCGGCGTGGCCGAGGGCTGCGTGCAGGCCGGCTGCGCCCTCATCGGCGGCGAGACCGCCGAGCACCCCGGCACCATGAGCCCGGAGGACTATGACCTGGCGGGCTTCTCCGTGGGCGTGGTGGACAGGGAAAAGATGCTGGACCCCCAGGCCGTCCGGGCCGGGGACCTGATCCTGGCCCTGCCCTCCAGCGGCGTCCACTCCAACGGCTATTCCCTGGTGCGCAAGGTCTTTGACGTGGAGCATGCGGACCTGGGCCGCTTCGTTCCCGAACTGGGCAAGCCCCTGGGGGACGCTCTGCTGACCCCCACCCGCATCTACGTCAAGCCCGTGCTGGCCGCCCTGGAGGCGGCCCAGGTCCACGGCGTCAGCCACATCACCGGCGGCGGCTTTTACGAGAACATCCCCCGCTCGCTCCCTCTGGGCCTCTGCGCGAGGATCGAGAAGGCGGCCGTGCAGGTCCCGCCCATCTTCGACCTGATCCGGGAGCTGGGCGGCATCCCCGAGCGTGACATGTTCAACACCTTCAACATGGGCGTGGGCATGAGCCTCTTCGTCTCCCCCGACAGCGCCGACAAGGCCCTGGCCGCCCTGCGGAGTCAAGGGGTGGACGCCTACGTCATGGGCGAGATCGTCTCCGGCGAAGACCGCATCCGCCTATGCTGAAGCGGGATCTTATCGACGGCGTTCTGGCAGGGCTGATGGTCTCCATCGGCGGAACGGTGCTGCTCTCCTGCGACAGCCGCTATGCCGGCGCGCTGCTGTTCTGTGTGGCGCTGCTGAGCATCTGCTGGTTCGGCTTCAATCTCTACACCGGCAAGGTGGGCTTTCTGGTGCGGGACCACAGCCCCAGGGCCCTGGCCATGACCTTCACGGGCCTCGCGGGGAATCTGCTGGGCACGGTGCTCGCCGCACTTGCGGTGTCCGCGGCGCTGCCGGCCCTGGGGGATGCGGCCCGGAACGCCTGCGCCGCCCGGCTGACCCAGCTGCCCCTCCAGACCCTGCTGCGGGGCTTCTTCTGTGGGGTGCTGATGTATGTGGCTGTGTGGGTCTATCGGGAGAAGAAGAGCCCTCTGGGTGTCCTCTTCTGCATCCCCGTCTTCATTCTCGCCGGTTTCGAACACTCCATCGCGGATATGTTCTATTTTGCTCTGGCTGGGCTGTACCGGCCGGAAAGCCTGATCTTCCTGCTGCTGGTGGTCCTGGGCAACAGCCTGGGCGGGATGCTGATCCCGCTCCTGCAGCTTTTGAAAGGAGACGCGCGCCATGGATAAAACCCGGATTGCCGTGCTGGTCTCCGGCGGCGGCACCAATCTCCAGGCCCTGCTGGACGCGGAGAAAAGCGGCGCGATCCCCCATGGGGAGATCGTGCTGGTGATCTCCAACAAGCCAGGGGCCTACGCCCTCACCCGGGCGGAACAGGCCGGGGTGGCGGCGCTCACCCTCACCCGCGCCGCCTGCGGCGGGCAGGCGGACTTCGAGGACGCCCTGCAGCGGGCGCTGGAGGAGCGCGGAGTGGAGCTCATCATCCTGGCCGGCTTTCTCAGCATCCTCAGCGCGGACTTCACCGCCCGCTGGGAGAAACGAATCTTGAACGTGCACCCCTCTCTGATCCCTTCCTTCTGCGGCAAGGGCTTCTACGGGCTGAAGGTGCACGAGGCCGCCCTGGCCCGGGGCGTCAAATTCACCGGGGCGACAGTGCATTATGTAAACCAAATTCCCGACGGCGGGGAGATCCTGTTTCAGCAGCCCGTCCCCGTGCTGCCCGGCGACACGCCGGAAGCGCTGCAGCGGCGGGTGATGGAGCAGGCGGAATGGATTCTGCTTCCCCAGGCGGCGGAGCTGGTCTCCGCCCGAATTCAAAAAGAAAAGGAGCGCGGAATATGACAGATTTTCTTGCTTTTCTGAAAAACAACCCCTATCCCGGCCGCGGCATCGCCGTGGGGAAAAACCGGGTCTACTACTTCATCATGGGACGCAGCGAGAACAGCCGCAACCGCATCTTCTCGCTGACGGAGGACGGCATCCGCACCGAGGCCTACGATGCCTCCAAGCTCACAGACCCCAGTCTCATCATCTATCACCCCGTGCGCGCCATGGGGGAGGACCTGATCGTCACCAACGGGAACCAGACCGACACCATCCGGGACATGGGCGACTTCCGCGCGGCCCTGGCCACCCGGGAATACGAGCCGGACGAGCCCAACTGGACCCCCCGCATTTCCGCCCTCTGCCGCAGGGACGGCAGCTTCTCCCTCTCCATCCTCAAGCGGGTGGACGGGCGCTGCCTGCGCTGCTTCTATGACTATGAGGGCTGCGACGAGGGCAAGGGCTATTTCATCAGCACCTATCAGGGGGACGGCAGTCCCCTGCCCAGCTTCGCGGGCGAGCCGCTCTGCATCGACATGCCGGAGCCGGAGGCGGTCTGGGAAGCGCTGAACAAGAACAACAAGGTTTCGCTTTACGCAAACGTCAACGGGAAAGTGAAGCTCTTCAATAAACATCTGGGGGATTAACCATGAACGAACTTGAACTGAAATACGGCTGCAATCCCAATCAGAAGCCCGCCCGCATCTTCATGGCGGACGGGTCCGACCTGCCCGTCACGGTGCTCAACGGCCGGCCGGGTTACATCAACTTCCTGGACGCGCTGAACTCCTGGCAGCTGGTGAAGGAGCTGAAGGAGGCCACCGGGCTTCCCGCCGCCGCCTCCTTCAAGCACGTCTCCCCCGCCGGGGCCGCGGTGGGCCTGCCCCTCAGCGAGATCGACCGGCGCATCTACTTTGTGGCCGAGGGGGCGGAGCTGAGCCCCATCGCCTGCGCCTACATCCGCGCCCGGGGTGCCGACCGGCTCTGCTCCTATGGGGACTGGGCCGCTCTCAGTGAGATCTGCGACGCCGCCACCGCCGCCTATCTGAAGGAGGAGGTCTCCGACGGCGTCATCGCCCCTGGCTACACCGAGGAGGCTCTGGCCATCCTGAAGACCAAGAAGAAGGGCGGCTACAACGTGGTCCAGATCGATCCGGACTACGTTCCCGCTCCCCAGGAGTATAAGGATGTGTTCGGCATCCGCTTTGAGCAGGGCCACAACAACTTCAGGATCGACGAGAGCCTGCTGGAAAACCTGGTCACCGCCAACAAGGAGCTGCCGCAGCAGGCAAAGATCGATATGATCGTCTCCCTCATCACCCTCAAGTACACCCAGTCCAACTCCGTCTGCTATGTGAAGGACGGCCAGGCCATCGGCGTGGGCGCCGGACAGCAGAGCCGCATCCACTGCACCCGTCTGGCGGGGCAGAAGGCGGACAACTGGTATCTGCGGCAGCACCCCAAGGTGCTGGGATTGCAGTTTGTGGCGGGCATCCGCCGCCCCGACCGGGACAACGCCATCGACATCTACACCTCCGACGAGTATGAGGACCTGCTGCGGGAGGGCGAATGGCAGCGGGTGTTCACCGTGAAGCCCGAGCCCCTCACCGCCGAAGAGAAAAAAGCCTGGATCGCCACCCAGAGCGGCGTCACCTGCGGGTCCGACGCCTTCTTCCCCTTCGGGGACAATGTGGAGCGCGCCAGGAAGTCCGGCGTGCAGTACATCGCCGAGCCCGGCGGCTCCATCCGGGACGATCATGTGATCGCCACCGCCGACCGCTACAACATGGTCATGGCCTTCACGGGCATGCGCCTGTTCCATCACTGAGAGCGGAGGCACCGCCATGAAGCTTATGGTCATCGGCGGCGGCGGACGGGAGCACGCCGTCATCCGCAAGCTGAAAGAGAATCCCGAGATCACCCAGATCTTCGCCCTGCCCGGCAACGGCGGCATCGCCGCCGACGCCGAATGCGTTCCCATCGGCGCCAAGGACATTCCCTCCATCGTCTCCTTCGCGGAGGCCAATGACATCGACTACGCCGTGGTCACCCCGGACGATCCCCTGGTTCTGGGCTGCGTGGACGCCCTGGAGGAGATCGGCGTGCCCTGCTTCGGCCCCCGGTCCGAGGCCGCCATTCTGGAGGGCAGCAAGGTCTTCGCCAAGGAACTGATGCGCAAATACGGCATCCCCACCGCCCGGTATCAGAGCTTTGACCGGCCGGAGGAGGCCCTCCGCTATCTGGACAGCGCCCCCCTGCCCACGGTCATCAAGGCCGACGGGCTCGCCCTGGGCAAGGGCGTGATCATCGCCCAGACCCGGGAGGAGGCCCGCGCCGCCGTCACCGACATGATGGAGAACCACAAGTTCGGCAAAAGCGGCGAGCGCATTGTCATCGAGGAGTTCCTGGAAGGGCCCGAGGTCTCGGTTCTGGCCTTTACGGACGGGAAGACCCTGGTCCCCATGGTGTCCTCCATGGACCACAAGCGCGCCTTTGACGGGGATACCGGCCCCAACACCGGCGGCATGGGCACCGTGGCTCCCAATCCCTACTACACGCCAGCGGTGGCGAAGCGCTGCATGGAGGAGATCTTCCTGCCCACCGTGGCCGCCATGAAGGCCGAGGGCCGCCCCTTCAAGGGCTGCCTGTACTTCGGCCTGATGCTGACGAAGGACGGACCTAAGGTCATCGAATACAACTGCCGTTTCGGCGATCCGGAGACCCAGGTGGTGCTGCCCCTGCTGGAAAGCGATCTGTTTACCGTGATGCGCGCCGTCACCGAGGAGCGCCTGTCGGAGGTGGAGGTCAAGTTCCGGGACGCCTCCGCCTGCTGCGTGATCCTGGCCTCCCGGGGCTATCCCGGCAGCTACGAGAAGGGCTTCCCCCTGGCGCTGCCGGAGGACGGGCTGGACCGGATCTTTGTTGCCGGCGCCGCCCTGCGGGACGGGCAGCTGGTCAGCTCCGGCGGACGGGTCCTGGGCTGCACCGCCGTGGCGGAGAGCCTGCCCGCGGCCATCGAGGACGCCTATGCCCTGGCCCGCCGGGTGAAATTTGAAAATGCCTTCTGCCGCAGCGACATCGGCAAGCGTGCCCTGCAGGCGAAGGCGGAGGTCTGACATGGTATATCGCGTATATGTAGAGAAAAAGCCGGGGCTGGACCAGGAGGCCCAGGCCCTGCTGCAGGATGCCCGGGGTCTTCTGGGGATCACGGGCCTCAGCCGGGTGCGCCTCTTCAACCGCTACGACGCGGAGGGGCTGAGCCGGGAGCTTTTCGATTCCGCCATCCGCACCGTGTTTTCCGAGCCCCAGCTGGATCTGGCCTCGGAGCGCATCGACACGGGGGACGCCCTGGTCTTCGCCGTGGAGTATCTCCCCGGCCAGTTTGACCAGCGGGCCGACTCCGCCGCCCAGTGCATCCAGATTCTCTCCCAGGGGGAGCGGCCGCTGATCCGCTCTGCCAAGGTCTACGCCCTTTACGGCGCCCTCTCCGATCAGGAGCTGCGGACGCTGAAGCAGTACGTCATCAACCCCGTGGAGGCCCGGGAGGCCTCCCTGGACCTGCCCGAGACCCTGGCCCTGCGCTGCGAGATCCCCACGGAGGTGGAGATCCTTTCCGGTTTCCGGGAGCTGCCCCGGGCGGAGCTGGAGGCTCTGGGCCGTCGGCTGGGCCTCGCCATGGACGGGGAGGACTTCGCCTTCTGCCAGGACTATTTCCGCGCTGAGGGCCGGGACCCCAGCATCACCGAGATCCGGGTGCTGGACACCTACTGGTCCGATCACTGCCGCCACACCACCTTCAACACGGTGATCGACAGCGCCGCCTTTGCCGACCCGCTCCTGCAGGCGGCCTGGGAGGACTATTTGGCCCTCCGCCGGGATCTGGGCAGGGTAAAGCCCATCTGCCTGATGGACCTGGGCACCATCGCCGCCAAGGCGCTGAAAAAGGCGGGGAAGCTCTCCCGGCTGGACGAGAGCGAGGAGATCAACGCCTGCACCGTGAAGATCGACGTGACGGTGGACGGCGTGACGGAGCCCTGGCTGCTGCTGTTCAAGAACGAAACCCACAACCACCCCACGGAGATCGAGCCCTTCGGCGGCGCCGCCACCTGTATCGGCGGGGCCATCCGGGACCCCCTCTCCGGCCGGGCCTATGTATACGGGGCCATGCGTCTCACCGGCGCGGCGGACCCCCTCAAGCCCGTGAGCGAGACCATCCCCGGCAAGCTGCCCCAGCGCAAGCTGGTCACCACCGCCGCGGCGGGCTACTCCTCCTACGGCAACCAGATCGGCCTTGCCACCGGCATCGTGGACGAGTGGTATCACCCGGGCTACGCCGCCAAGCGCATGGAGATCGGC
>ODAJ011878567.1_pt1 | contig 14671 bp, 26 predicted proteins | sample 1539241 | NCBI WGS metagenome assembly ODAJ01 (sample SAMN02144231, study PRJEB22623) | gut metagenome | biome: sheep rumen | host: Ovis aries | place: New Zealand
ACCACAAAAGCCATTTAAATGCTGACGTATATATCTTTCGTATTCGGCCATAAAAACACCCAATGCAAGTGTATATGAACTAAGTTTCGGTGCTTCATGCCCAAATAAATTCTTGTCAAATGTTATTGTAATAAGCCTGTCACGCAAGTCAATCGTGCTTGCTTCAAACACATACTCATAATATTCATAACGCAATTTCTTGCCACAATCTTCCTTTGAAATATAACCCTTTATAAAGGGATTCCAGATATAAATCTCTTTTTCCATGATATTTATCCTTTAATGCTATTGAAAACACCCATCCGCTTAATAACCGAAACCATGATGTTGGCTATTGGCTCACTCTCCCACTCACATGCACGACTCATCCTTTCCTTTAAATCATGAGGAAGATGGAAATATATGCCATAACATACACACTCCCTACGTATATCGCCACAAACGCCATCACGCACATTACCATCCTCCTTGACAAGCCACTCACAAAAATCCTCATAATTCTCTGTGAGAAAACTCTTAATCTCTTCACGAAAACTCTCCAACTTGAAACGTCCCATATTATTATCTTACTTTTAATTGTTAATAAACTCTGTCTCTTATTTTCTACACCGCAAAGATACAAAGAATAATTGAAATATGCAAATTATTTTGGTTAAAAGATGTTAATCATTAATGATAATGTTATTTATCTTACTACACACCTTATTTACATACCCGTCTGTAAGTTCAATTATATTTACTTCTTTGTTCTTTGATAATGAATATATTAACAACGGATTATGTACTACTGATATAATCTGCGTCTGCTCTTTATGAAATGACAATATTTCAAGAATTTCATCTATATGCTCAATGTCTAAGTTTCTATCCGGCTCGTCCATAATGATAGTCCATTCATTACCCTTAATCTTGTGCTTGCTGACGTATTCAACATACATAGGGTACATATCACCTAATTTGCCGTAATCATATTTCAGTCTCGCATTTGCACTAAACATCATATCAAATAATGAATTCAGCGCAATATTAACACTCTCTCCGGTAGAAGAACGCTTTTGTGACACAAAAGTGCCAAAAGAATTAAAATCTTTCATCGCCCCATCGTTAGAAATTTCACTTGCATGACAAAGACGGAAAGTGTTGCGCTCATAATCCGCATAAACATCTACGCCATCAAGCATCCTTTCCCCATTATAAGTGCGAAATAACTTGTTAATATTACTATTGTAAATGCCCTTGTCACATTCTTTATCGCCAATAAGAAGATATGCACGAATTAAATTCAACAAGGTGGTTTTGCCACTGCCATTCTCACCGACTATAACATTCACACCTTCCTTAAATTCATATCTTGTCCCATTTTTGAAATTATCAAGATTTGACAAATATGTTATCGGTGTATTTTCATTATCTCTTATATAAACTTCTGTCACCATATATTTCCCCTTTTTCTGTCAGTTTTCAAAGATAAGGGCAGCACACACTGATTATGCAAGCCAAGCGTCTGCAACCATACTCTCAAAAACCAAAGATGAATTGTGATGCTTGTCATAAATACCCCACATCTCTTCCTCACTCTTCGCCGTGATAACGTCCGTGCGTTTACGACCACTTTTGTAACTCGTTACGACCTCAAAGCAAGTCAACTCCTTATTAAAATTTTCCATATTCTTAATTGTTTTTTAATTTGACGATGCAAAGGTATAAAGAATTTCTGAAACTGCAAAATTTATTTAGTTAATAATTGTTAAAGAATTATGCGAAAATATACGTAATTTTAACCCACTGATTACTAATAACTTATAAAAAGAAAAAAAGTCTGTTTTTTGTAAATAATTCAGTATCAATAAGTTATAAAAGGCGATTTTTAAGTGTTTGAAAGCCAAATTGGTAAGGTTATCAATACCTTTGGTGGGGAAAAGTGGGATTTTGTGGCGCATCGTGGGTAGAAGTGGGGAGTTATTCATGGCGGAGAAATGAATTTTGAATTGTGAGGAAAAGTTAATAAAAAATGAAATTCTAATTGTGGGGAAATGTGGGAAAAAATCTGTGTTCTGTTTATTTTTTAACAATTTTTTAATTTTTTTAACAAAAAATAGCATTTATTTATAACTTTTATCATTTATTAAAATATGTTAAACTTTACATTTTGTCAGTTTTTTGATTAAAAATGTGACACTTTTTCATTTTTCCTAAAGAGAAAAAGTTACATTTTGTCAAAAATTTTATTAAAAAACTTTACATTTGTCAATTTTATATTTTTTTGATTTTTTAATACTATTTAATATATGTTAATAATTTTCGTGAGGTATGGCTATATAGTAAGTGTGACTTGCCGGTGTATTATGAATGGCGTCTTTATATAGTTTATAATATTCCTCACGATTTTTTTATTTTAATTAAATTAAATTATTATCTATTTGTAAGATTTTTTATGATTTTTACTATATGGAAAAGTTATTTTTCATTATCTATTTGTAAGATTTTATTATTTTTTTTTCTTGATACAAAGTGATAATAATTTTGTATAGGGAATTATTTTAGTTAAAAGGTGTTAAATATTCCGGCTAAAATATATTGATAATATATGTTTATGAAGGAGACCATACTTCAAAGTTTCACCTTTGCCTTTTCAAGTTATTTATTATTGTTTTAACTTGACGATGCAAAGATAGTAATAATATTTGAGATATGCAAATTATTTTATGCTTTTAACATTATTTTAACATTTGTGAATATTTGTAATTTTATTTATTTTGTTTATGGTATAACTTTCAGTGCTTTTACGGCTTTTATTTTGGCTTGTTTTTGTTATACTTTTCCTTTATTTATGGGGGTTATCAGGGGCACGAACGTACATCCTTTGTTTTTTGTGTGTTATTTATTTGGTTTTCAATAAGTTGCGAGGAGGAGGAAGTGAGAAGAGCAAAAACGGAAAAAATGCCCTTAATTGCTGATGAATAGGGCATTTACAGGAGGTGGTTAGTCTTTTTTTTTATTTTATGTGTATTCTTTCATATATTCAATAATTTCTTTCTCTGTTGGGTTTGATGCAACAAATCCGCTATCGCAATAGAAATAGATTTCATTGTCAAGCCAAACGGCTTCTTTATCTCCATCCTCATAGTCATCCTCAATTGCCGCCCATAGTTCATAATCTGCGATTATTACAGGCTCGTTGCTATCAATATCGCTTATTTTTGATAGCTCAATTTCAATTACGGGGTAATCCGTTCCTTTGTAGTTAATGTAACTTTTTTCCATATTGTTTTAATTTTGATGATGCAAAGATAAGCATAATATTTGAATTACGCAAATTTATTTGGTTAAAAGATGTTAAAATTATAAGTCATTGATAATTAAATATTTAGCACATATATCAGGGGAGCAAATGTACATCCATTCATTTTCGTGCTATAACTGATTAGTTATCAAGCCATTACAGGAAGGAGGAAGTGAGAAGGGCAAATTTTAAAAATACCCCTATAAAGCCCGATGAATAGGGGATTTACAGGGGATTGAGTTTCTTTTAATCATTTTCCTCATTATCATCTTCGTCATCTTCGATATAATCTTGCCACGTTTTTTCGTGTTCAAAGATTTCTTCAAGATTATCTTCGATGATATTTTCTGCGGTATATTCGCTAACTGATTCGAGGTTTCCGTAGGCATTGAATTTAATATAATCGTCCGCCCAATTTTCGATATTTCCGAAGAAGACTGCGCGTGCTGCTTCCATTGGTTTATTTTCAAAGTAAGTATTGAAGAATTCCTCGTCAAAGTATTCGAGAGTTTCGTCCGGGTTTCCGTATTCGATACAATATTCGTTATTGATAGCGATTTTGGTATCAATTGGCAATTCGTTGAATTTCTCTACAAATGTTTCGTATTTCATAATGTTTGGCTTTAAATTGTTATTACTTTTTTATTTAATTACAAAATCCGCTTTTTATACATTTTCCTTGTGTATCAAAAATGCGATAAGCAAATCCAAATGACTCTTTTGCTTTTCTGACCGCTTCCCTTATACTTTTATGTTTTGTCGGTGAAAAGATGTAGCCATTCCTTGCATTTATAACCAGTTTACATTCAATTGCTTTCATAATTCCTAATTGATTTTTAATTGTTAATAAACTCTGTTTTTAACTTTCTATGGTGCAAAGTTACAAATAATATTTGAGATATACAAGTTTTTAGTGCTAAAAGATGTTAATAGCCAATTAAATTTGATTATAAATTTCCTTTTGTTTTTTTGTGGGGAGGCTCATCCACCATTTATCAAAGTCCTCATAGTACTTATCCATATCCCACGCATTATCAAGATTATATTCTTTCATTTGTTCCTCTTCCGAAAGATTATTATACCAATCAAAGGTGTAATCAGTCCAATTGACGTTCATACCGCCCAACTTGTAGGCTTTGGTTGTTTCGTCTAAGTCAAAAGACGTACCAATTGTTTTAAGAAAATTCTTATTCATAACTCTTAATTGATTTTTAACGTTATATACTCATTTGAGTACATACTCCGTATGCTCACTTTGTGAGAACATCCATAGGATGCTTGCTATTTGGTTGGGTAGTTATTTTACCCAACCTTGCTATACCACGTCTCACCATTTGAGAATCTTGCGCTTACTGCAAGTTCCATTTCACAATTCTCTTTACAGAACTTTTCGCAGTTCTCGATGTGTGTGTTGATACGTTTTTCAATCCACTTGCGGATGTTCTTCTTTTGCATTTTGAAGGTTCCGGAGTTCCATTTATGGTCATACCCATGCCAATCGACCAAGTCTTCAAGTTCATTAAGGTAGTCTTCAATCAACTCGTCAACATCGTTATATTCCGAGAGATAAAATGAACTGCCTTGTGTGCTTACTTTGATGTCGTAGTCAAGCACTGCGCCCGCATAATAACCGCTACGGATGCAAATCACGCTCTCCACGTTGGTTTCCGTTGTCCACGCGTTGCCATTTCCGAAGGTGAGCCATTCTGTATTTGTTTCACAGATGTTACTTGCGTCCATACGTCTGTTGTACTTCTCTGAAGATGGGCAGTCGAAGATTTTGCCCTCTTCACCGTGATAACGGATATTGTCTAACAAATCTTCCCACTCCCAATCGTCACGCATAACTTCAACCTCCTCACCCTCGTCATTGATGGTGTTGTAGGTGTCGTTGATAGCATAATAACTCTGTGCGTTCCTTACCCAAAAATTTGCAGTTGCCATAATTGTTGTTGTTTTAAGATGTTAAATACTATTGTTGTTTATTTCCGAGTGCAAAGGTACAATAACTTTTTTAATCTACCAAATTATTTTGGTTAAAAGATGTTAAAGGATTTGTTAATAAATCTGAAGGTAATCGAACTCACCTTCCTTATAGGAGCCTGCCTCCGTTGGCACGTTCTTCTGTAGGTACGTGTTATAGACTTCCTTAAAGAAATTGTAGCCTTTGTACATGTTCTTTTTGAGCAGATAGTCACACATAAACACGAAAAGAGTGTCAGACGTATCTGTAACCTTTCTAAAACGAAGGTAGTCATTTGTCTTGTTTACCAACTCAACCACGTATTGTGGACGTTTCTTGCTCTGTGCCATATTATTATATAAATTAAAAGGGTTATACATTCATTTTGACGATGCAAAGGTAATACATTTATTTGAATTGGCAAAATTTTGAAAGAGTTTTTTTTGTTAAAAGATGTTAAAATTAAACACTTTTTAACAAATAATTTTTTTCCATGTCGGAGATTATACTTTAGAGTTTCACCCCTACCTTTATCATTTTTGACATTGCAAAGGTACGAATAAATTTTTAAATATGCAAATTATTTATGTTAAAAAATATTAATTGAAATGTAAAAAAACTTGCACCATCTTCACAGATAATGCAAGCGCATGGTTAAAAGAAACAGAGGGTGTTACTCTCCTTGTTCTAATTCGCGTTTCAAGGCTGCAAGTGCATCCAAATCTGAAAGGCTGATAGAAGGGTCATAGTCGATAATAAAGTCCGTAATATACCTTGTATAGAGTTGTTTGTAACTCTCATAGGCAAACGGCATGGCGAGCACGTTGGGAATTAAGTCAGGCAACCATGAAACAAGTTGCTGCCGTAGTGTCTCCCAATTTGCGATAGGCTCTGCTGTAGGATGGTTGCAGCCGAAATAGAAATAGCGTAGGTGTCGCGAGTGACTGCCCAAATACAGACCGCCAATTTCCTTTGCAGTCATACCGCCATCGATGCAGCACTTCAAATCGTCAGTGTTCTCAATATCAAAAATGTAGTCCACACCATTACGCTCTGATTCTTGGTAGTCGTTATAGGCTGCAAGCACCATTTTAAGCACCATATCGCCCTCGGCACTAAAAACGTTGCGAGTATCATTGATAATTGCGTCACTGATTTTCTGTACCATTGTTTTGATAGCCTTTTCCATGTTGTTCTATTTTTAATTGTTTGACTTATTGTTTTAATTTGACATTGCAAAGGTACGAAAAAAGATTGATATGGCCAAATTATTTTGGTTAAAAGATGTTAAAGCACAAAAAATTCCTTATTTATCTTCACAGACGAATAAGGAATACAAATTTAACTTAATTATGAACTATAATAATATTTATGCTCTATTTCTTTCTAATGCTTGCACCATTGTTTTAACCTTCTGTATAAAAATTCAACATCATTCATTTTTTATCTCATTTTATTTTTACACTGCAAAGGTATATATAATTTCTGAAATAGCCAAATATTTTTGGTTAAAAAACGTGAAAGAATTGTTAATAAATTTGCATCCAACTTGTATCAAGATGACCTCTAAATGTGTGCGGTAACTCGTTGTACTTCTCCAAAGATTCGTTCAGTTCAACAAATACCTTCATATATTCGTCATAGTTATCAATAGCCTTTTGATACTCGTCCATATAGGACTTAAAACTATCAATCCACGCCTTCGTAGAGCGGTCATTGATGGTAGCGTCATAGTCAATTCTGCCTTCTGCGTTGGTCTTGCATTTCAAGTAAATTGTTTCACAATCGTTGTAGTTCCAATCGGACATACGAAACGAAATCTCAATATCTTCATTAATGCTACCTCTATTAACATACATGCGGTCACTGATTTTCTTTGCCTCCTCGTTGAGCGCATTGATGAAACGTGCATTGTAAACCTTTCCGTCAAACTTTGTAGCCATCATTGGGAAATATACGTTATCTACAAAATCCATAATGGTCTTACGCATATTAATACGTTTCTGCATTTCCTTGATAAACTCTTCCTTTGTCTTTCTTGTTCTAATTGCCATATTCTTAATTGTTAATGTTAATACTTATAAAAGTAATAGTAGACGACATCGTCAACATCTGTCATGCTTATATTGAGTAAATCTGCAATTTCATCAATACAAAAGCCGTCTCTATATAAAGCGCATATTGCTTTTTCAATTTTATTCATATTGCCAATGTTTTATGCTAATTGTTCACGTTGTTTTAATTTGACGATGCAAAGGTATATATAATTTCTGAAATAGCCAAATATTTTTGGTTAAAAAACGTTAATGAGTCCTTAAAAGACGTTTAAGTTAAAATTAAACAATATTAGTCTAAAATTATATAAAATTAACATTTCCGTACAATATGTGTTGGAAACTATACTTCAAAGTGTCACCCTTGCCTTTGTGATGTTTATCTCTTAATCACAATGCAAAGGTACGGAATTATTTTGGAATATGCAAGTAAATTAACATTTTTAACATAAAAAAAACTTGTCCTATTCTCACGAATAAGACAAGCGATGGTAAAAAAGAAACTTATTATGCTTCGATTACTGCTTCAGTACAATCAATATCACCTTCGTCAAAAGGCTGTTTTTTGAGATTTTCCATTGCAATTTGTGACGCTTCTTCATAACTCTTTGCCGTAACGGAAAGGACGCGGCTTGCGGTGATTTTGACCCTAAATTTTCGAGCATTTATATCTTGCAAAGTACTTTTGACAAAGTGCAAGATTTTTACAAGGCTTTCGCTTGTATAGCCGAGCATGTCCTCACCGCTAATAATTTCTTTGCCCTCTGTGCTTTCTTCATCGCTGACAAGGACACTTAATGTGCCATAGTTATTTTTAACGGAATAGCAAGCCTGTTTAGACATATCTTGAAAGTCATATTGGTAATGAACAACAAAGGGACAATCAAAATAAAGCAATCCTTTACCCTCAATCAGTGAGCATATTTCTTCAATAATCTCTCTTTTGATGATGTTAATTCTGTCAAAGTAATCCATATTTAAATTGTTATTATTGGTTATTTAATTATGTTCGCAAAGCGGAAACCTTTGCCCCCATTAAGGGACAAGGTTATTTTCCGTCATATAATTTGTTATGCAATATTCGTATAATTTCTTATATGCGTCATTATACACAACATAGGCAATTACACAAGGTATAATCTCATAAAGGTGCGTGACAAGTTGCCCAATAACTTCCACTTCATTCCAAAAAACATTTGGTACTTTATGATTCACACCGAAAAAGAAATAAGGCGAGGTGTTAACTTTTGATTCATTATAAATCGTTGCCAACTCGTCAATTGTCATTCCACCATTAAGGCAGCATTTAACGTCCTCAATATTGTTTATGTTGAAGATATAATCTACTCCGTCGCGTTCCTCTTCTTGATATGCGTTATATGCGTTCAACACAAGTTCAAATAAGGTGTAATAGCCCTCTGTCTTGTTCTTGTTAGCCAAATCGTGTTCAATATTGGCAACCATTTTGTTTTTAAGATGATTTAAAATACTCTCCATAATCCTTAATTGATTTTTAATTTGACGCTGCAAAGGTAATACATTTATTTGAACGGGCCAAATATTTTTAGTTAAAAAATGTTAATTACTACTTTATTTCTTCCGTATTGACCAATCAAAACGATTCGCAAAGCAAAGAAATGAATAAGCATCCTTGTATTCCCTAAAGCCACCTCTTACCAAGTAACCCAAACTATCATATACGCAAAACATAATTTTAAGCCTTTCTAACGTGTTTAAATTGAACCGACCTTTAACTTACCGCAAAAACCATTTGAAACGATAGAAACCGCCTTAAAATGCGAAATTGGACTTGTTGAGACTATTTTAAGTCAAGTCGGTTTTAAAATTTTCTTTTTCTTTTTTATTTTTAATTTTTTCTTTTTATCTAGTCCGGACTAGTACTAGTTATATTATATTTATATATTAATTAATATTTATTCTTTAGTCCAGACTAGTACTAGTTTGCGTGCGCGCGCGTGAAGGGTATTACTTTGAAAGTAATTGCGTTTTTGTTATATTCAACACATTCTCTCATAGCGTCTCCGATTCGCTCAAAGGTTTTGATATTATCAAGATTGCTTGTTGTTATCTCTCCATTTACCTTTGATAGGAAAGTTCCGTTTGTGTCTCCGACTACGTATAAATCCATTTTATTCTTATTTAATTATTTCCGAGTGCAAAGTTACATCTTTCATTTGAGACGGCCAAATAATTTAGCTTAATAATTGTTAAAATGGGAATTAAAAAAGGTTTAACTTGCCATAACCGCGACAAGTTAAACCAACAACAACAAACAAATACCTTTCTTCAACCTAACCACAAACAACTATAAGAAAGGCAAGACAAATTATTTTCACAAACCATTTGCCTTTTAACAACATCATCTTCTTCTAAACGCGCTCTTTAATCCGCTTCGTAACCAATTCGCTATTTTTATCGAGAGCCTTTTCAATACCATCCAAGTCCCACCAAGATACGTTTGGGAAAGAAATTATTGATACTCCATTCATTGTAAGCATTGTTCCGTTTTCAATTCCTTGAACTTCAAACGTTCCGTATTTTGTCGTAATTATGCTCATATTCGTTTTTTATTATTTTTTAGAGGTCTAAAATGTTAATGCACTCGATTCCGTCCACAAAGACAACAACATACAAATCTTGTTTATTTGTAAAGTCAACTACTGCGTTGATGTCATTTGTAGTTACTTGTGATTCAGGCTCCTCCGGTGCATCGAGGTCTTCATACGTTTCAGCGCGCAAACGAAGGACATCATTTTCAAGCATTGTAACAAACGCTTCATTATTTTTAAGTTCGTTCAGTGTCTCGACTACAACTGCATTGTTCTCGGGGTCGTTACAAGTCTCAACTACAAATGCACCTTTTTGATTCTCCATGATTTCTAATTGCCTTAATTGCTAATACTATTTGTCTTCTAACTCGACTGCAAAGGTACGTATAATTTATTAAACTACCAAATTTTTTCTCGTCTTTAACACTTTTTTAACATATTCCTCTTTTCTATTTCCATTTTTAGTGTCTGCTGCAAGTCGATGCCCCCATGCTTTTGAATAAGGCTTTCCATTTGATTTATATCAACATAGCCTCCAACTGATTTTGTCGTTGGTGAAGATTCTGCGTTATACAATCTACCATCAATCCCACTTGACGGAAAACCCCATTCGACCAATTGCCAATTCGTTCCGAAAGTGCGTGTGCCATTCTCGCTTGCGCAATATGCACTATGATGTACTTGAATTGATATTGAAAACCCATCAACACACACAATTCGCGGAAGAATAAAAATAGTGCTATTGTATTTGTCTTCTATACTCATTTGAGTACATCCACAATTAGGTCTGTCAGTGCCGAGAAGCATACCAAAAGTCATTGTGTCTATAAACTCTTTAAGCGTCATTGTTTTTTCTCCTATTTTTATGCGTTAAGCCATTGAATTAAACTCCTTTGACATTTCCTCAATTTCCTCATCGGAAAAGTCGTCATAGTATTCCATGCCCATATTGACGGCAGTTGTTTCGATAGTCTCAAACCAAAAGTCAAATAAGCCATCTTTGTCAGGGTCATTCTCATTGAAACCGACATCTTTTAGAATTTTTGAAACCTCGTCAGCAAGATTTTGCATTTGCTCATCGGTGAAAAGAAAAGCCATCATTGGAATAGGCCAACTCTCAAACTCACTTCTTGTAAGCGACCATCTTGAACTGAATCCGTCAACGGAAAATTCCTTATTCAAAAATTCCTTTTGTGCGTTGTTTAAATTGCGTGCCATAATTTGTTTGTTGTTTAAATTGTTTGTTGTTTTTTATTTTTTAAAGTGGGCAAGGGCGGATGTTACTCACACCCTTGCGTTAATTTTGAATTTAGTCGATGTTAAGGCTTGATACACCCAACTCGATTACTCTTCCGTCCTTGATTGCTTTGCGCATCTCCTTTGCGGAACACAGGTTATAATAACCATGCTGACGAAGGAAAATGTAGAGGTGCTTTCGTGTCGTGTTGCTGTAGTCCCAATACGAGGACAACACGATGTTGACGCCGTCTAACTTACACACAACACTATCATAAGATTGAAAATAAACGGATTTCTCCGTCTTGATAACAAACTGATTGGCTGCTGCATTACCGCACTCGTTGATAATGTTTCTAACTCCGTAATTCATAACTTTTAATTATTAATGTTATTTGATTTCTAAATCTGTTTGCAAAGGTACGTATTTTATTTGAAATATGCAAATTTTTAACCAACTTTTTTTGTTAAATTATATTAATGCTACATATTGAGGTAAATCTTCTCAAGGTCTTTCTTACCGACCTTGACAACCTTGTTAGTGCCTTGCTCCAAAAACTCAACACCCAAACTCTTACTTTTGAGCCGTACCTCGTTGACGATAGTGCCGTTTGATAGTTCAATACCATTTTCAAAAAAGATAAAAAACCCACCAATACCATTTTGTTTGATGACGTATCTCATTTTGCTCTCGATAAACTCTCTTGTCATAACTTATTTCTCCTTATTATTATTTAATTGTTAATATTATTTGATTTCTTAATTGTGGGTGCAAAGTTCGGGAAAAAAACCGAGACTACCAAATTATTTTGGTTAAATAATGTTAATAACCGCCATTTTTCTGCATTATACCGAAAAATATCATCTCACATCTTTCAAGCATATTTGCAGTGCCATAGCCATTATTATGTAAGGTGAAAATCCTTTCACATTGAATTGATACCTCTTTGAAGGTCTTAATTTTTCTTTGCTTAATTTGTATTCTTGTCATAACTTGTTTCCTCCATTGTTTTAATTTGACGATGCAAAGATACAAAGAATATTTTATCTGGCCAAATTATTTGATAATTATTTTTGTTAAAAGATGTTAAAATTAAACACTTTTTAACAAATAAAAAAAGCGCGTGTTGGAAACCATACTCTAAGATTTTACTCTTACCTCTTGTCTTATTTTGACATTGCAAAGGTAAGAAAAAAAATTGAATTATGCAAGAAAATTAACATTTTTAACACATAAAAAATGCACCCATCTTCAAGACGGATGCAAAAATAAATTTAAACTTAAATGTGCTTTATATTTTTTTTCTATTTGGGCGATGCTCTTGCCATAGTCGTGGACTTGTTTGCGACTGAATTAAAAGCCCAATATGGGGAAAACCATTCAGTCTGACGCAGCGTTACTACACTATCTTTTGGTTTCTTTTTTTATATAAATCAATAAAGTTCACCTAAAATCGCTCTAATTCGGTCGGTCTCTTGCCTTCATATAGGACTTGGGATGTCGGCTTACTTGAAAACCCAATATCGGTAAAACTCCTTCAGCCTATTATATGTTAGTTTTGTTTGCGCTTTTTATTGTTCGTCTGCCCAAAGACAAGTGTTATATGTGCAGCCTTCCCAATCAGTATAAACGTTGCGTTTTACAATTGCTTTTTCAAAATCGGCAACTTGTTCTTTAATAAGTTCAAGTACTCTATCTTTTGACAACTCTTTGACATAACGCAGAAGATATCTGTCCATTTCTTTGTCAAGGGCTTTAACCCCATCATATACTAAAATCGAGTTAATCATTTCTCGGCAAAATAACTCTCGCTCTAATTTTCGCTCTTCTTCGGTTTTTTGCGCATAAACCGAAGGTAATGTTTCTCTTGCTGCTTGGATTTGTTTGTCGGTCATAATATTCGTATTTAATTGTTATTGTTTTAATTTGACGCTGCAAAGGTAATATTTTTATTTTAATCTACCAAACTTTTTTAGTTAATTATTGTTAAATTGGGAAATTTTTATTTTGCTTTAATGCAAATATAATCGTCACCACACCAATCATTTTCTTTCACTCCATAGAGCGTTGAAGGTTTCTCACTCTTACCATAGAATTTTAATGCTTCTTGATAATTACTGAAATTCTCTGCAACATTAGGGGTTGCCACGTGAAAATAATTATATTTTTTCATTTTATCTAAATTTATTTTTTATGCGCCATATTTGAAATAATGAACTGACGAATAAGAGTCGCTGCCATCTTCTTCCGTCACAACCTCGTTAATTTGGCGGTAATGATTTTTCCACATAATATATTTTATGAATAGATGGTCATGTTTCCAATCACCCCAATCGATATGCACTTCAATTGTGCCATTATTATTCACCGCATATTCATAGCATAATTCGTTCTCTTTGAATATGCGCTTAATGTCTTGTTCGTAAAATGTAATGTTCATATTTTATCTTTTTATTTTGACCTTGCAAAGGTACGTAATTATTATGAAATAACAAAAGAATTTTAGTTAAAAGTGATTCACATTTCAGTTAAAAAATGTTAACTGCTGCTAAACGTTTTCTAACGGCTTATTTTTATCTCGGTGGACAACTATACCACAACTGCGGTCTAAAACGCTTGTTGAGGCTTAAAAGTGGGTAAAATAAAAAAATGCGTCCTATCTTCACAGACAAGACACATCAAAATATGAAAAAAATAAATAAAACCGCTAAACACTATAATCTAACTTCCTCACATGTCCGCCAATAAATTGACGCTGCTCCATTACATCATAGGTAACTTGGTTTAAACAAAAGTTTGTTCCTTCTAAACACTATTGTTTCACTTCCACACAACTGCCATTGCTCCACTATTCCAATAGGTAACTCGGAAACTCGTTTGTAACTTCTTTTGTCGGTAGCGACACCGATTCCATCATAGGCTCTGTTACTCTTCCTACTATCAAGGTCGCAGTCCTTGAACGCGGTCGAAGAGGTGGGGGTCGAACCCACATGTGACCAATTACCCTTTCTGCACGGTATAAGCGTGAGGGGATACTCTTCGTAAAAAATGAAACAGAGCACCAACGGAATCTAACCATTTTATTATATGTGCGCTACACCACAACTGAATGTTCTGTTTCATTAAATTATCAAAGGTCTTGTACCTTATTCCCTTAAATTACCAATTCCACTTTCTCATTGCTCTGTCCTCCATTGTTTTAATTTGACGCTGCAAAGGTAATACATTTATTTGAAATAACCAAATTTTTTTTCGCCTTTAACATAACTTTAACAGATTTGTTAAAAAGTCTTAAAGTCGCAGTCTTTTATCATGTCATCTAAATCTTTCAGCCATTGAGGACTATCATAGTAATCGTCTTGTCGGTACATATAACCGAGACAATAGGTAAAGGCTGATTTTACGTCCATGCCTTTAATTATGGGGTATATTGTTTCGTCAAAATCTTCGCAGAAATCTACAAAAACCTCATACCACCACGCTTTGTGTTTCTCTAAACAACGCTTGTTGTTGTATTTGAGTAACATAGTTCGGAGGGTTTCGTATAATTCATTAATACTTTTC
>ODAJ012074346.1_pt1 | contig 14669 bp, 10 predicted proteins | sample 1539241 | NCBI WGS metagenome assembly ODAJ01 (sample SAMN02144231, study PRJEB22623) | gut metagenome | biome: sheep rumen | host: Ovis aries | place: New Zealand
TCAAAGCAAAATCTACTTCGATAGAGAAAAAGTTTTTAGGCGACATTTTCTTGAAAAGAGTTATAAAACGCCGACCATTTATTGAAACATGAACTAAGCCTAGTATCACTGTTGCTACGCCTAAGATTTCGTGAATGTCTTTCGGCAAATAATTGAAGCTGAGTTCCGCGAGAATCAGCAAAAATAAAATCGTATCAATCGCAAATCGCATCATAGTAGCTTATCCAATCCGATGGTCAAGCCGCTAAGCCCACGAACCTTTTTGCAAGCAAGCACCACGCCTGGCATAAAAGATTCTCTGCCCGTCGAGTCGTGACGAATGGTAAGCGTTTGCCCTAAGCCGCCGAAGATGACTTCTTGATGAGCGACGTAGCCCGGCAATCTAACGCTGTGAATTCTTATGCCGTCAACATCGGCTCCGCGCACATGCTCAAGGCGTTCGACCTCTTCGGGGTGCCCTTGCTTGTGAGAAGGACGGACTTCAGCAATCATCTTTGCAGTAAGTTCGGCGGTGCCGGACGGCGCGTCAAGTTTCTTATCGTGATGAAGTTCGATAATCTCAACGTCGGGCATGTACTTAGCAATCTTCTGCGCCGCCAACATCATCAACACCGCGCCCAATGCAAAATTCGGAGCGATAAACGCGGGTGTATCGTTAGCCTCGGCAAGCTCGCGGATTTTTTCTTTAGCCTCGTCGCTTAGACCAGTCGTGCCGACCACCGGCGAAACTTTATTGGCAAGCGCAGTCATCACGTTATCGAAGACGACAGCTGGGCGCGTGAAGTCAACCATAACATCAGGCGTCAACCTCTTTAACGCGGCGTCAAGGTTCGTTTCGACCTTCAAGCCTTCAACCTCGCCTTCAAAGACATCAACCGCGCCAACAAGTTCCAATTCCGAATCAGCCTTGACCGCATTGCAAACTGTGCGTCCCATGCGTCCAAGTGCGCCATTTACTAAAACTTTAATCATCATAAAACCTCCTACATCTTAACCAATCGCCCGCCGTTTAGCAGATACAAATACTTTTCGGCGACTTTTATTTTAAGTAGAGCTTCAATCGCTTGCGCGTAAAGCTCAATTTGAATTCTGTAGCGTTCGGCAATGCCTTCTGAATCACGGTCGGTCTTGTAGTCAAGCAACACCCACTGCCCCGCCGCGTCCTTGAACAGCAAATCAATTATGCCTTGAATGAAAATCTGCTCGTCGACGTGAAAGAACTTCTGCGCGTCAATCAATCGGCTGAACGGTAGCTCACGATAAAATTCTTGCGCCGTGATTAATCGCTTGCCGAGCTCACTCGCGAAGAACTTTGCTATCTTCGACGGCTTGATTAGCTTGACATGCTCCGGCGGAATAATTTCACGGCGGGCAAGCTCCTCGACTTGCGCGGCGATTCCCTTTGCCGATAAGTCGCCGCTTAGGTTCAAACTCTGCATGACCTTATGCATTAGCGAGCCGAACTCCGCGCCTGAAATTTCTTTGCGCTGTATGAAGTCTGGACGCCGATAGATAAATTTTTTCTGCTGTGCGAAGTCAGCTACTTGCGGCGCGTCTTCTTCCTGTGCGCGGCGTTTAAGTTCAGTGACGGAGAGTTTCGCGGGGATTGATTCAAGCGTTGACGATTGGAGCTTTTCGGGAGCTTGCAAAACTTTTTCCTTAGCCGCGTTGAGTTTTCGTTCTTGAATCTTTAAAACGTCCGATTGCGTGACGCCTTGCGACTTGATGAACGGAGCCAGCGCGTCTTTTATCGGCAGTAGCCAATCCATGAACTTGTTAGCCGATAAGATGTCGTAATCGTTCGGCGTGTCGACGGCTTGCAATTTTTCCAACGCGTTATCGCTTGTCGTGCCGACGAGAAATAATTTTTCTTCCGCCCGCGTCAATGCCACGTACAAAAGCCTAAGCTCTTCGGCAAGTGATTCGTCGCGGATTTTTTTAGACACGGCGGCAGTTGCCAGCGTCTTGACTTTAAGTTGAGAATCCTTCAGCGTGCGATGTGCTCCTATTCCGAATTCGCGATGACGGAAAAGCTTTGCCCGCGTATAGTCTTCCGTGTTGAACTGCTTGCCGACGCCCGCCACGAACACCACAGGATATTCAAGCCCTTTGCTCCTGTGAATGGTGACGACGCGCACGACGTTTTCATTTTCGCCGAGCGTGGTTGCCGTCGACAGGTCGTTTCCAATCGCCTTAATCTTGCCGATAAACTCAATGAACCTTGACAAGCCGCGTACATTCGTTGATTCAAAGTTGGCGGCGCGGTCAATCAGAATACGTAAGTTCGCTTGCCGAGCTTCGCCGCGTTCCTCCTTGCCGACCGAATCATAATAGCCCGTTTCGCGATAAAGACTGCTTAAGAGTTCAGCGACGCCGAGTTGACGAGCCGTATCCCGCCACTGATTGAGCTTCGACAGAAAATCTTTGCACTTGTCCGAGCCGTTCGCGACTGCCGTATAAAAATCTGTGTCTGGTGAGGCAATCCTAAGTTCGGCAAGTTCCTCCGCACTAAAGCCACCAATCGGACTCAACATCACGGCGGCGAGAGGTATATCTTGCCGCGCATTGTCCAACAGATTTAGCAAACTCATCACGACTTGAATTTCATTAGCTTGAAAATAATTTTCTTCGTCGGGCACGTAAGCCGGCACGCCAAACTTTTTCAGCGTGTCGAGTATCTCAAAGGCGGCTGTCTTCGGCGAACGGTGCAAAATAACAATGTCCTTGAACTGCACAGGGCGATACTTGTCGCCGTCGCGCACGAGCTTTTCAGACTCAATCAGCTCATGAATCTTGCTAGCAATGAAGCGCATTTCAAGTTCAATGCCCTTGCTGTCATCGTCAGAACCCTTTTCGGTCTTAATGTAAAAGAATTCCGGACGCTCATCAAAGTAAGCGTCGCCCAGTTCATAGCTTGCGCCGAATTGAAGCCTTGCCGCCTCGTCGTATTCAATTTCCGTTGCTCGACGATTCATCAGACGCTTAAAGATTTCATTAATCGCCGTGATAATCTTTTCGCGGCTACGGAAGTTCTTCGACAGATTGATACAGCGATACGAATTCATCTTGTCCTTGAAGTTATCGGAGTCGACGAGCCGGAAACGATAAATCGACTGCTTAACGTCGCCGACGAAGAAGAGATTATCGCCGCGAGAAATCTTTTGGACAATCGCCTCCTGCACGCCGTTAGTATCTTGATATTCGTCGACCATGATGAACTTAAACTTATCACGATAAGCGGCGGTGACCTCGGGCGCGGCGTCGAAAATCTTCAAGGCAAGGTGTTCCATGTCAGCAAAGTCGATGATGCCGCGTTCGCGTTTAGCGTCGGAAAATTTTTGCGCAAAGGCTTTCGTCACGCGGACAAGTTCTTTAATCGGCTCGTGAAGGGAGCGCACGTCTGAAATCATTCGCGCTTCGTCAGCAAGAAAATAATTATCGCGCAGGGCAAGCAGTTTATCTTTGTAATCGTCACGCAGAGATTTAATCGTAGCTTTGGCGAGTTGCTTAGACTCGGCAACACGACCGCCCGGCAACTTGCCGAACGTGAACGCCCAAATCTTATCGTAAAGCGTGTTCCAATCGTCAAGCGCGGTTCTCAAATCGTTTAGCTGGTTGAACTCGGCGCGAATGATATTGACGGCAATATTATTTTCCTCGGCAAGCCGATTAGCTTCCGCGCAGTCGTCGAAGATTTTTTTAAGCGTCTTGACGATGTGCGGCTTGAGAAACTTAAACCACGTCGTATCATCAAGGCGGGCGTCTTCGGGCAAGTTGTAAGGCTCGGCAAGCGAATCAAGCCACGCATCGGGATAAGGCATACTCAATGAGAAGTCGTGCAAGCCGATAATCATGTCGTGAATCTTATCGTCGCCGTGAACCGTGCCGCCGAATTCGTCAGTAAACCGCTTGAAGGCGTCGCCGCCGTTCGCGTAGTTATCCTCGAAAAGCTCCTCTATGACTTCGCGCTTTAAAATTTCAAGCTCGTTAGTGTCGCCCGTGCGGAACTTTGGGTCAAGGTCAATGCGTGAAAAGTTTCGTCGCAAGACCGTTTGACAGAACGAATGGAACGTTGATATATGCGCGCCGCTCAAAAGAATTATCTGCTTTTCAAGGCGTGTTTGATTGTCGGTGTCTAGTTCGTGTTCCAGACGCTTCATCAACGCGGCTTGAATTCGTGAGCGCATTTCTTGAGCCGCCGCGTTCGTGAATGTCATGATTAACAGCTCGTCGACTTCGCAGGCGTTGTCCTCAAGCAACTTGACGACGCGTTCAGTTAGCGTGCGAGTTTTGCCCGCGCCCGCCGCCGCCGCTATCAATAAATTTTCGTCGCGTGCCTCGACGGCTTCTTTTTGTTCGCGTGTCAGTTCCATGATTAAAACTTAAGCTCGCCGCGTTCCAAACGTTCCCTGAGCGTCGGAGCCTTAGCATCTTTATCGGCAAGTATCGTCGGCGCGAACGGCCAATCAATATTAATCTCGGCGTCGTCCCAACGAATATTCCCGTCGCAGGTCGGCGCGTAGAAGGCGTCCGCCTTGTATTGAATCTCCACGTCGTCAGTTAACGTTATGAAGCCATGAGCAAAGCCGCGCGGAATCAGCAACTGCTTTTTATTCTCGGCGGTGAGTTCGACGGCGACCCACTTTGCAAAAGTCTCGGAGCCTTCGCGAATGTCAACAGCCACGTCAAGAAGTTTGCCGCGTGTGCAACGAACGAGCTTAGCTTGAGCAAAAGGAGCCGTCTGATAGTGCAAGCCGCGAAGGGTGCCGCGTTGAGCAGAGAAAGATTGATTGTCTTGCACAAAATTAAAATTCAAGCCCGCCGCCTCGAACTTGCGAGCCGACCACGTCTCCATGAACCAGCCGCGAGCGTCGCCGAAAACTTTCGGCTCCAAAATCAATACGCCTTCGAGTGCTGTCTTTGTAACTTGCATAAAAAAATTCCTCCTTCAATGATTTATGCGCAGTTTATATTTTTTTGTGATTGACTGTCAAGCAGTTAAATGAAAGCGCGTTGAAGTGTCTGCAAGGGCTTTATTTTTTTTTTTGAAGTGTGTTATAATGCGCGGGCAATAAAAGGAGGAAGATAAATTGAAATACATGACAGGAAAGGAAGTTGCGGAATCGTTCTTGAAATTCTTCGAGAGCAAAGGACATTTAGCAATGCCGAGTTTTTCGCTGATACCGGAGAACGATCCGACGCTTTTGATGATAGGAGCGGGAATGGCACCGCTAAAACCGTTTTTCACAGGAAAATTAAAGCCGCCTTGCCCGCGAGTGACGACAAATCAACGTTGCGTGCGCACGGGCGACATAGAAAACGTCGGACGGACTGCGCGTCACCATACAGCGTTCATGATGCTCGGAAATTTTTCTTTCGGCGATTATTTTAAGGCGGACGCAATAAAATGGGCTTGGGAGTTCTTAACAGAGGTTTGCGAGCTTCCTAAAGAAAAATTATGGGTTTCAATCTATCCAAATGACGATGAGGCGGAAAAAATTTGGCTAAAACAGCCCGGACTCAATCCCGCGCAGATAATTCGCCTTGAAGATAATTTTTGGGAGATTGGACCCGGTCCTTGCGGTCCAGACAGCGAAATTTATATCGATTTGGGCGAAGAACGCGGTTGCGGTAAAGAAAATTGCGCTCCAGGCTGCGATTGCGACAGATTTTTAGAAATTTGGAACCTAGTCTTCACTCAATTTGATAAAACCGAAGACGGCGAGTATAAACCGCTTGAACATAAAAATATTGATACCGGTTGCGGGCTTGAAAGGCTTGCAAGCGTCCTTCAACAGAAAAATTCCAACTTCGAGACGGATTTATTGTTCCCGATAATCGAATACGTCGAGAAAATTAGCCAAAAACATTACGGAGACGATAAAAAATCCGATATTTCCATGAAAGTTATCGCCGACCATGCGCGGTCTATGGCTTTTATGATTATGGATAAAATTTTGCCGTCAAATGAGGGGCGCGGCTACGTTTTGCGCAGAATTTTGCGCCGTGCGATTCGTCATGGGCGCATGTTGGGCATTAAAGACGCATTTTTAGAGGGCGCGATTGATTCTGTGGCGAAAATTTATTCCGATATGCCCGATTTCGAGGAACTCGGAAAAAATATCGCCTACATTAAAAAAGTCGTGCGCCTTGAGGAAGATAGATTCGCTACAACCCTTGCGCAGGGCATGGAAATCTTAAATTTGGAAATGTCTAAGGCTAAAAACGGAATTTTGAGCGGAGAAATTTGTTTTAAGCTTTACGACACGTTCGGATTCCCATTTGAACTCACGGAAGAGATTTTGCAGGAAAATAATCTCGTTCCCGACAAAAAAGGCTTTGAAAAGTCAATGGAAGAGCAAAGAAATCGTGCTAGAGCCGCTCGCGCCGCCAATGAACGCCTTGATGTGCCCGATTTATTGAATGTAGACACCGAAAAACTTATTCGCGATGAAAATTGCACTAAATCCAAAGTTTTTGCCATGTGGAAGGAAGGAAAATTGGTCGATGAGCTTCACGACGGCGAAAACGCAGGAATTATTTTGGAAAGTACGCCTTTTTATGCTGAAGGCGGCGGTCAAGTCGGCGATGAGGGCTATTTTATCGGCGAATTAGGAAAAATAAAGGTCACGAACGCGAAAAAACTTCCAGACGGCACGATTTATCACGAATCATACGTTGAAGAGGGTCAAATTAAAGTTGGCGACGTTGTGGAGATAAAAATCGACGCGGAAAAGAAACTTTCATCTGCGCGGAACCATACAGCGACGCATTTATTACAAGCGGCGTTAAAAAAAGTCGTCGGAAATCAAGTAAATCAGGCTGGCTCGCTGGTTACGCCGGAAAGATTGCGCTTTGACTTCTCAAATTTTGAACCGGTGACGCCTAAACAGCTCGCAGACGTTGAAGAAATGGTCAATGACGAAATTTTAAAGGCTTGCGACGTAGAAATTCGCCAAATGCCGATTGCTGAGGCTAAAAAATTGGGCGCAATGGCACTTTTCGGCGAAAAATACGGAGAAATTGTGCGCGTCGTGAGCGTGGAGGATTTTAGTTGCGAATTATGCGGCGGCTCGCATGTAAAAAATATCGGGCAGATTGGACGGTTTAAAATCGTCAGCGAAGGCGGAATTGCGGCGGGCGTGCGCAGGATTGAGGCGATAACGGGGCGTGCGGCGATTTTGGACGCCGTTAAGCAGAACGAAATTTTAAATTCGCTGTCGACGCTGTTAAAAGTCGTCCGCGCAGATGATTTGCCCGCGCAGGTCGAAAAAATCGTTGCGGAAGATAAAAATATGCGCAAACAGCTTGAGGAAGTCGAAAAAATCCGCGAACGTGCCGAAGCGCAGAAACTTTTAGTCGGAGTGGAGGAAATTGGCGCGTTTAAGTACTTAAAAGGCGTCGTACAGGCGAAAAATCCCGACGAATTGCGCAAAACGGCGGATTTCCTTATCGAAAAGCTAGAAAACGGCGTTATCGTGTTGGCGGCGGTCAATGACGGAAAAGTTTCGCTGATAGTCAAGGCGGATAAAAAAGCTGTGGCGGCGGGCGTTCATGCGGGCAAAATCGTCAAGGAAATTTCAAAGCTTGTCGGCGGGGGCGGCGGCGGGCGTCCTGATATGGCGCAAGCCGGCGGCAAAAATCCAGACGGTATACCCAAAATGTTCGACGCGGCAAAAAAAATTCTCGCGACACTCTGATAATAAAAGACCCCCGCGCAGATTGATTGCGTAGGGGTTTTTGTTTTGTCGAAACGAATTACTTTTCGTTGTTAAGAGCAGTGCTCAGCGGCACGACAACTTTTTCATCGTAGCACTTGAATGCGTCGTCGACGAGCTGTTTATTTGGCGCAGGAGTAATCGCGCTGATAATCGGGACAATCACTAAGCCCGCTAACATTGCGAACGCGCCCGCGTTAATCGGCGATTGCAATATCGCGGGGAAGAGCGGACGAACTATCATGTTCGCCGTCATTAACACGCTACCGAATAGGAAGCACGCCCAACAAGCCGCCGTTGAAACTTTTTTGGAGTAAAGCGAATACATGAACGGCGCGAGGAATGCTCCCGCCATTGCGCCCCACGATACGCCCATTAATTGTGCGATGAACGTCACCGAGCTTTTATACTGAACGAGCGCAAGCACCGCCGATATTGCAATGAATACAACGACTAATCCACGAATCATTAAAACTTGACGCGGCTCGCTCATGTTCTTTGCGAAGTTGTCGCGGATTAGGTCAAGTGTCAGCGTCGACGCCGAGACGATAACCAATGATGAAAGCGTTGACATTGACGCCGATAAAACTAAAATCACGACAAGCGCAATCATTCCGTCGGATAAACCGCTTAACATTGTCGGAATAATTGAGTCGTAGCCGTTCGCCGCAATGTCGATTTGGTCGGAAAATAATCTTCCGAAGCCGCCTAAGAAGTAACAGCCGCCCGCCACGACGAACGCGAACAAAGTTGAAATGACGGTGCCTTTTTGAATTGCCTGTTCGTTTTTAATGGCGTAAAATTTCTGAACCATTTGCGGCAAGCCCCAAGTGCCAAGCGAAGTCAGAATCACGACGAAGAGTAAGTTAAGCGGGTCGGTGCCGAAGAACGACGCAAATATTCCGGGCGTCGAAGAAACCTTATCATCAGTGATTCGTGCTAAGCCGTCGAGCGCGTTGACGAAGCCGCCTTTAGTTTCAAGCACGGCATAGATAACCGCGGAGATACCAACGAGCATGACGATACCTTGAATGAAATCGTTAATAGCAGTTGCCATGTAGCCGCCCGCGATAACATAAACCGCAGTCAAGACAGCCATAAGCAGAATACAAACGGAATAATCGATGCTAAACGCCATGCCAAACAATCTTGAAAGCCCGTTGTAAAGTGAGGCGGTGTAGGGTATCATGAAGATAAAAATTATAATCGCCGCGCCGATTTTCAGTGACGGCGAACCGAATCGCTTTTCAAAGAATTGCGGCATGGTCGCGGTGTCAAGGTGACGAGTCATAACACGTGTTCGACGCCCTAAGATGAACCACGCCATCAACGAACCGATTAAAGCGTTGCCAATGCCCGCCCACGTCGCCGCGATACCGTATTTCCAACCGAATTGACCTGCGTAGCCGACGAACACAACCGCAGAAAAATAACTCGTGCCATAAGCAAAAGCAGTGAGCCACGCACCGACATTCCGTCCGCCGAGAACAAAGCCGTCAACGTCGGTGGCGTGCTTGCGGCAGTAAAGACCGATTCCAATTAGTACAGCAAAATACAAAACTAACAAAACAACTTTCATTAAAACAACCTCCAGGATGAAATTATAAGATAGAAAGATCATAAGATCATAGGTAAAAAACTTTTGATCTTTTAATCTTATAATCCTTTGATCTTAAACAAAAAGGAGCTGACCCGCTATGATAATCGACATGCACACGCACATTTTCCCGAATGAAATTTCTGTAAGCGTCATAGAAAAGTTGAGCCGCATCGCAGGAATACCCGCCTTCACGGACGGAACGTTGAACGGCTTAAAAAAATCTATGGACGCCGCGCAGATAAATTGTTCGGTGATACTGCCTGTAGCGACGACTACTAAACAGGTTGAAAAGATAAATTCTTCCGCCGCCGCGATTAATGAACAGTTCGCGGACGCGGGGATTATTTCATTCGGCTGCATTCACCCCGACTTTATGAACTATCGAGAGGAACTAGACCGCGTGAAAAATTGCGGGCTAAAGGGTATCAAAATTCATCCCGTTTATCAAGATACAAACCTTGACGATGCAAAATTTTTAAGGATAATATATCGAGTAGCCGAATTAGGTTTAATCGTCGTGACGCATGCCGGATTTGATATAGGCTTTCCGGGTGCTGTGCGTTGTAGTCCGCAGATGATTAAACATGCCGTAGAGGAGGTCGGAGATTTTAAATTCGTTGCGGCGCACATGGGCAGCTGGAAGAATTGGGAAGAAGTCTTGAAACTTCTGGCGGACACAAAAATTTTTATCGATACGTCCTTTTCGACGGGGAAAATAATTCCGCGCAGTGATTCCCATTGGCAAGCCGACGACTTGAAACTCTTGACGCCCGCGCAGTTCATGAGGTTTGTAAAAGTCTTTGGCGCGGACAGAATTTTATTCGGAACGGACAGCCCGTGGACATCTGCGCAGACTTCGATAGAGTTTATAAAGAATTTACCGCTTGCAGACGGCGAAAAAAATAAAATTCTCGGACTCAATGCAAAAAAACTTTTGGAGGTTTAAAGAAATGAGTAATGTGAAAATTATCGGTGTAGGCGACGGCGGAAACAACTCACTTAACAGAATGATTGAAGCGGGCTTAGAAGGCGTAGAGTTCATTGCAGTTAATACAGACTCGCAAGCATTGCAGATTAGTAAATCGCTTAAGGATATTCAAATTGGCGCAAAACTTACTCGCGGATTACCGGCAAGAAGACCCGACATCGGGGAACGCGCCGCCCAAGAAAGTCGCGAAGAAATTTTGTCAACTCTTCACGGGGCTGACATGGTGTTTATCGTGGCGGGCATGGGTGGCGGTACTGGAACAGGTGCGGCTCCTGTCGTGGCGGAATGTGCCCGCGAAGTCAACGCGCTGACCGTCGCTTTAGTTTTCCTTCCCTTTACTTATGAGGGTTCCCAGCGTAAGAAGAACGCCGACAAAGGGATTGAGAATCTTAAAAAATACGTTGACACAATTATCACAATCCCGAATGACAGACTGCTGGAGGTCAAGAACGTTCCGATGACTAAGGCGTTTGCCATTGCCGATGATATTTTGCATCAAGGCATTAAGGAGATATCGGATTTAGTCGCTGGGCAAGGTGTCAATAAACTTAACCGTTCGGACATGCAGTTGATAGCAGATAAAATTTTCGGCGGCTATGCTCAATCTTTAATTAAAACTTAATCATTACAAAGTTTTTTCAGTAAGCTATGCTAAACTTGCACAGCTTGCGTAGAAATTTTTTTTCACGGGGGGAAAGCAAATGTTTGAATTCGACGATAACACATTAGATCAGTTCGCGAAGATAAAAGTAATTGGGATAGGCGGCGGCGGCTCAAATGCCGTAAACAGAATGATTGAATCCGGTTTGGAAGGCGTAGAGTTCATTGCGGTAAACACAGATTCGCAAGCGTTGCTAATGAGCAAGTCGCCAAAGAGAATGCAAATCGGCGAAAAGCTTACGCGAGGACTTGGTGCGGGGGCTCGTCCTGATGTCGGCGAACGCGCCGCTCAAGAAAGTCGCAATGATATTTTGGAAGCTCTGCGCGGTTCAGACATGGTGTTTATAACAGCAGGTATGGGAGGCGGCACGGGCACGGGTGCGGCTCCGATTGTGGCTGAGTGTGCTCGCGAAGTAAACGCGCTAACCGTCGCTGTTGTTACTCGCCCGTTCGGCTTTGAAGGTCCTAAACGTAAGAAAAATGCTGACATTGGCATTGAGAAACTTAAAAAGAACGTCGACGCGATTATAACTATTCCGAATGACAGACTGTTACAAGTCGTCGACAAGAAAACGCCGATGACAAAGGCTTTCGTTATCGCCGATGATATTTTGCGTCAAGGCGTCAAAGGCATATCAGATTTAATCGCAGTGCCCGGCGTCATTAATTTGGACTTTGCGGACGTTCAATCAATTATGAGCAATGCGGGTGCAGCTCTCATGGGCGTAGGCGAAGCGTCCGGCGACAATGCCGCTGTCGAGGCTGTCAAGAAGGCTATTGCCTCACCGCTCCTTGAAACAAGCGTCGATAGTGCACGCGGAATTCTCCTAAACTTCATGGGCGCGACAGATTCGCTGTCGATGATTCAAGTCAACGAGGCGTCAACAACTGTTCAAGAGGCGGCGCACCCCGACGCAGAAATTATTTGGGGCGTCAGCGTCGATGATTCACTTGGTGATACAATCGTCGTTACGATAATCGCAACACGTTTCGGCGACGAGGCAGAATCCGACGAAAAAGAAATCCCCGCAACAAAATTTTATCCTCCACAGAATCAGCAACCATTCAATCAATCGCCATTCGGTCAATCGCCGTCTAATCAACAAGAGCCGCCGCCTTATAACAGACAAGCCCCACCCAAACCAGAGCCGCCCTCCAATAATTCAAACAATCCTTTTCAAAATATCATTCCCGACTTTTTACGAAATAGGAGATGAACTTCCGTGCTGGGGAGTAGCTTTGAAAACAGGTTTATAAAGATTAAGGTTCTCGGCATAAACACGGCAAGCGACGGCGAACTTTCTGGCGGGCTTGCGGCTATTAATTGTATGCTAGAAAAAAATTTATCAGGCGTGAGTTATCTGGCAGTTGATAGGCAAGACATATATAACTTGGTAGCTTGCAAGGTAGCTCATAAGTTTCGCTTACTTGACATGGCTGACGAAAGAATTTTAGTTCGTAGTCTGCGTGGCACTGATATAGTCTTCGCGGTGGTGGATGAAGTCTGGGAAAATATTAAAGTAGTTTCTATTGCTACTCACTGCGCTAAGAAAGCCGGCACGCCGATAATTTTGATTGCGGGCGGAGATTTTCAAGACGCTGAAGACGAAATTATCTTCGATGCGGTAATAAAGTTACCAAGCGAAGATTTTGGTTCCAATGCCGCCAACATTGTCGAAAATTTTATCGAGGTAATGAATTTGCCTGGCTATCCGAAGCTTGATTTTAAAACGCTTGTTGAGTTCGTGAAAAATTCATCGGCGATTATCAGCTACACCGAGGCAAGAAATTCGGTTGTATTAGCTGCTAAACGTGCTCTTGAACAAATCAACTTCAAGGAGACAAAAAAAATTTTATTCAACGTGACGGCTCCCAAAGAAAAATTTTCTTTAGCGGACGCACAAAAACTTTTCCATCTCTTGAGAAATCGCGCCCCCGACGTAGAATTCTTGTTCGGCTTCTCAGTCGATGATTGGCTCACAAAAAAAATAAAGTTCTTGCTAATAGCTACTCAATGAAAAAATCTCTGCAACGTCGCGGAGATTTTTTTGTTTGACAGTCACAATGCATTTATATAAAATCAGCATGAAAGGAGGCAACATCATGGACGCCAATTTAAAAATAGTTTTAGATCAATACTTCGAGGGGGCTTCCAAGCTCAAGCCGAATGTTTTCGTGCCCGTGCGCGATAATCGTGTTATCGAACCGTTGGTTGACGCTTACTTCAGCGAAACCGAGCCGAGTACGCTTATCATTAATGACGACCAAGATATTTTGGAAGGCGATATTCTCGTTTATCCGAAGACGCGCCAGTTCTGCTACCTCGATGACATTCGTCACATCATGGGCAAAGGAATTTATATCGTCCACTATCACACGAAGTATCAACGCAGGGCGCACACGTCCTTTGACGAAGACTAATTACAATCGACTAAAAAAAACTCCCGTCGCCATTGGCGGGAGTCTTTTTTATTGCAAGCGTGATTAAATGTCTAAGTTCTTAACAAGTCGTGCGTTCTCTTCAATGAATTGACGACGCGGCGCAACTTGGTCGCCCATGAGGATTGTAAAGAGTTCGTCCGCCTCGATTGCGTCATTGACTTCGACGCGGAGCATTGTTCGCGTCATAGGATCCATAGTCGTTTCCCAAAGCTGTTCGGGATTCATTTCGCCAAGACCTTTATAGCGTTGAACCGTTGCACCGTCGCGCCCGACCTCGTCAAGCTTTTTGGCAAGTTCGTCGTCGCTGTAGGTGTACCAGTGTTGCTTGCCTTTGCGAATCTGATAAAGCGGCGGCTGAGCAATGTAAACGTGTCCATGTTCAACAAGCGGCTTCATGTATCGATAAAAGAACGTCAATAGCAACGTCCGAATGTGTGCGCCGTCAACGTCCGCATCCGTCATGATTATAATCTTGCCGTAGCGTCGCTTGCTCAAGTCGAAGTCTTCGCTAATGCCCGTGCCGAACGCCGTTATCATCGTGCGAATCTCAGCGTTGGCGAAGATTTTATCAAGGCGAGCCTTCTCGACGTTGAGAATCTTTCCGCGCAGAGGCAAGATAGCTTGAAAGCGTCTGTCGCGCCCTTGCTTAGCCGAGCCGCCTGCGCTGTCGCCCTCGACGATATAAATCTCTGCCTTGTCCGGGTCTTTGACGGAACAATCAGCAAGCTTGCCGGGCAGTGAAGAGACTTCCAAAGCGTTTTTGCGTCGTGTAAGTTCGCGAGCCTTGCGCGCCGCCTCACGAGCACGCGCCGCCATTACTGCCTTTTCAAGTATCTGCTTAGTTATCGCGGGGTTCTCCTCGAAGAATTCGCTTAAGCTCTCGTTGACGACGGCGCTAACCAGCGACCGAATCTCCACGTTGCCAAGCTTAGTCTTAGTCTGTCCTTCAAATTGCGGATTGTGAAGTTTAACGCTGATGACCGCCGTCAAACCTTCGCGAACGTCTTCGCCGCTCAATGTGCTGTCGTTGTTCTTTAAAAGGTTGTGGCGTTTAGCAAATTCGTTAGCAACCTTCGTTAGCGCACTCTTGAAGCCGGCTAAGTGCATGCCGCCTTCTTCGGTGTTTATGTTGTTTACGTAGCTGAAAATATTTTCCTGATAGGCGTCGGTGTATTGCATGGCGACTTCGACAACAGCATCGTCCTTGCGCCCGTTGAAATATATTGGCGTGGGATTAATGGCGACCTTCTTGCGGTTAAGG
>ODAJ011176211.1_pt1 | contig 14660 bp, 13 predicted proteins | sample 1539241 | NCBI WGS metagenome assembly ODAJ01 (sample SAMN02144231, study PRJEB22623) | gut metagenome | biome: sheep rumen | host: Ovis aries | place: New Zealand
AAAGAAAAATCAAAAAACGGCGAGCCTATACCTATAGAGTTAAAACTTTTAAAATCACGTAATAGTAATAAATTTAATATGGCGTTTAGTTTTAAGGCACAATACGGATTCTTTAAAGAGGATAAATATAAAGAAGAATATAAAAAAGATATGGAAAAGGAATATAAAGAACTTTAAAAACTTAACAAATGTTAACCCAAAAGGACACTATTTATTGGTGTCTTTTTAGTTATGAGTAATTGCATATTTAAAATATGTAAACAATATTATATATGTAAAATAAGTAGACAATTTTAAATATGTATAGTATAATAAATATGCGAGATATTTTAAATGTGTATAGTATTTTACATAATTTACATACCTTAAAAATGTAAAGTTTATTACATAAACAACTTATGTAATGAATATCAAATATATAAAGTATTTAAAATGTAGGGGATATTTAATGACAATAGAGCAACGTATAAAAATAATAAAACAAAAAATGGATAAACAAGCAGGATTCAATAAATTTTTTATGGTAACCCAAACAGAGCCAAATAGCAAAAAATATGAGGTAGAGGAACGATATAAAAGTAAAATTAAAAAGTACATCATAGACGATATAGAAAAGTTTTATAAAGAAAATAATAGTAAAGATAATCATATTTTAAGGGTAGATATAGTAGATAACAGCCACCTAGAGAGTGTTTTATATGAAGTAGACGAGGAGGGATAATATGAGCGAAGAGGCTATAAAAGAGAGAAGAGAATACCAAAAACAATATAGACTTTTAAATAAAGAAAACATCAATAAAAGACATAAAGAGTGGCGTAATGCTAACAAGGAAAAGATAAAAGAATATAATAAAAATTACTGGGAGAAAGTAGCACAAAAAAACAAATTACAAAAAGCAAACTAATTATAGATGTAGGAGGTATTTTATGACTTTAAAAAGACTTAACGAGGTAATGAGAAACCCTAAATTATACGCACAGACAAAGGCTTTATATAGTTATTTATATATACGTGCAGACCATAAAACAAACCTAGCATATCCACCAAAAAAACAGATGTTAGAAGAGTTAAACTTAACAGAGGGATTATTTACGCAAGGACTAGCAGTACTAGAAAAGCAGGGATATATAAAAATAGGTACAAAAGAGGGGACTAATAAGGAAACAAAAGAAAAATATACATTTACGACATACGAGTTATTAGATACACCAACCAAATAGAAAATTTAACAAATGTAACACCCTAAAAAGAGAGGGGGACAATATGGACGAGCTTACAGAAAAGCAACTAAAATTTATAGATACTTACTTAAAAAGTAAATCAATAACAGATACTTGTAAAAAACTAAATATAGCACGTAGCACGGCTTATACTTATTTAAAAGACCCAAACGTAAAAACAGAAATGGATAAAAGACGGAGCGATCTTATAAGTGATACTACATTATATCTACAGGATAGCTTAAAAGAGTGTAGTAAAACACTTATGGATATAATAAAAGACGAAAAGACACCCTCACAAACAAAAATAAACGCTATAAATAGTATCTTCAATAATTGCAATAAACTAACAGAAACTAACGATATTTTAACTAAACTATCTTATATAGAGGAGAAACTAAAAGAACAAGAGGAGGCTAATAATGACTAATACTATTTATATTGCAGGGATTCAAAGTAGGTTTTTATTATGATAACAAAAAAGAGAGTAGACCAATTACTAGAAAGATTAAACAAATTAAACGTAAATGGTATAAAAGTTTATTTAGATATGGTAACAGACCTAGACAATAGAGGATTATATTTTAAAATTAGTGCAGTAGATAGAAAAGGCGAAACTATAGAAGAGGAAACCTTTATAGATATACCTAGAGTATATTTAGAAAAGTACGGCAGTAAATATAAAACAATGGCAAATATAAGAACCTACAATAAAATAAACGGCGAACTTGTAGACCGTAAAATGTAAAAACACAGTTATTTATAAAATTTATATAAAATCCCATTTAAGCACGAACGAACCTAGAGGATTTAAAACAGAGATAGCACAAAAACTATCTTTTTTTTGTATTTAGAATCCCCCCTATAGACAAAAAACGGAATGTTAGAGAGAAACCGAGGACAGAGCCTCCAAAAAATGTGTATATCCTCACACATGACCCCCTTTTTTTTAAAAATAATTAAAAATATCCGAAAATAATACAAAAAAACACAAAAATAGACAAAATAGGGGGTATGGTATGAGTAAAATTAAAATGTAAAAAAAACGACCTTTTAAAACGCCCCATACAGCCCTTTTTATGATATAGCTAATCCATTTTATCATCACAATAAAAAAAGACCCTTAAAACGCCTAAAAAGGGTAAAAAAAGAGGTTTTATAATTTATATGATAAAAAAACGGCGTTTTATAACTATTATAGCGACAAATTTATAAAAAAAATGACATTTTTACGCCAAAAAAAAGACAACAATAAAAAAATATAATCTTTATTGTTGTTTATAATTTTCGGAGTTAATGTTTTATTAAAAACTCCATATATATTATATCACAAACATTATTAATATATCTAAATTATGTAAAATATATAAAATATAGTATTGACTTTTATTAACCATAAGTATATAATGTAAACATAGTAAACAAAAAAGCAAACATCAAAAATCAAAAAGGAGGTATATATATTATGGATTATGCTTTAAATCTTATAAAAGGCAATACATCACTATATAACAATAATGACGTAATAGAGTTTAATAATAAACTTATTTATAGATTTATTGATTATACAGACGTACAAAATACAACTTTAAAAAATTATGCAACAAATCTAAAACCATTTTTTAAATATTTGCGAGATAACAATATAAATCAGCCAACTAGAGGGGACATAACAAGCTATAAAAAATATCTATCTAATTTAAACCTTACAGCAGGCACAAAACAGCAATACTTTAGAGCTTGTAAACATCTTTTTAAGTGGCTATCAAGCGAGGGGCTTTATTTAAACGTAGCAGAAAATATAAAGGGCTTTAAAGTAGATACATCTAAAACAAAAAAAGAGAGTTTTAACGAGCAAGATATAAAAACTATCCTAGACCAAATAGATACATCTACGGAGGTAGGTAAAAGAGATTATGCAATTATATTGCTTATACTTACTGGGGGACTTCGTATAAATGAAGTACGTAATATAGACATACAAGATATACAAATAATTAAAAATGAGTATGTAGTTTATATTTTAGGTAAAGGACATACAGAAAAAGATACATATATAAAAATAATAGCACCAGTATATAACGCAATAAAGGACTACCTAGACACCAAAGGTAAAATAAATAGGACAGACGCTTTATTTACGAGTACATCTAATAGGGCTTTAGGTAAACGAATCACAAAAGAGAGCCTATCACAAATAATTAAAAACAGATTCAGAAACGCAGGATATGACACGCCAAAATTTACAGCACACTCTTTACGACATACAAGTAACACTATGTTATACAAAAGTGGGGCAGATTTATATAAAGTACAAAGACACGCAAGACACAAAGACCCAAAAACTACCGAGATCTATATACACCAAGTAGAGAGAGAAACCAGCACAGACGAGCTAGACATTTATAATCAAGTGTTTAATACAGATAATCAAGACATCATAAATGATTTAAGAAAAGAGATAAATAATTTAAATAACAATGATTTAAAAGACATTTTAGAATATATTAAAAAGTTAAAAACAAATGGAGGCTATCAGTAGTATGAGTGATGAAGTAACGGACGTAAAAGTTAACGACCTTGCTACTTTATATGTCAGCAAATGTCAGCAAGTAATAAGACAAACAAGAGTTTTAATAGATATAGAGGAGAAAACTTATAAAGAATATCAAAAAAAGGTTTTAGAGCTAACGGACAAGCTAGACAGCATACCAAAAAAAGATAAAAGTAAACGAGCAGACATAAAAACACAAATAAAAGAATATCAAGCCACAGCAGATAAACATTTTAAAAACTATCTTACAGAGTGTGAGGATTTATATAACTTAAATCATGAACTATATAAAAAACAACCTTAAAATACAAAAAGACAATACTTTTTACTAGGAAAATTAAAAAAAGGGTAATTTTGTGTCGGTTTTGAGGCTTGAAAGACTATTCTTTCAATACCCATTTACTACCACTATCAATTTTGTTATTTACCCTTTAAAAACAACGTAAAAAACGTATTTATATGACTTTTTACTCTTCTATTCTGTATTTAGATAATCCTTTTTATATATTTTATAGATTTATGAGGGTAATAAAGACCCTCCCCATAATTTTTTAAAATAGGGAGGGGTGTATTTATAGTAGTAAATAAAAAACATATAATAAAACTATTTTTTGATTTATAAACAAGTAAAATGTTTTGTTATAAATAATAAAAAATCATAAAGAAAATTGGAGGACAGATAAAATGAATAAAACAGATAACAATACAGATTTTTTAGGTATGGTAGATAATTTAATTTTAACAAGCGACAAAATAAAAGATATTAATAGTCTTTTAGGTACGCAAACACACGAAACAGAAATAAAAAACACAGGCGACAATTTTAGTAAATTATATACTTTAATAGATTATAATACGGAGCAGATAAATATTTTAAAAGACAATTTAAATAAAATATGGGACGCACTAAACAAACAAATAAATAAAAAATAAAATGGAGGTAAATTATGGATAAAAGACCGAATCACAGACCAAACAAAACACTAAAAACTGATAAGAAACTAAAAGACCAATATTACACAATTTATGAAACGGCAGATATATTAAAAGTACATCATAATACTATACGCCGTGCTATAAAAGATAACAGGCTAAAAGCAACAAAGATAGGGACAAAATGGCTAATAAAAAAAGAGGATATATCTAATTTATGATAAGGAGGGGTAACAAATGGAAATCATAACAATAACTAATAACAAGGGTGGCACATCTAAAACGACGACATCACAAAGCGTAGCAATAGGACTAGCTTTAAATAATAAAAAAGTATTATTAGTAGATAGCGACCCACAGGGTAATTTATCATACGTTTTTAAAGTTTTAAACGCACCAAATAATTTATATACATTATATACAGGGGATAGTAACATAAATAACAGCAGATATAGAGCGAGTTTTAATAAAGATAATAAGACCTATACCATAGATATTATACCTAGTAGCCAAAAGCTAGCAAACGCCGATAATGAATTTTTAAAAGAGCCTTATATCAGTAAAGGGTGTCAGGAACTATTAAAAGACAACCTAGATTTAATTAAAGACCAGTACGACTATATAATTATTGATACACCCCCAACACTAGGTATATTAACTTTAAACGCTTTAGTATCTAGTACGAGTGCAATAGCACCAATGAACGCAGATATATTTAGTCTACAGGGACTAACAGCTTTAAATGAGAAAATACAAATCATAAATAAAAAACTTAACCCTTTATTACATTTTAAGGGGATTCTATTAACAAAATATAATGATCGAGCAATACTTAACAGAGATTTAAAAAAAGCTATAGAAAAGGCTACAGAGCAGTTTAACACTAAAGTATTTAATACTTATATTAGAGAGAGTGTAGCAGTAAAAGAAAGCCAAACAAATGGCACGTGCGTATTGTTACAATATCCAAACAATAACGCTAGTTTAGATTATATGATGTTTGTAAAAGAGTTAATTAAAGATAAGGAGAGCAAATAAAATGAGTAAAAAAAATTTTAATATAGATATAAATAGTTTTAGTAGTATAAATGACATGGATAGTATATATGCAGGTAATACACCTACAGAAACAGCACCAATAATAGAAACACCTAAAAAAGAAGTTAAAAGCAAGACAAAAATTAAAAATAATGATAAAATAGACCATAAAAAAACAAATGGGACTAACAAAAAAGATAATTATAGTATCACATTTAAAATAGACGCAGATATAGAGGATTATTTAAAAAATATTTTATGGATAAATCGTAAAACAAAAAATCAATATGTTAACGACCTTATACGTGATGACATGATAAAAAGATTAAAATTAAAAAATAATGCTACTTATGATGAACTACAAACAGCATGGGAAAACTACAAAAAAGCAAACAATATCTAAAATATAGTAGGACAAAAAGGGAGGACTTATTTTATGGATAAAAAAGATTATAAAAAAAACAAATGGATAGAAATTGAAAATCAAGGTATAAAAGATATAATCGTAAACAATGTAGATAAAATGCTATCTATAAATGATGACTTATTTTTAAATAATTTTATGGATATAGATGTTTTGACGTCTGATGATATAACCTTTTTTGATAAGTACGATAATATTACTACCTACGATACAGAGGGCGTAGCAAAAAACGGCGAACACTGGGAGAAAATGACAGATGAATATATTAACATTTTAAATAACAGATTAAAACAAAATTTAAATAATTTATCAAAAGACGAATTTAAAAAGGTATTGTCAGATTATTATAAAGAATTTAGGAAACGCTATATAATAGGCTTAAAAATTAGTGCAATAGACCTAGCAGATAAAAACGTCAGACAAGAATATGCTAAACGACAAACAGAAATTATAGCCAATATGCAAACCCAAGAAATTAATAATATAGGATTAAAAAAATTTTGTAAAATAAATCTAGATGAAACACCTTATAAATTTACTTATTATACATCTATTGAAAATTTAAAATTAATACAAAAACATAATATTAATATACTAAAACTGATAGAGGAGGAATTAAAAAAACCCAATAAAAAAATACCTAGTAAAGTGTCTATAGATACACCTAAAACTAATAATAAAAAAAGAAAACCACCTCATAGACAAGTTTTATCTTATATGGAAACTCTAATATTAAAAGACCAACAAAAAGTAGTAGATAAAATGTACGAGGATTCAAAAGATTTTTACGATAAAAGACATAAAAAATATTTAGAGATAGATAAACTTATAAATAAAGTAATTAAAAAATATAAAAAATATAGTAAATATTTAGAAAATACTACAGATAACAATAAAGATTTAAATATAATAGAAAAAATGCAACTACAAAACAAAAACCTAGAGAGTGCAAAGTTTAATACTACCTTATTAAGTAATAAGCTATTTACTGGTAAAGATATAGAAAGTGGTACACCATATCAATTTAGTTTTAAAGAAAAGACAAGCCTAGAAGATATTACTACATCTATAACTATTTATGATAGTGAATCTAATATAATACAATTAAGCAAAGAACATAGAGATATAAACGACGCCGTAGGTAGTTTATTAGATAATGGGAAAAGATATTTAACGCTTAAACAATTATATAATTTTATAAATAAAGGTATTATAAGTAATGATCCAGTAGACCAAGATAAGATAGACGAGCTATTAAAAGATTTATATAAAATGGATAAAAAAACAGATATAGACGCTACAGAGCAGTTTAAATTAAGAGGATATCAAGAGTACCTACAAGAGTACGAAAAGAAAACAGGAATAAAACCAAGACCAATTATAAGCCAAAATCTAATAAATTTTAAAATATATAAAAATGTACCCCACCCAAACGGCGAGTTAATGGATATAATCTGTTTTATGGACTATCCAGCTATATATGATTATGCTAGACAATACAGACAGCTTGCACCTTACCCAGTAGAGATATTAAACTTAAATTATAGCCCTCATGGTAATAAAAAAGACAACACAATACAAATAAATGATATTACTAGAACTATTAGAAACGAACTTATAAGATGTATAGAACTACGTAAAAGTGGTATAAATCAGCCTTTAGTTATAAACAATTTTTTATGTACTGAATGTCAATTTTATGATGTAATAGATAAAAACATAATAGATAAAAATAAAATACATACAAAAATCTTAAATAAACAAAAAAGAGTTAGATATGCTAATAATATAGAGATAATTTTAAATAATTTTAAAGATAAAGGATACATAAAAGGCTATAAAATTAATAAGCTAGGTAAAGTAAATAAGTATAGTATAACTTTTACTTTTAACAAAGATAATTAGTATCAAGATACTATACTAAACTAAACAAGTATAAAAACACGATACCTATACTATAGAAACACGATACCAATAGTATGGAAACGTGATACCTATAGTGTAGGAACGTGATACCTAACAAAAAACAAAAACATAGCATAAGCCCTTATTTTATAAGGGATAAAACAATTTTATGATTTACTACATAAGTAATTATAAGTATATATAAGTACTTATAAATGAAAACGCCCCCTTGCTTGACGCTGGGGGACGTTTTTTTTTATCATGTGGATAGATACGTCAGTAAACTTGCAAGGAGAAGAGGAACACTTTAAAAGAGGACTTTATATATCATATTAATATTATAAAAAAGATGTATCAATTTTTTTAAAAAGTATTTTTATTAAAAAAGCCTTTTAATGCTTTATAAACAAAGGCAAAAATAGAGATTCATTAATGCAATATAACGTATTGGTAATATTGCATACTTAAAACAGAGTAAATGATATAAAAAAGAGCGTCTATCTTAAATTATTTACATAAGTTAAGATAGAAAATGATAGGAAATGTTAAGGTATAAAAAAAGAGATAGGACACACGTATTTAGTAAATAGAATATCCTACCTCACAAAAAAGCAAACATCATTTAATATAGACCAAAAGGACATATATTATAGATGTAGTAGATTTTTATATCTACCACTCTGATTATATCACAAAAAAATGATTTAATAGGAGGAAACTACAAAAAATGACAAAAGATGATATAGAATATTTAAACAATTTAAATGACGCATACATAGAGGATTATAGAATCCAAACAGGGAGGACAGGAAAAGGCAATATATCATGTATATATGCTAATGAAAAACACGAAAACGGCACAGATAAAAAACCTAGTATGGGATATATGCAGGATTCTAAAAAATATCATTGTAATACGTGCAATAGTATGGCAGGGGTAATTGATTTAATAAAATATGATAATAATTATACTACCAACGAACAGGCGATAGACTATTTAAAAAGACAATATCCAAACGTAGAATATTTTAAAAATAATAAATATAACAAATATAAAACAGCAGTACAGCCAGTAAAAAAAATACCTAACGTGGATATTAACACTAATTATGATTTTACCGATTTAATAGAAAAAACAAGCGATCGAGTATTTAACGACGATAAAAAAGATATATCTAGCCAATACGCTTATAAATATTACACAGAAAAGCGAGGACTAACAAAAGAAACCATAAAAAAATACAAACTAGGTGTAACAGATGATGTAAACGATTTATTAAAAGACTATCCAAATTTAAAAATAAAGGGTAATAAAACGAGATTATATAAATTAATTTTACCTATCCTAGACGAGCAGGGTAATTGTTATAATTTTATACCAGAGATAACAAAAAGAGAGGAAACGGACGATTATAACCCAAAATATAGAAAATTAAACACCCAAGCAGGTATAACGACACAATTATTTAACGAGTATCATTTAAAACAAGACAGACCTAGTACTATTTTTATAGTAGAGGGTATTTACGACGCCTTAAGTATAGAGCAAATGGGATTTAAGGCAGTTGCTTTAATAGGTATAGGACATACTAGACTAGAAAACTTGCTAAAATATTATAAACCCAACGCAAATTTAATAGTTATGTTAGATAATGACGAAACAGGTAAAAAGCATACTATAAATATGCTAAATATGTTAAAAACTTTAAATATGGAAAATATCAAATATATAAATGGTGTAGATATATTGGATAATTATAAACATATAGCAAAGTGCAAGGATTCAAACGAAATGCTTATAAAAGACAGCGACGAGTTTAAACAATTTTTAACAGAAAATGAGAGAATAGCTAATAAAAACGAGGACACAGACAGAATAGATGACGCAAATATTTTAAACCACCTAGAATATTTTAAAAACATAGAAAATGAGCCAATAGCAAAAATGATAAGTACAGGATTTAACAAACTAGACGAAAATTTTAAAGGTGGCTTACGTACAGGGCTTTATATTTTAGGAGCAGTCAGTAATTTAGGTAAAACAGCTTTTATGTTACAACTAGCAGACCAAATAGCCGTAAAAAAACAGCCAGTATTATATTTTAGTTTAGAAATGGATAAAAAGGAACTTATGGCACGTAGTATATCACGTAACACGTATATACAAGTAAAAGATAGCACAGATAAAAACGGCGAGCCAATAGCTAGTACTACGTTTGATATATTGGATAATGGCAAATATAAAGATTATGGAAAAGATAAAAAAGATACTATAAATATAGCTATAAATGTTTATGGTAAAACAGCTAAAAATCTATACATTGTTAGTGGTAGATATAAAACTAAAGACGAAACAAGACGCATGACAATAGATGACATGGAAAATATAATAAAAACCTTTATAAAATATAAGAAACAAACCCCAGTAATATTTATTGATTATATGCAGATCATAGCACCAGTAGATAAAAACATCACAGACAAGCAAAACATGGACGAGGTAGTAGACCGATTAAAACAAATAAGCATAGATGTAGATACACCAATAATAGCAATATCAAGTTATAACAGGGACAATTATTATGAGCCAGCGAACGTATCAGCCCTAAAAGAAAGTGGAGCTTTAGAGTACGGAGCAGATTATATAATGGCTTTACAATATCAAGGTATAGATTATATTTATTATGGTACAAGGATAAATAGTAACGGCAACAAAGTTGCTATATATTCTACAGAGGCTATCAAAAAAAGAGCCGTATACGAGCTTATAGAGGACTATAAAGAAAAATCAAAAAACGGCGAGCCTATACCTATAGAGTTAAAACTTTTAAAATCACGTAATAGTAATAAATTTAATATGGCGTTTAGTTTTAAGGCACAATACGGATTCTTTAAAGAGGATAAATATAAAGAAGAATATAAAAAAGATATGGAAAAGGAATATAAAGAACTTTAAAAACTTAACAAATGTTAACCCAAAAGGACACTATTTATTGGTGTCTTTTTAGTTATGAGTAATTGCATATTTAAAATATGTAAACAATATTATATATGTAAAATAAGTAGACAATTTTAAATATGTATAGTATAATAAATATGCGAGATATTTTAAATGTGTATAGTATTTTACATAATTTACATACCTTAAAAATGTAAAGTTTATTACATAAACAACTTATGTAATGAATATCAAATATATAAAGTATTTAAAATGTAGGGGATATTTAATGACAATAGAGCAACGTATAAAAATAATAAAACAAAAAATGGATAAACAAGCAGGATTCAATAAATTTTTTATGGTAACCCAAACAGAGCCAAATAGCAAAAAATATGAGGTAGAGGAACGATATAAAAGTAAAATTAAAAAGTACATCATAGACGATATAGAAAAGTTTTATAAAGAAAATAATAGTAAAGATAATCATATTTTAAGGGTAGATATAGTAGATAACAGCCACCTAGAGAGTGTTTTATATGAAGTAGACGAGGAGGGATAATATGAGCGAAGAGGCTATAAAAGAGAGAAGAGAATACCAAAAACAATATAGACTTTTAAATAAAGAAAACATCAATAAAAGACATAAAGAGTGGCGTAATGCTAACAAGGAAAAGATAAAAGAATATAATAAAAATTACTGGGAGAAAGTAGCACAAAAAAACAAATTACAAAAAGCAAACTAATTATAGATGTAGGAGGTATTTTATGACTTTAAAAAGACTTAACGAGGTAATGAGAAACCCTAAATTATACGCACAGACAAAGGCTTTATATAGTTATTTATATATACGTGCAGACCATAAAACAAACCTAGCATATCCACCAAAAAAACAGATGTTAGAAGAGTTAAACTTAACAGAGGGATTATTTACGCAAGGACTAGCAGTACTAGAAAAGCAGGGATATATAAAAATAGGTACAAAAGAGGGGACTAATAAGGAAACAAAAGAAAAATATACATTTACGACATACGAGTTATTAGATACACCAACCAAATAGAAAATTTAACAAATGTAACACCCTAAAAAGAGAGGGGGACAATATGGACGAGCTTACAGAAAAGCAACTAAAATTTATAGATACTTACTTAAAAAGTAAATCAATAACAGATACTTGTAAAAAACTAAATATAGCACGTAGCACGGCTTATACTTATTTAAAAGACCCAAACGTAAAAACAGAAATGGATAAAAGACGGAGCGATCTTATAAGTGATACTACATTATATCTACAGGATAGCTTAAAAGAGTGTAGTAAAACACTTATGGATATAATAAAAGACGAAAAGACACCCTCACAAACAAAAATAAACGCTATAAATAGTATCTTCAATAATTGCAATAAACTAACAGAAACTAACGATATTTTAACTAAACTATCTTATATAGAGGAGAAACTAAAAGAACAAGAGGAGGCTAATAATGACTAATACTATTTATATTGCAGGGATTCAAAGTAGGTTTTTATTATGATAACAAAAAAGAGAGTAGACCAATTACTAGAAAGATTAAACAAATTAAACGTAAATGGTATAAAAGTTTATTTAGATATGGTAACAGACCTAGACAATAGAGGATTATATTTTAAAATTAGTGCAGTAGATAGAAAAGGCGAAACTATAGAAGAGGAAACCTTTATAGATATACCTAGAGTATATTTAGAAAAGTACGGCAGTAAATATAAAACAATGGCAAATATAAGAACCTACAATAAAATAAACGGCGAACTTGTAGACCGTAAAATGTAAAAACACAGTTATTTATAAAATTTATATAAAATCCCATTTAAGCACGAACGAACCTAGAGGATTTAAAACAGAGATAGCACAAAAACTATCTTTTTTTTGTATTTAGAATCCCCCCTATAGACAAAAAACGGAATGTTAGAGAGAAACCGAGGACAGAGCCTCCAAAAAATGTGTATATCCTCACACATGACCCCCTTTTTTTTAAAAATAATTAAAAATATCCGAAAATAATACAAAAAAACACAAAAATAGACAAAATAGGGGGTATGGTATGAGTAAAATTAAAATGTAAAAAAAACGACCTTTTAAAACGCCCCATACAGCCCTTTTTATGATATAGCTAATCCATTTTATCATCACAATAAAAAAAGACCCTTAAAACGCCTAAAAAGGGTAAAAAAAGAGGTTTTATAATTTATATGATAAAAAAACGGCGTTTTATAACTATTATAGCGACAAATTTATAAAAAAAATGACATTTTTACGCCAAAAAAAAGACAACAATAAAAAAATATAATCTTTATTGTTGTTTATAATTTTCGGAGTTAATGTTTTATTAAAAACTCCATATATATTATATCACAAACATTATTAATATATCTAAATTATGTAAAATATATAAAATATAGTATTGACTTTTATTAACCATAAGTATATAATGTAAACATAGTAAACAAAAAAGCAAACATCAAAAATCAAAAAGGAGGTATATATATTATGGATTATGCTTTAAATCTTATAAAAGGCAATACATCACTATATAACAATAATGACGTAATAGAGTTTAATAATAAACTTATTTATAGATTTATTGATTATACAGACGTACAAAATACAACTTTAAAAAATTATGCAACAAATCTAAAACCATTTTTTAAATATTTGCGAGATAACAATATAAATCAGCCAACTAGAGGGGACATAACAAGCTATAAAAAATATCTATCTAATTTAAACCTTACAGCAGGCACAAAACAGCAATACTTTAGAGCTTGTAAACATCTTTTTAAGTGGCTATCAAGCGAGGGGCTTTATTTAAACGTAGCAGAAAATATAAAGGGCTTTAAAGTAGATACATCTAAAACAAAAAAAGAGAGTTTTAACGAGCAAGATATAAAAACTATCCTAGACCAAATAGATACATCTACGGAGGTAGGTAAAAGAGATTATGCAATTATATTGCTTATACTTACTGGGGGACTTCGTATAAATGAAGTACGTAATATAGACATACAAGATATACAAATAATTAAAAATGAGTATGTAGTTTATATTTTAGGTAAAGGACATACAGAAAAAGATACATATATAAAAATAATAGCACCAGTATATAACGCAATAAAGGACTACCTAGACACCAAAGGTAAAATAAATAGGACAGACGCTTTATTTACGAGTACATCTAATAGGGCTTTAGGTAAACGAATCACAAAAGAGAGCCTATCACAAATAATTAAAAACAGATTCAGAAACGCAGGATATGACACGCCAAAATTTACAGCACACTCTTTACGACATACAAGTAACACTATGTTATACAAAAGTGGGGCAGATTTATATAAAGTACAAAGACACGCAAGACACAAAGACCCAAAAACTACCGAGATCTATATACACCAAGTAGAGAGAGAAACCAGCACAGACGAGCTAGACATTTATAATCAAGTGTTTAATACAGATAATCAAGACATCATAAATGATTTAAGAAAAGAGATAAATAATTTAAATAACAATGATTTAAAAGACATTTTAGAATATATTAAAAAGTTAAAAACAAATGGAGGCTATCAGTAGTATGAGTGATGAAGTAACGGACGTAAAAGTTAACGACCTTGCT
>ODAJ014772814.1_pt1 | contig 14649 bp, 13 predicted proteins | sample 1539241 | NCBI WGS metagenome assembly ODAJ01 (sample SAMN02144231, study PRJEB22623) | gut metagenome | biome: sheep rumen | host: Ovis aries | place: New Zealand
GAAGGAGTCGGGCAGAGTGTGCTTTATCTTGGAAACCACCTTGCCATCAGCATTGAGAAAATTGACATGTACGTCAACCCCGTATCCGATCTCGTAATAGTCAGTTGTCAATTCGGGGAGGTCAGACTTGCGAACAGCTACTATCTTGCATTTGAAATCATCGAACATATCGGTAATACTAACAGGATCGGGAATAAAGTTGTGGGAAGATTTGCAGAAGACACAGGAAATCAGCAAATTTCAGTCTTCAAGAGGGCCTGGCATCCCTCCAGTACGTCTCTCCAGGTGGCCTCGAAGTCGCCTGTGTACCAGGGGTCGGCTACATCGCCCGGTCTGTCGGTATAGTCCATAAGCATCACGATCTTTCCGTCAGGATCGCCGCCGCAGATACGGTTCATGTTGCGGATGTTCCAGGTATCCATGCCCACCAGGAGGTCAAAGCGGTCATAGTCGCTGCGCGTCATCTGCCGTGCCGTCTTGCCCTGACAACTGATGCCGTGCTCTGCCAGTTTGCGGCGTGCCGGGGGATAGACGCTGTTGCCGATCTCCTCAGTCGATGTCGCAGCCGACTCGATATGGAAATCGTCTGCCTTTCCCGCTTCCTTCACCAGATGTTTCATCACAAACTCTGCCATCGGGCTGCGGCAGATGTTACCGTGACAAACGAAAAGTATTCTATGTTTCATAACATTTACATTTAAATCTGACGGAAAAATTTCCGTAATTCACTTTTTCTTCGTAACTTTACACCCGATTCCAAGAGAATCAAACGGGAATATTAATAAAATAAACAGACGTTATGATGAATTTTCTAGATGTTCTTCCAGTTGACCCTGTTGAGAGGGCTCAGCGGATACGGCAATACAAGCCTGTGATAGCAGATTCTATTGGCACTATCCGTGACACGTTGAATTCCACAAAGGATGCTGTTGCCGACAGTGTGGGACAGACGCAGTTGATTCTCGAGAATGCCGGTGCCAGCCAGAGCGATGCCTCGCTGTTGTTGCCAATGGCTGTTGTGACTGCTGCTCTCGCTGGATGCCTCTATCTGGCACATCTCTATAAGCGGCGTTTGCTGACAGGCAGTCAAGGATGATGCCGAGGGGCCTGGGTCAGAATTCCGCTTGTGCCTCTTGAAGTAGCTTGGCATAGTCTGTTGTGGCGTGACAGACGGGGTTCATGATGCTGCCAATGATTTTGCCTTGTATGACGTCGCTGTTCCAGTGATAGCGGCTGATCGTCCTTGAAAGGGCAAAGTCGTTAGCCGCTTTCATGATCAGGTTTGCCTTCTGCGGGTAGAGTTCTATCATCGACATGGCGGCAGACCATATCCCCGACGAGTGGCCACTGGGATAGGAGTTGGCATAGAGGAGGTTCTTGGCCATTTCCTCATATTGCTCTGGCGACTGTACATCCTCTTTCGTCCAGTTGCCTTCTTCATCATAATAGTATTTCTCAATGTCTCCCTCGTCATAGGCTGCTTTATGACCGTCATTGTCCTCAATGACAAAACAAGTAAGCACGTTGAGCCTGTCGTCTGAGAACGACTTGCGCAGTCCTTCTTGTTCTTCTGAACAGCCAGGTCTTAACCTTCCATATTCGTAATTGCCTAATGAAGTGTTCGCGTGCTGGAGGATTCCCCTGGCGGAACCTCCTGCTTTTTGCACAAGGAGGATGAGCGCAGCTGTCTTCCCTTCTGGATTGATGGTCTTGCCGATCGTTGTCTCTCCAAAGACTGCATTGAAGTTGTATTTGCCATCCACATTCCGCTTGTCGGTGCCGAAGATGTGATGCATGTCAGCGTCTTCGTCGGCAATAGCCTGAACAGCTCTCTGGTCTGGCAAATTATACTTTTCTACAATCCTCTCGTAGATTTCCATGTCAACCTTCAGGCAGCCGTTGGATGCTTTCTCGTCAGGGAAGGTGGGGTTAATCCCGCTGCGGTTGGTGTACTGAGGGGCATAAGGCCCAGGGGCACTGGCCATGAACCGTCGCAGATCCACATAGAAGGCTTCATCGGTAACATGGGTGCGCGACTCTTCATCATATAGCTCAGCCAGCGTCTTGTCGTACTTGCTACCGCCAACTTCAGCCCTCATAGCCTCTATGTCAGGTTTGTTGAGGCTGTGCAGGGCTGCATAGACAGCACTTGCAACCAGTCGGGCGACATTAGGGTCGGAACTGAAATGGTAGCCATAGACAGGGCTGTTCATGTTAAAGCCGCCAGCTTCGTATCCGGCCTTGTAGAGTGCATTACGCTTAGAGGGGCACAGTTCTGACAGCTGCATGGCGCACAGCCAGCCTATCATGGTCTTGCAGACGGCAGTCTTATCGGCTTGTTTGTCTGAATAATAATTGTACACAGACGGAAAGTTTGCTTCGGTGTAGAGCCAAGGCAGTCCGAACTTGCTCTTGCCGACAGCTTGTGAAACGCCCTCTTCCGACAGTGCCAGTAAATGCATATACGTCTTACTGTCTTTACTCACATTGACGATGCCCTTGAAACTTTTCTCAAGCACTGCGTCAAGCATGATATCTGCTCTCTCGGTTTGATCTTGCTTACTGTCATCATTCTTGCATGAGACAAATAATAAAGGTAAAATAAGAATTAGAAACTGTTTCATAACATTATCCCATTACGACATCAAGTACCATCATCAGCACAAAGCCAATGGCAAAGCCGATGGTGCTAAGGTTGGAATGCTCGCCTTCCGAGGCCTCGGGGATGAGTTCTTCCACGACGACATAGAACATGGCGCCGGCAGCAAAGGCGAGCAGGTAGGGTAGGGCGGGCGTCATCAGCGAGGCCAACAGCACCACTGCCAGACCACCTATCGGTTCGACGGCACCACTCAGGCTGCCGATCATGAAGGAACGCCATTTCGAGTTGCCTGCTGCCCGCATGGGCATCGAGATGATGGCGCCCTCTGGCACGTTCTGGATGGCGATACCTATACTCACAGCGAGGGCACTCGCCAGGGAGAGCCCTGAAGCCCCTTCTCCGGCACCTGCGAACACCACGCCCACGGCCATACCTTCCGGCAGGTTGTGGATGGTGACTGCCAAGGCCAGCATCGCTGTCCGTGAGAGGTGAGAGCGTGGGCCCTCCGGGGTCTCCGTGCCGATATGCAGGTGGGGGGTCAGTTCGTCGAGCAGGAGCAGGAAGCCGATGCCAAGCAGGAATCCGACAGCAGCAGGCACCACCGACCATTTCCCAGCATCGGCCTCCATCTCCATAGCCGGTATGAGCAGCGACCATACGGAGGCAGCCACCATCACACCAGAGGCAAAGCCAAGCAGCGATTTCTGCAAGCGGGGCGACATCTCGTCCTTCATCAGAAAGACGAATGCCGCTCCGAGCATGGTTCCCAACAGGGGGATCAGAAGTCCGATGACTAATGCCATACTTATTTAGTAGTTAGTATGCTTCGACCTTATGCCTTGTTGAATTTCTCCTTGCTTTGCTTGCAGCGCGGACACTTCCAGTCGTTGGGAAGGTATTCGAAGGCTACGCCGTCGTGCTCTGCGGGATCATACACATAGCCGCAGATAGAGCAGACGTACTTGCCAGATGCTTCTTGCTGGCTGAAATCCACTTCTGCAAGAACTGTTGGCACAGGGTTGTCCAGATCCATCACGCGCTTGGCCTCCAGGTTCTCATAGCCCTGTGGGGTGTGGGTACCGCAATAGACAGTCGGGTGGTTGCGGATGAACTCGCGGATGCGGTCCTGTGTCTCACGGGCTGCGGGCAGATCGTCATAGACCACTGACAGCTTGTCTTCGTAGAGAGCCTCGTCCACATAGGTGATGTCACCGTGCAGCATGTAGAACAGACCGTCGTTCTCCACGATGATGATGCTGTTGCCCTTGGTGTGTCCCTTGGCCTTGATGAGATAGATGCCGTCCTGGATCTTCTGACTCTCAGGGAAGTTGTAGTAAGGGCCGTCGGTATAGGTGACGGGCACGAGATTCGTCAGGCCCTGCAACTCGGCAGCGTCCATCTCCTCCTGGCTCACATAGACCTTCGCATTGGGGAAACTCTTCAACTCGCCGCTGTGGTCTGAATGACGGTGGGTGAGCAGAATCTTCGTCACCTGCTCTGGTTTGTAGCCGAGGGCAGCAAAAGCCTCCATGTAGGTGCAGATGTCCTTTCCTGTGAAACCGAATGATTTCTCGTCGGGCACTTCCTCTGGTGTACCTGCGGGGAGGCCTGTATCTACTAGGATTACCTCGCTGCCGGTGTCGATCAACCAGTTCTGCAAACTGCCGCGATAGCGGATGTTTTGGTCGTAGTTGCCACCTTCGCCACCCATGACGAAGGGCTGGGTATAAAACCCGTCGCGTCTGAACTTTACTGCTTTGATTTCCATATTTAGTGAATAATTTGGTTTGGTGGCAAAATTACATCTATTTTTTGGAATATCCAAGGATAGCGTGATATTTTTTTCTCTCGTCAGAAGGGCATGCCGCCCATGGACTATCGTAACAAGTGACCCATCAGCGTGGAAACGTTCTTCTTGGCGACTGCGGGCTTCTTCGCTTCTTCCAAGGGCAGATCGGCTGGATTGATGCATTCCACCTGTGAGAATCCTGCATCGAGCAGTGTCTGACGGTCGGAGATGCGGCCTGCAATCAGGCAGACGGGCACCTGATGGGCCGTAGCCCGCTTGAGGATGCCGTATGGCAGTTTGCCCATAAGTGTCTGACGGTCGGCGCCTCCTTCACCGGTAATGACGAGCGAGGCTCCTTCCAGTTTCTCATCGAAGTGGACGGCATCGAGCAGGAGGTCAATTCCTGAGCGACACGACGCGTTGAGATACTGTAGGAAGGCATAGCCGAGACCACCGGCGGCACCGGCTCCAGGCATGTCCTGACGATCGAAGCCGAAGTGACGGGCTGAGACTTCAGCAAATTTCCTGGCCCGTTCATCGAGACGCTGGACCATCTCCGGTGTGGCTCCCTTCTGGGGTGCAAAGACATGGGCTGCTCCGTTCTCGCCACAGAGTGGATTGGTGACATCCGAGGCGATGGTGAAGCGTATGTCCTTTAGCTCCTGGATGTCGTCCCACGTCCCATGCTTGGCAAAACTGTTGATGATGGCACGTATCATGCCGATGCCGCAATCGCTGGTGGCACTGCCGCCAAGTCCCACGATGATGTCCCGGCAACCTTGCCGCACGGCGTCCACCACGAGCTGTCCCGTTCCGTAGCTGGTGGCTTGCATCGGGTTGCGCTCTTCTTTGGTGAGCAGCGGGAGTCCGCTGGCTTGGGCGATTTCAATGACAGCCCTGTCGCCGTTGATGAGGTAGCGGGATGTGATGGGGCGCATCAGCGGGTCGCGTACGGTCAGTTCCCTCACTTCGCCCCCAAGTGCCGGGCGGAAAGCCTCCAGCCAGCCTTCGCCACCGTCGCTGACGGGTATCTGTAGCACTTCAGTATCGGGGCTCTCGGCGAGTATGCCCTCTGTTGCCGCCAGATTGGCCTCCTGCGAGGTCATGCAGCCTTTGAAGGAGTCGATGGCTGCGATAATCTTCTGTTTCATATACTGATGATTTGTTTTCTGGTGCAAATATAGCGAAAAAATCTGCAATCAGTGAATGAATTGCAGATTATTTTTATTACTTTTGCACCGTAGATTACGATCGACAAGTAGAACTAACCAAAGAATTGATATGATGACAGGCAATAACAAGTGGGTAGCCTGCTGGGGCACTGCCACTTCCATCACCAACCGTCGCGAGGCTGTCTATGCCAAGGACCTCACGTTGCGCTATCCCGTCAGGATGTGCTTCAGCGGCACGATGCTGCGTTTCCGTTTCTCCAACCTCACGGGTACAGAACCCGTCACGCTCGACAAGGCCTTTGTGGGCCATACACCCATCACGTTCGGTGGCGAGAAGAGCGTCACGCTCATGCCTGGCAAAGAGACCGAGAGCGATGCCATTAACTATGCCGTCAGCCGTGGCGACACCATCGAGGTGAGTTTCTATATGGCAGGTTTCACACAGATGAACAGCGGAACGCTCGTCACTGGCCCACTCTCGAAGGGCTATTATGCCTACGGCGACTACGCTGAGGCCGATGAGTTGCCCCTCGACTTGAGCCGTCATACCAACTGGTACTATTTCCTCAACACGATCGACGTGCTTACTTCGGCAGAGAATCACGCTGTCGTCTGCTACGGCGACTCTATCACTGCCCAGTCGTGGCCCGACTATATGGCTCAGATGGCTTTCGGCTCCAATGCCTCCATCATCCGCCGTGCCGTCAGCGGAACTCGTATCCTGCGACAGTACGACTGCATCACCTATCAGGCCTATGGCCTAAAGGGAGCCACACGTTTTCCCATTGAGATGAATGTAGCCGGTGCTACGGACGTTATCATCCAGCACGGCATCAACGATATCATCCACCCTGTCGGCACCGATGTCAATCCCTTCCGTCCATGGAGCGATCTGCCTACGGTGGAGGAAATGGAGCACGGGGTAGAGGATATCTACGTCAGGCCCGCTAAGGCGATGGGACTGAAGGTCTGGAGCGGCACCCTCTTGCCAATCTTCGGCTGGCGCACCTATAATGAGGATCGCGAACGGATGCGGCAGCGGTTCAATGAGTGGTTGCGCACATCGCCGATCTTCGACGGCTGCATCGACTTCGATGCGGCAGTGCGCAGCGTCACCAATCCCAAAGCCTTTGCCGACGGTTTCGACAGCGGTGACCATCTGCACCCCAGCGAACGGGCCTACGAGGCAATGGCGCAGGCAGCCATTCACAAGCTGGTGCGCTCCATGCCCCGCTACGACCACGAAGAGTCGTTCTAAAGATTTGCGACGATAGCCTGGATCTTCTGCTTGGTCTCGTCCGTCTTCTGCTCGTCCACCTTTGCTGTCACGATGCCGGCATCCTCTACGTGCCAGTAGTTGCAGATGTCACGATACTCAGCCTTTGCACCATCATAGACACCGGGTGAGTAGGACGACATCAGCAGTGCCATCTTCTTCACCTTGGCAGGACTGTTCACGCAGTACATACGCTGGATGGGAGCCTGGATCTGGGCGTTGAGCGTAAAGTAATAGATAGGTGCAGCCAGTACCAGCACCTCGGCCTCGGCCATCAGCGGGTAGAGCTCCTGCATGTCGTCCTTCTGGATACAGGCTCCGTTGCCCTTGTTGTGACAATACTCACAAGCCAGACAGCCTGCTATCTTCTTCCTGGCGACATTGACTAAAGTCACCTGATGACCTGCTGCCTCAGCAGCCTTCTTGTACTCTTCTGCCATCCACGCTGTGTTACCATTGGCCCGTGGAGAAGCCTGTAAAATCAAAATGTTCATAATTGATAGTATTTATTTAGTTTTAGTTCGGTCTGCTACCATTAGCATACCGTTTTCTTCTTCTGTTTTCGGATACGGCTTCCTGACCGAGTGATCGTTCAGCCAAATCTTGTTCAGGGTAAATGCCAACGCTCTCAGCGTCGCCTCCCGTTTCGACGGCTTCAGCTCGCACTCCCACACCGTGATGCAGTGCCAGCCCATCTCAGCCAACCGTCGCTGCTCTTCTGTGTCCCGTTCCTTGTTCCTCCGAATCTTCGCCACCCAGAAGTCCCTGTTCGTCTTGGGAATCTTGCAGCACTCACTATTCACGATGTCCTCTTCACCTTTCCCTTCGGGCATCGTCACATGGTGCCCGTGCCAGAAGCACCCGTTCACAAAGATGCACGTCCTGTATTTCCTCAGCACCAAGTCTGGGTGTCCGGGCAGCCGCTTGTGATTCAGCCTGTAGCGGAATCCCCTGCGCCACAGACCCTTGCGCACAATCATCTCCGGCTTCGTGTCCTTCGACTTGATAGCCGCCATGTTGGCTGACCGTTGCTGTCCCGTGAGCTTATCCATACATCTCTCATTCAGTTATTCTGCGAGTCTCCTTTCTTGCTTCTCTCCACCGTGGATAGTATTTGTCCATCAGTGCGTGAAAATGTGCATTATGGCTTGGCTCTAACAGATGACATAGTTCATGTACCACCACATGCTCCACGCACCAGTCTGGCAATAGCAGTAGGTAAGTAGAATAGCAAATGCTGCGTTCCCTTACATTGCACACGCCCCAACGGGATATCATGGGCTTATAGGAAACTGCTGATGGCCGCACGCCTATATGCTCCGAATATCGTTCTATCAATGGTTCGACCAGCATCCTCACTTTCGCTGTCGCCTCAGCTTTTTGTGCCTTTGTGGCGAGCGGGAGCTGGTTATAGAAATCTGCTCTCTGCTTCTGTCGCTTAGCCGTTTTCTTTCTTGCTTCAACGATCCAGTCCTGATGCTGGCAGATAAATGTTTCTACCTCATTCTTCGATATACCATAAGGCACTGATACATGCACATCGCCATTTTTGGCAATGCGCATTGACAATCTGCTCGTTCGTCTGTATGTCACCTGTATAGCCATTGCTTCTCCTTGATTAGATTATCAGAATAAAACACATTCCGCCAGCTACTCTTTAGAACGCCATCGTAGCTGTAGCGAAGATAGAAAGTAAAAGGCTACCATAATCAACACATAAACCGTTTATAATCATAAGTTTTTAGTTTCTGTTGCACTGATATCTATATCACAATAATGCGCATGAATATATTATAACCAGTTGCAAAGATAACTAAATTTCTCCAATCTGCAAAGGAATAAAGGAAAAATTTGGAAAACATATCGTTAATAGCAGAAATGCGTCCTGTCTCAAAGTCTCAAAGTCTCAAAATAAAAGTAAATCTGGTTATCTGGCGACATTGACAGAAGTCACCTTTTTCTTGTATATCGGCTTCTTCCATTCAGCGCGAGGCGTGATGGCTGGGAAATAGCAATAAATGCCTGTTAATCTTTCTTAAAAGATGGCAATCTATAGGTTACAACCTATCGAAATAATTTGTAACTTTGCAGCCGAATTCAGAAAAGGGGTGTGTTCCCCGTCACTTTATAAAAAGGTTTTAATGACATTTAGGAACGTGGTGTTCCTGGCGGCTGTAACCACCGCGATGGTGGTGAAGGCTGCGACGGAACGAGAGAAGAGCGATGCCTGCATCAGCTCTTCCGAGCATGAGCAGGCTCGAACGGAGTTCAAGGCTCAGACGGAGCACAAGATGACAGTTGACGAATTGTTTCAACTGGTGGAAAGCAACAGTAAGACGCTTCAGCAAGAGAAGATCAGCGTTGAATTTGCTAAGAAAGGTGTAGCGGCAGCCCGCACTTCGCGACTGCCCGAACTGACGGCATCGGCATCGGTGTCGCTGAATGGCGATGTGGTGATGATGGACCGCGACTTTACCAATGCCCAAGGATTTTCAGCTCCTCGCTGGGGCAACTCGCTGGCCCTTGAGGCCCAGCAGGTGGTGTATGCCGGCGGGGCTGTGGATGCTGGTATCGAGATGGCCCAGCTGCAGCATCAGCAGGCTCAGGTGAGCGAACAGCAGCGCCGCGAACAGCAGCGGTTTCTGGCGCTCGGACAGTATCTGGAAATATTCAAGCTGAGAAACCGCGAACAGGTGGTGGCCCAGAACATCGAACTGACCCAGCGGCTGATAGACGACATCCAGGCGAAATATGAGCAAGGGATGGCACTGAAGAACGACGTGACGCGCTATGAGCTGCAGATGGAGACGCTGCGGCTGAATCTGAAGAAACTGCAGGACCAGCGCGGCATACTGAACCATCAGCTCTGCAATCAGTTGGGTATCGAGGGCGAGATCGTCCCTGACGAACAACTTCTCAATGACAGTTATGGCAAGGAATCGGAGAACACCTGGCAGACCTCGGCTCTGACCTCTGCGCCCAGCATCCAGCAGGCCGAGATAGGACAGAAGATAGCCAGTCAGGAGCTGAAGCTGGCCAAGAGCGAGATGCTGCCGAAGGTGGCGCTGGTGGCTGCCGACAACTTCAACGGGCCGTTTACCTACGACATTCCTCCTATCGACAAGAATTTCAACTTCTGGTATGTGGGCGTGGGCATCAAATACCCCATCAGTTCGCTGTTCAAGCAGAACAAGAAGGTGCGCCAGACTGCGGTGCGTGCTCGTCAGGCCCAGCAGTCGCACGCTGTGGCTGCCGAACAGCTGAACAATCAGGTGCAGCAGGCCTACACCTACTATCAGCAGGCCTACGTGGAGCTGGAGACCCAGCAGAAGAGCGTGCAGCTGGCCCAGCAGAACTATCAGGTGGTGAGCGACCGCTATCTGTCGCAGTTGGCACTGATCACCGATATGCTCGATGCCTCGAACATCAAGCTCGACGCTGAGCTCAAGGAGGTGGATGCCCGCATCGGCATCGTCTTCGCCTACTACAAACTGAAATACGTTTCAGGAACGCTGTGAATGATTGACGACTACGAATTTTACGAATTAAACGAATTTAATAACGGTTGAAGAATTATGAACAAGAGAAAGCAGATTTTGCGCGCATATAATATAATGGTGATAGCAGCTCTGGTGCTGCTGGTGGTTTACGCCTTGAGCCGGTTTGTGCATCTTGGCACGGTGGAATATACCGACAATGCGATGGTGCATCGTCATCTGACACCCGTCAACACGCGAGTGCAGGGATTTATCAAGGAGATTCGTTTTGCTGAGTTCCAGTATGTGCATCAGGGCGACACACTCGTAGTGCTTGAGGATGCTGAGTTCCGCCTGGCGCTCGCACAGGCTGAGGCTGGCGTGAAAGGTCAGAAGAGTGGTTCGTCGGCAGTATCGGCTGGCATGAGCACCACAGCCTCCAACGTGCGTGCAGCCTCAGCCAGTATCGAGGAGGCCCGTGTGCAGATGGAGAATGCGCAGAAGGACTATCAGCGTTTCGAAGAGTTGCTGAAGAAAGATGCCGTCACCCGTCAGCAGTATGACAATGCGAAGGCTCAGTACGAAGCCGCCCGTGCCCGCTACGAGGCAGCACAGAATCGCCAGCAGGCCACAAGTGGGGTGCTGGGTGAACAGCGTCAGCGCCTGGGACAGTCGGAGGCTGGTGAGAGTGTGGCCGAGGCCCGTCTCAATCTGGCTCGACTGAACCTGAGCTATACCGTGATTACGGCTCCCTGCGACGGCTATATCGGCCGGAAGGACATCCACGTGGGGCAGTTGGTGCAGCCTGGTCAGCTGTTGGTGAACATGGTGGATCAGCGCTCGGTATGGGTCATTGCCAACTATCGTGAGTCGCAGATGCACCACATCGCCGTCGGAGCCCCCGTAGAGTTCGAGGCCGATGCCATTCCCGGTGTCACCTTCAAGGGTAGGGTAGAGAGCATCTCTTCGGCCACGGGTTCGGCCTATAGCAACATGCCTGTCGATAATGCTACGGGCAACTTCGTCAAGGTGGAACAGCGCGTGCCTGTTCGCATCGAACTGACTGCCGACAACAATGCCGACGATGTGAAGAAGCTGCTCAGCGGCCTGAACGTAGAGTGCGAGGTGGACTATTAATTTCTCATTTCTAATTTTTCGTTTCGAAGTTTATGGCCGATCCAATGATAGGGCGTCCGTTTGCGATGCCCATGATAAAACCCTTCATCCCCAAGGCGCTGCAACCCTGGATCTATCTGCTCTTCGCTGTGATTTTCCAGTTGGTGAACACCACCTATATGGGTAACATGCAGCAGATGATGGGCGATATGAGTCTGATGCGCGAGGATGTGTCGTTTATCTTCCTCTGTGGCGTGGTGGGTGTGGCGATGCCGTTCCCCATCCTCTTCCGTCTGAAGTTCTGCTTCACAAACCGTTCGCTGCTACTCTTCTCGGTGTCGGGTATGATAGTCTGCATCCTGCTGTCGCTCGCTACGGAGTGGGTGCCGGCACTGTGCGTGCTCTCCTACGTGTGCTGCTTCTTCAAGCTGATGGCCACCTTCGAGTGCTTCAGCAATATCCAGCTGTGGATGACCCCCAAGCGCGACTTCGAGATATTCTTTCCCCTGCTGTATATCGTGGTGCTGGGCGACATGAGTGCCAGCGGCTGGCTGTCACAGCAGCTCAGCTACTATTGCGGCAGCTATCACGCCATGCAGTATTTCATCGTCACGCTGCTCTCGCTGGTGCTCATCTTTATCTACACCTGCACGCAGCACTTCCGATTCATGCGCCCCATGCCCTTCTTCTCCATCGACTGGCTGGGACTGGTGCTGTGGTCTGCAACGGTGTTGGAGATCATCTGGCTCTTCACCTACGGCGAATACTACAACTGGAGCGATTCACAAGTTTGGCGCACGGTAGCCTTTGCGCTGCCCGTGACAGCCTTCTTCGCCTGGCGGCGCATGGTGCATATCCACCATCCCTATATCGACCCCAAGGCGTTCCAATACAAGACGCTGGTGGTCATCCTCTTCTTCTTTGTCGTAGAAGAGTGGATGAACTCCACCCACAATGCCCTCGAAGGCATATTCACGGGCAGCATCCTGCACTACGGCATGATGACCTCGTCGCGCTTCAATCTCGTGGCGTGGATAGGGTCGGTGAGTGGTTGTCTGTTCTGTCTGTGGTGGATGAAGATGCTGCATCTGCGCTACACGCCGCTGCTCACCATCGGATTTGCGCTGATGCTCGCCTATCAGGTGCTGATGTACTTCTACATCTCGCCCGAGGTGAACATCGAGCGGCTCTATCTGCCCACCTTCCTGCGCACCTTCGGCTACGCCATCTTCTTCTGTACGCTGACCGTCTATCTCGAAGAGCTGATGCCGTTTCAGCACTTCTTCATGAGTCTCACCATTGCCGGCTTCATCCGCAACGGTGTGGTCGATTCCATCAGCGGCGGTGTCTATAGCTATCTGTTCCGCTATCATGTGGCCAATAATCTGGTGCGTGCCCTGCAGCCGATAGACGTCACGCAGAGCATCATGATGTCCGTGAAATATCTCTATGGCGTCGCTTGTCTGGCCGGCTGTTTCTTCCTGCTGCTCCTGATGCTGTGGCACGTGCAACCCGTGCGCTCCACCCTGAAGCACATACCCTACTGGAACAAGATAGGTCGCGACATGCGCAGGGAACTGGTATCATAGTCAATGGTTCTTTTTCGGCATATCGGCATATTTTTCTGATATTTCTTGCAAAGATGGCAGAATATTCATATCTTTGTGGTCGGATTTGACAACAAGGATGCAGGTATGACAACGATTGAACTGGATATGATTCAGACCGCCGCGATAGGAGCCTTGGCCCTTATCGTCGGTATGGTGTTGACACGAAAGGTAGCCTTTCTGCAGAAATTCTGTGTGCCATCACCGGTGAGTGGCGGCATCATCTTCTCGCTGCTTACGCTGGTGCTATATGGCTGGTTCGATGTTGAAGTATCGTTCGACGGCACGCTGAAGGATGTCTTTATGCTGGCATTCTTCACGAGCGTAGGCTTCCAGAGCGACCTCAAGGTGCTGAAGCAAGGGGGCAGGCTCCTGATGGTCATGCTTGCGCTGCTGGCCGTGATGATTACCTTGCAGAACCTGATGCCGCTGGGAGTAGCCCGTCTCATGGGTGTTGATCCGCTGATCGGCATCGCTGCGGGCAGTGTGTCGATGACGGGCGGGCACGGTACGGCGGCAGGCTTTGCGCGGGTGCTCGAAGGGCTGGGGCTGCAAGGTGCCGGAACGATAGGAATGTCGGCTGCAACCTTTGGCCTGATAGCCGGTTCGATGATAGGCGGACCGCTGGCTGAGAGGATCATCCGCACGAAACTGACCCACGAGCAGATGCAGCCAAAAGATGATGAGATCGATCCTGCAATGGCCGGTATAGAGAGTGATGAGGCTTCGCCGACGGGTCGCGCAAGGCGTGTCAGCACCAACGAACAGGAGTTTCAGCAGTATGCGAAGGCTTCTTACTGCATTATCCTGGTCATGGGTGGCGGCACCATACTGAGTTGGTTGCTTGCAAAGACGGGTATCACGTTCCCCACCTATTTCGGCGCCCTGATCTTAGCCGCCATTGTCCGCAATACGATAGGCTTCATCAGTTACAAGGAAGACGATGGTGAGGACCAATCGTCCGGCAGATGGGAGAAGGCAGAAAAACTCCTTGACATGGAGCGTATCATCAGTGTGGGCAACATCTGTCTGTCGCTGTTCCTCGGCATGGCCATGATCTCCCTGAGGCTCTGGGAACTTCAGAGCCTGGCCCTTCCGTTGGTGGTCATCCTGATGTCTCAGGTAGTGATGATGGCGCTGTTTGCCTATATGGTGGCCTTCCCGCTGTTAGGCCGTGACTATGATGCCGCCGTGTTGTGTGCCGGCATGTGCGGTTTCGGCCTTGGTGCCACCCCCAATGCGATGGCCAACATGAGTGCCGTATGCTATAAGTACCACTACACCGTGAAGCCTTTCCTCATTGTCCCCATCATCGGCGCCATGTTCGCAGACTTCATCAATACAGGCATCATCACCCTCTTCCTCAATTTCCTGTAAGGCAAGGTGCCCATGGCAAGGCAGATAAATAAAATCGTGCAGACCACTATTGGCCCGCACGATTTCTAATATGTATTACAATCTTACTTCACCTCCTCGAAATTCACCCGCGCTGAATTTCAGTAAGTTGTAGAGTTATGGTATAAATAAGGTACTATTATTAATCGGTTTCATCATAGTCGGAATCGAGGTCTTCATCCTCCCATGACCATATAGATGTATGCTTCCCGTCCG
>ODAJ012124775.1_pt1 | contig 14648 bp, 20 predicted proteins | sample 1539241 | NCBI WGS metagenome assembly ODAJ01 (sample SAMN02144231, study PRJEB22623) | gut metagenome | biome: sheep rumen | host: Ovis aries | place: New Zealand
CCCCCCCCGCCATATCGGCGGTGAGCCGCCACAGAAGATACTCAGCCAAAGGTCACCTCCGCAGTCAGACGGGCGGACGCGTCTCCCACATCCCCGGCGATGGAGACGGCAGGCGCCGCCATGTCCGCCGTGCCCTTGTAGAGATAGTCCAGATTTGCCAGTTGGATGTATGGCACGGAGCCGTACCAGATGCCGACGTTGCCTTGCATGAATGACGAGTCATAAAGTGTCACGTTTGTCATGCCCGACGGGCCGTAGTTGCCCAGGGAGCGCGTGGTATAGACCGCGATACCGTCCATAAGCAGGACCAGCTGATAAGCGCCTCCCACCTGCAACAGGTGCAATTCACACGGGATCCACTCCCCAGTGACCACCCGCTCCGGGATGGGGGTGGATCCCTGCGCGCTTGCGTAGGTGTTGCCGTAGTTGTAAATCCAGGGCCAGATCCGCCCCTTGTACGGACGGCATAGCAGGCCCATGCCGCCGCTATCGTTGTAGGCAGACAGGCCGATGAAGTATTGCGGGGAGAAGGTGTTAGTGTTGACCGTGTAAAGATCGCGCAGGGGCACGGCGGCGATGTAGGCGGCGAGCCTGTCCCACCCCACGATCCGCAGGTCAAATCGGATGATCGCCTCCGCATTGACCGCGGCGTTGCCGGACCGAAACTGGTAATACCCCTGCCATGCAGAGAGCATAACCGCTGATGTGTCCACAAAGCGTCTGCCATCCTCCTCCCGGATCACCGCAACGCCCGTGGCCGCTTTGGTGTTGTAGGTCACACGATCCAGCTTGCCGGAGCCCTCCGCGGGGATCGTCAAGTTGTTGCCGCCATTAGACAGGGTGCGCCCCACGTCAGCCGGGGCGGGGTAGATCCCGGCGGATACCCGGGATGTCACGATCTCAGCCATACCACCCCCTATTGCGCCTGCACGCTTACCACTATGTCAGACTCCTGCAAGGAAGGCATCTCATTGAGTCCGATCCGGATCTGATCGCTCCAGCTGCCGGAGCCCCGGGCCACCTTGACCGATCCCACGTTGCGGATCCCCAGATTGTAGACGCTCACCGGGAACCGGGAGGCAAAGAGGGTGGTGTTCATGGTCACCCGGGGGATGGGCTGCCCGTCCAGCACGATCTCCGAGTCCAGGCCATAGAAGTTATTGAAGACCGCCGTCCTGATTTGCGCCACATAATCCGCAGGCAGATCGTCCACGGAGCCCACCAGGGTCACCATGATCCGGACAGGCAGATCGTCCGGGCGCTGGAAGAGGACGGTCTCCACCGCTCCCGTGTTTGGATCGGTGATCTCAATCGCTGTGTTGCCGTTGTAATCACACCCGGCGGACACGGTGTCATAGAGCGCCTGGGCGATCTCCTCATCATCCCCGCCGACAACCGCGACATAGACGGAGTGCGGCTTCAGGGTGTACCCGTCCACCACCTTTGGCACGTTGCTCCGGTTTTGCGTGACATAGCAGGCGATCACGTCAGACAGTTGCATGATCCGGCCATAGACCGACGCCGCCACGCTCCGGGAGTTGACGGCCACGGAAGCATAGCGGCGGGACTCAAACTGCCCCCGGTTTTCTGCCAGATTGCCCACCGCGGCGGCGGCCTCATTTGTCGCCGTGTCCCAGCCCGCAACCACCGTCACAATGCGGGTCAGCGTCCCGGCGGCGGCGGTGACCGCTCCCGGGGTCATACAGGCAAAGCGGACAGAAGCCGTCCCGCTTGCCGGGATGGTGACCGCCTCAGCGGCGCCCCACAATGTCTGATCTTCAGTGCTCCTGATCTGCGCCGTCACAGGAATGACCGTCCCCGGCAGTCCGGTGACGGTGATCACCGCCTGGGAGGGCACCGCGGGCTTGCGGGTCAGATAGTAGATCCGCCCGATCGCGTCCTGAAAAACGCCGGAATTAATCGCCGGATCGAACTGCTGCGCGATGTAAAGCAGCTCAGAGTCCGCTTCAGTGATGGCCGCCGTCTGACTGTCGATCAACTGCCCCGCCGGGGTCTCCGGCTCGGTGTTAAGGGTGGGCTGGCCCGGCGCGGCAAAAGCATTAATCCAGGACTGCCGGACACTCTCCCGGACGGTTTCCGTGTCCGGGATCGTAAATCCGGTATCGTCAAATTGTAATGACATAGGCTCCCCCGTTTTCCGTCTTGATCCGCAGATCGCCCGTCAGTGTCCGGGCTCCGGCGATCTCCCCTCCGGTGACAGCACCCTCAGCGGTCAGCAGGCGGATGTCCCTCAGGGCCGCCTCCTTCACGCCGTCCACCGCCAGCGCGGCGGCTTGCACCTCAGCCCGCACCACCGCCGGATTGAGCTTTTGCCCTAGGTCGGTGATGAAGTGGGGGATCCCCCGCTCCGGATCATAAAAGGCATCATCCGTGAACAGCCGCACCGCATTGGCCACGTTCTGTGACAGGGCGTAATCCCCCGTGGCGGTGGACAGTGTGCCCGCGGCGGTCAGGGTCAGATCCCAGTCCGGGCTCAGTGTCAGCGTCTTGCCTATCATCCTCTACCCTCCTTACTGCGGCGGATCGGTATTGCTGCTGCCCCGATCAACGCCGGGGTGTGTGTGTCCCTGGAGGGAGATCGATCCGCCCTTAACGTCCCCGCCCGCGGTAATGGTGCCCGCCACCTGGAGATTGCCGGACATGGTGACGGTGGGCGCGGTGATGTCCACCCCGCCCGGGGCGGTGATCTTCACCTTGCTGTCCGTCTCTATAGTGACGCCTTCCGGGGCGTGGATCATCACCGTTTTATCCTGCTTGATATGGATCCACACCTCCGGCGGCTTTGTGTGTACCGCTCCCACGGCCACGCTGTCGGACACGTCAAACTGGCGATAACTCCCGGCCCGCTGGGGCTCCCCCGTCCCCTGCTTGACCGTGGACGAGTCCCGCTTGCAGGTGTCAAACAGGAGCAAATCGCCCGGCACCGGGTTGATGATCAAGGCCGCGATGCCGTACTGGATCCGCATATAGGGCAGGGCAGGGACGGACGCCATGGGGAGGGACTGCCCCTCCGCGTCGGACTGCGCAACCATCTGTGTCGCGTCCACCGTCCCGGAGGCGGTGGGCTCATCCTCAGTGCTCACCGCGTCCACACGCCCGATCCAGGCGGTGTTGACGGAATTGCGGATCTGCTGCTCTGTCGCGAAGTTAAGCCGATTGTACTCCGATGTATTGGTGCCGTCCCGCTGGAGGCCCCGGCGATCATTGTCGGTAATGGGCATCAGATAAACCTCCCCATAGCGCCGGACATGGCGGGATAGAAGCCCGTGACGTGACTCTCCCAGCTCCCGTCCCCCGGCTTGTTGGCGGCGATCTTATGACTCAATTTGACGATCCGCCAGGTGCCGGAGGCTTTAGGCGTGGACGTCTTCAAGTTGATACACCCCGCAAAGCGCAACTCCGGGTTGAAGATCGTCTTAACCTCCACCCCGGACTGGGTGATCACCGGATAGCCCAGAAGGCCCGTCTCCGGGGTCAGATCGGTGGTGGCACCTGCGATGGTGCCGCCGGAGGGCAGCAGGATCGCCTCCTCATCATCATACACCAGCTCGGCCCCGATCATGTTGGCCGCCGTCTGCGCCTGTTGCATACCGGATCCGGAGAAGACGCAATTTGACAGACTAGCCGACACGCCCTCATTCCGGAACCGGAAGCCCGCTCCCTCAGCCTGCCCCCGGATAAAATCCTCGGCGGCCTGCTGACCGTGGACGGCGGTCTGCCCCTGCGCTTGTATGCGGCCAAAGAAGCCCACCTGCCCCTCGATCTTAAATTTGACGTCCGGCGCCGCGTTGAAGTCCGCTCCGGCGGTGGCGATGGAGCCTGCGAAGATCTGCGGCATCCCGTCGGGATAGCCTTCCCCGGCGAAGATATTGATGTAATTCCGTGTCCGGTAAAAAGGCCGGAAGGCCAGGGTGGACAGCTGCTCCATGACGTCCAGGGGCAGGCCCCAGATCTCCACCGAACACTTGCCGCCGTCGGGCCAGGGCAGCTTTTCCACCGTTGCGGACATAGCCAGATCGGTGATGGTGTACTGATTGCCGCCGCCAGCGAATGAGCCCGCCGCCAGGGTGATGACGATCTTCATGTGCCGCGTTTTGAAGGAGGCGGCGTGACCGCTTTCTGCAGGTGCTTTTTGCGGGTAACTCATGCCAGGGACTCCAGCCGTGCGATCAGATCGGCGGCCTCATCATCCGTGAGAAAAAACATCTCCCACCGGGAGCCCAGTCCGCTGTATTCCGGCGGCTCCTGCTCCTCCGGCAGCCGCTCCATATCGATCACCATGATCTGCCCGGTGAAGCCGCGGCCCGCGGGGATCAAGTTTTCCGCCGGATTAATCAGCCGCCCCCGTACCACAAAATCCTGCCCCACGGCAAGATCAATATAGCAAAATCCGGCCCGATCATATATTGCGATGGTCACATTCTGCTCACCCAGCACCGCGTTAAGCTGCTGATTTGGCAGGGCCAGCAAAGGTATCTTTTGCATACAGTTTTACCCCTTGATCCACCTGCCTACCATGTGCGCCACGCTCTCCTCCGGCGCCTGCTGCCGCCCCCGGTTGGAGCGCTTGCCCAGCCGGACAGACGCGGCGCCATACATCCCCACGGCCTGCCGGATCTCTGCAAACCGGGCGGAAAAGACGATCAGATCCACCCCGTCATCCGCCGTCCGGCTGTACTCCAGCTTGTAAAGATTGACGCTCTTATACACCCTGTCCGGGGTCACGATGTTGTAGAGCCTCGTGTCCCGGGTCATGCCGTCCAGAGCCTCCAGGGCGGCGTTCAGCTGATCCGGCTCGCCGCTGATCGCGCCTTCCACCGAAATCTCAAAAGGCGATTGCGTTTTGTTGTACGCAACGAAGGATCCCTGCTCCACCGGGGAGGTGATGATCTTGCTCTCCGAAGTGATGTCGGCCCCCAGGAAAGCCCGGAAGGTCACGGCGTCCCCGGTCTCAGCGTCATAGATCGTCCACTCGCTCGCGCCCTGCGGGCGGTTGCTGATCGCCATGTCTCAGCCCTCCCCTGTTACTGGATAACGCCCGTGTCGGCGGGATAGGTGATCCCCCCGCCCGCGCCGCCGGAGTTTTCCAGGGCCACCACGCGCTGGGCCACCTGCTCCGGATCGCCTGCCCCGTTGACGTTGATCGTCTGATTGTTGTTGTTGACAGTGCCGCCTGCGGCTCCGGCAGCACCTCCCCGGGCGGCGGCCCCGGTGCCAGGGGCAGGGACGTTCTGCCGGAAGACGGCCCCCGCGCGGTTGATGGCGGCCTGGGTCCGCCGCCGGGCGGCGCCCTCGGCCATCAGCCGGGCCTGCTCCTCCGGGCTGTAGAAGCTCTTGGTCTGCTCCTTCCGCTCCTCGTCAGACGTCTCCAGCCCCAGGGTCTGCTTCAGCCCGTGGTAGACGCCGGAGATCTTATCCGCAAGGGCGGTGACCTTGGCAACGATGGCGTCGATCATGGCAGTCCATGCTGATTTGATGGCGTCAATAACGGAGTTAAAGACGTTTTTAACCGCGTTGACAGCGGCGGTTACGCCATTGACCACCGCCTCCATGACCCGGGCCACCCAGCCGATGATGGAGTCCCAGACCGCTTTGACCTTATCCACCGCGGCGCTGACCGCTCCGACCACCGCCTCCATGGCCCGGGCAACCCAGCTGGAGGCCGCGTCAATGCCCTTCCACACCAGGTCACAAAAGTCTTCCCATAGTGCCGCGGCGCCGTCGCAGATCTCATCCCAGCGCTCGTACCACATGACGATCGCGGTCAGCAGCAGCAGGAAGGGATGCGCCCGGAGGATGCCAAACAGTTTAACCACCGTTCCGATCAGCCCACCGAAGGCGGCCTTGATCCCCGCGAAAATCGCCCCCAGCGCCTTCCAGGATCCGATCACCACCCCGATCTTGATCAGGTAGGGCAGCAGGGCGGCGCCCGTGTCCTTCAGCCACTCCCACGCGGCGCCCAGTTTCTCGGAGATCTCCTCCCCGGTGCCGAACAGGGCCCAGAACTGCGCAAACTGGGACTCCCCGCCCCGCATATAAACGATCAGATCGTCAATGGCGATGGCCAGCGCCGCCAGCAGGGCGATGATCCACGTCAAAGGATTGGCCAGCAGCGCCCGGCCCATGCGGATGATGGATGGGATAAGCAGGGCGGTTAAAATGCCCGCAACGACGGTCAGAAAGCGGATGATGTTGTGACTGTTGTTGCTTACCCAGTCGGACAATTTGTTAAGCCAGTCCACCGCCAGCCGGATCGCCGGAGAAAACAGGCGCACGATCTTGGCAGACAGATCCGCCATGGCAATTTGAAAGCCTGTCAGCGCCTTCCGGGTCTTAACATACAGATCCAGATCTTCCTTGGTCACCCGCTGGAGGGCGGCGCGCTTGAGCCGCCACTCGTCCAGCTTGGACGAATAACGCCCGGTCATTTGCGCCACCTGCGCCACGCTGGAGGTGTAACTGCTGATCATCTTGCCGATGGAGAAAGCCCCCAGCACCGGAGCGGCCAGACGCCCGGCGATCCCCATGAGCCCGCGGCCCCACTTGGATCCCAGTTGGTCAAAGTGCTGATCGGCTTTGTCGGCGTCCTTCCGGGCCTCTTCCAGCCCCTTCCGGACCCCGGCAGGATCAAGCCCCAGCTTGATGATCAAGTTATCAATTATCGTGTCTGCCATGCCCTCTCCTGCGCCTGCTGCGCCACGGCCTGATTGTAGGCGTCCACCTGCAAGATCTCCAGCAGGTCAAACAGATCCTCATAGCTGTATGCCGTCTGCAACTCCTGCAGGGTTGCCAGACGGTGGATGATCACGGTGGCGATCAGGCCGGAGATATTACAGGTCTGCCGGAAGCCCCTGCTGTCCCCGCCTGCTGGGAAGCGGAGCCGGAGGGGCTGCCGGGCAGCCAAAAATCCACATGGAGCATGACCACCTCCTTACGCAAGGTGAACAGGGTCCGCACGTCCTCGATCTGCGCGTCCACCGTGTCAGCGTCCAGCCGGGAATAGTAGTCCCCCACCTTGAGCTCACAGCACCACAGCAGATCGTCATACAGCGGCCACACATCATCCGGGTTCAGCCGCCCCAGGGATTTAAGCCCGTCGGTCACCAGGAAGCGGGCGATTGCCTCCTGGGCCTCCTGACTGTTGGTGATGGATCCGATCTTGGTCTCCCCCAGCACCCCGGCGCCGCACAGCAGCAGCCCGGCCCGGATCAGCCAGCGCTCAAAGTGGTAGGCGCTCATCTCTGTGAGCCGGAAGGTCTTGACCGCGCCCCGGTCATTGACCGTGATTGTTTTGGTCTTTCTCATTCAAAAAAGGGACGGCCCCGCCGTCCCCCTCCGCTGTTATCAAATGCCCGATTGATTGTACTTGCCGAAGACAAATCTCCAGGACGTGGGATCCAGGGTCTTCTTCAGCGCCGGGAGATCCTTGCCGGACTGCAGCACGCCGTCCCGGTAGGTGTGAACCTGCTTGAGGGACGGGATCGTGACGGTGAAGGTGATCTCATAGGTCCGGCGGTTGGTCCGCATAGCCTGCGCCACCGCCTGCATGATCTTGAGGGAGGGTGAAGACGCCTCCAGCATGACGGTGACATTCCAGGGGTTAGGCACATAGCCCGCGGCCAGCTGGCCGTCTACCCCCATACGGGCCTGCGCATACTCGTGATCGTCCCCGTCCAGGGCTTGATCGGTGGCAAACTGCTCCAGCCGCACTCCGGCGGGGAACAGATCTTCCACCGTCATGACGATCACGGCGTTAGCCGATGTGATGTTTCCTAGGCTCATGATTAATCTCCCCTGTTAGACGATGGCGGTGGACGGCAGGTTAAGGCGGTGGACCGATCCGCCATAGGTGTACCAGAAATTGCAGGCGGGGCTCTCCCGGGCCTGCCGGGTTGCGGCGGGGGCGTCCACGATCTGGAGGTAGTAGCCGGAGTTATACAGCTCGGTGGTGATGTCCACCCCGGCCTCTCTCATCAGCTCTGCCTGCTGTGTCTGCGACAGGGAGACGCCCAGATCGATCACGCCGTTGTTGATCGCCCGATCTGCCACGTCCTGCACCCATGCCCGGATCATGGTGTACCCGGCGTCGGTGTAGGGCACCCGGGGAGCCATCTTAAAGCCCGCCATGATTTGAGTCTGAAGCGCGGAATTGAGCCATGTCGCGTTGAGATAGGTGTCGATCCAGGCAAAGCGGCCAAAGCAGGCGCCCGGCTGAAGGAACACGAAATCATCATTCCGTGTCGCGTAATTGCCCATAAAGTTGATCCCGCCTGCCTTAAGGACGGCGGCCACGGCCTGATCCTGCACATTGGCGGCCAGTCCGGCTTGTGCCTTGAAGGCAAAGGTGATCGTGCTGTTGGCATAATCCCAGGCGATGGAGGCCGCCGCGCCCATGATAAAGGCGGCATACTTGATCCCACCGTAAACGGCGGCAACGCCCTCCGGCTCAGTTTCCCGCACCTGCGCCACGGGGGAGGTGAGATCACCTGCCACGGTCACGGCGGCATCCGTGGTCCACAGCACATGGAGGAACTGGGATCCGGCGTTGTACTGTGTTTGCACCCATCCGGCGATCGCCAGCGCGTCGGCAGCGGAAGTCAGCTCCGCAACGGTGGTGAAGGTGGCGAAATTCTGCGATTGCGCCGCCACGGTGTTGAGGATCTGTGTCCAGGTCTCAGCGTCAGCCCCGGGGGACACGGCGGCCCCGGCGGTGGTGAAGCCCAGAGCCTCGGCAACGGTGCCCCCGGTGATGTCCACATTAACCCCGGCGGCGGCCTCGCCCGCGGTGATGGTGAAAGCTCCGGTCAGGCTGGAATAGGTCACGGTGGCGGCGGTAACCGCGGTGCCCGTGCCAGCGGCCCGGAGGGCGGTCTGCAAGGTCTCAGCGGCGGCGGAATAGGAAGCCGCGCCCGACAGATCCACGCCGGACAGGCTGATCGCCTCAGTGCCGATCTGCCCCGTCAGGGTGCCCGTGGTCAGGGCGGTGATCTCACTCAGCACCGGAGCCGGGCCGCCCCGGAAGAAGCCTGCCACGGCCCCGGTATTTGCCCGGTAAAAAAAGACGGACTGCGGCTTGGTCAGCGAGTTGTTGTACCCGCCAAAATACACCGCGGCGGCGGCGGCCTCGTCCGAAGTCTCCCCGAAGTAATCCGCCACGCTCTCAGTGCTGTAAAAGGTCAGCAGGCCATGCACGGGCGCAAGGGTGCTGGCCGTCAGAAACAGGCCGTTAAAGACCAGATCCTGACCAGCGCCCGCGAGCACGCGGGGCACGATCTTGACCAGATCCGAAGCAGGTATTGCCATCTCTATGATCCCCCAGTTATGTATGATCGGTATCCACGTTTTCTGTCAGCAGCCAGCCGGGCTGATTTGTCCTGCTGCCCGCGTCATGGGCCGGGACGCTCCGCACGTTCAGCCCGGTGAAACTCAATTCTGTTAAAGAAATGTTAAAATTTTGTTCTATGTGTAAAATGGTGGTAAAGCAGGCGGTATAGTTTTTGGTATCATCCCAGCCGGGCCGGAGCCCGATGTCCTCGGCATACAGCAGGGACAGCCCCGCGTCCTGGGACTCAAAGAACCGCGCCCCCACGCCGGAGCGGCTGATCATCTCCAGAGCCTGCGCCCGCTCCCGGGTGTTCTCCTGCGGGGTGTACGGCTCCGCAGAATAGAGATCCACCTGCACCAGGTGCTCCACCTTCTCTTCCACCTGGGCGGTGTCCGTCGCGTCCGGAAGCGCCTCCAGGGTGGTGCCGTGCCGGAGTCCCCGCAGATAGGTGATCACACAGAACTCGGTCAGCTCCGGCAGGATCGCGGCGTTCTGCTGCCCCCGGATGATCTGATCGTCCGTATAGGCCGCCACCGCTCCGGGCACCTGGGCATATTGCTTGATGTAATCAAAGACGATCCCCAGCAGATCCAGGGGTTGCGCGCTCATGGTGTCCCGGCTCCCGCTTGATAGTTGCTGATCGCCTCAGTCACGCCCGCCGGGACTCCTCCCGCCACCTGCTCTGACGCCAGCAGCTGCACCCAGCCCGCGGCGGAAAAATCCTCCGCCACGTTATACACCTTCCAGACCGTCCCCCAGTTTACCCGGTAAATGTAATCACCAGTCCGGGCGGCGGTCCGGATCTGCCCGGCAGGGACAGGATCGTAGGCGTAAAGATAGAACTTCCGATCCCGCTCAGTGCGCTCGGTCTCTCCGGTCACGGTCAGATCGTCCCCGGACAGGGTTTGCACCTGCGCCCGCACCGCCACCGCGGCCGCATAGCCCGCCGTCATGCGTCCCTTGACGGCAGTTGCTCCCGTGGACTGGATCAGCAGGCAGGGCTCGTCAGCGTGGACGGCGGTAATGGCGCCCCGGACTATTCCGTGCAGGTTGAGCATCATTGCAGCCTAAAAGTGCGGCCCTCGCGCTGTTTCCAGTAGCGCTTCGGATCGGGGCGCGGTTGATGCATCGGTTGACTGACGGGCCCCGCATCTTTCAGTGTCCAGCCCTTGTCGCCGCGCAGCAAATGATACTGATTTCCGTTTACCTTGATAACGTGCTCATTCCGGACGTCCACCTTAAAGCCACTCCGCTTTTCCAGCTCTTTTATGGCCTCCACTGCGGATTGTCTGTCAGCTGTCGCGGGTATTTTCTGCACCGTGCTTAAAAGGCGCTTATACCCTCGCCCCGCGGTGACGCGCCCCTCTTCGTCCAGCTTGACGTGGGACCCGTTTTTAGCCGTGACCCATTTCTCCCCGTCAGCGTCGGCCGCCAGGGAGCGCTGTCTAGCCCAGCGCATACCGTCCAGGAAAGCAGTCACAAGATCCATTAATCACCCCCGCCTGCGGTTACTTCAAACGCGATTGAGCCCAGGAACTCCCCTGTCTTGACCAGGGGCTGTGTGCGGGTCATGCCCGCGCCGGGCTCTGCGCCCCGGTTATCTCCTGCCAGCTCCGCAGCATAAATCGCCAGGGTCAGCGGACGGCGCTCCGCAAATCCCCCGCCCGTGGCGATGATCTCCTTCACGGCGTTTTGCATATCGGCGCCGATCACCGCAGCGATTGCCTCCAGGTCAATATGCGGCGATTGCCGCCGGGCCAGCGCCCGGGCCATCTTGCGCCAGCGCTCCTTCCCCTGCTGGGCCGCCGCGGCAAACGTGGGGCGGGGCACCATGATCAAGCGCGCCCCCGGCATGATCCCCGCGCCGCCGTGAGTGTTAAGCCACCCCGCCTGCGCCTCGGTCACCGTCTGCACCCAGCCGCGCTCCAGATAGGTTGCGTAGGTTGCCACACGGGGGTTGTTAAGCACCCCCACCCGCACATATACCATGCCGCTCCCGATGGCACCGCCGCCGGAAGATCCTCCGGAAAAACCGGAAGCCCCGCCGCCGGAGCCCGATCCGCCGATGGTCGCAACCGACGTCCCTCCCGTGGACGGGGCACCGCCCGGAGCGCCGCCACCGCCAGGATTAACGATCTTGCCCAGGATCTTGCGCACCTTATCAATGGCGCTGCCGATCAGCCCCACGGGTGCCATCCTCCGACGGTGTAGAGACGGCCGCCCCGGACAAAGGGCAGGATCATCATCCACACAGCCCGGCCACAAGCCGTCTGTGCCCACCAGTCTCCGGTGAAGCTGTTAGTCTTGAGCAGGTCAAAGGAGGTGGACACGCTGCCCTCGGAGGCAGACGCCAGCCGCCCGGGCGTATCGCCCATGTCTGTGTCCAGGGTCAGCAGGTGGCACGTCGCCTTGTCCAGGATCAGCTTCCGGGTGTAGACGCCAGCCGCCGGGTCATAGGGGAAAGGAGAACTGTCCCCGGCCCCCAGCAGATCGGCGGCCATGTCAAAGGCCGCGGTCAGCATTGAGTCCGGGTACTTGGTATCATCCGCCCAGCGCGGATAAAGGGTCCGGAACTCAGTCGGATCGAAAGTCACCACCGCCACGGCCGCCTCCTGTCACTCGCCCTGCTTGGCCTCTTTGACGCCAGCCGCCTCGGGCTTGATGGGCTCCAGACCGTGAGTCATGGCCTGCACCTCATCACCCTTGAGCGCGTCCAGGGTCTTGATCTCCATCACGCAGGGCGGGTTGCCGTTGTAGGGGTTATACATTCTTTCCCGGCCATGGAGCCGGAGGATGTTCTCCCAGTCCACCCGGGAAATGGTCACGGCTTTAGCCGCCCCGGTGCCCAGCAGGACGCCGCCGGGGGCATTGAGCCCCGGCAGCTCCAGGGATTTGACGCCGCCGGAGCCGTCCGGCAGATCGTCAATGATATGGGACATGGGCAGATGCACCGCCAGGGTAACACGATCCCCGGTGGACTCAGCCACGGCGGGTTGTTCATGGATGTTATCCGCCACGACGGTGGCCTTCTCGGTCTTTTTGGTGGTCTTGCTTGCCATAAAAATTGCTCCTAGCATGAGTGTGAGTGCCGTCATTCAGTGGCCGCGTGACGGCGGCGCGGTCCCATGCCAGGGAAGATCCACGGGTGATCAGATACCAGTCATGATCTTGATCAGGCTGGGACGCTTGATCACAGCGCCCCAGGTGCCGCCAAAGGCCTTCTGCTCAAAGCTGGACAGCTTAGGGATAAGACGGCCCATGCGCATCTTCTCGGAGTAAGCCAGCTCGGCAGTAGGGGAGGCAAACACTTCCGGCACGATCATATACAGCATCTCGCCGGATGCGGTGGACAGCTCCGGCAGCTGAACGATGGTCAGCCCGGGGAAGTTGTCCTTCAGCATCTTGGCGGCGGTCAGACCGTAAGTGTTAGGTGCGTTGAGCGCGGCCGCGCGGGCATTGGAGACCGCCAGCACAATGGGGCTGGAGGTGTCAATGTTGCCGCCGTTGGCAGCAGCCAGGGCGCTATACAGCTTCAGCACGTCGTTGTAGATCAAGTTTGCCGCGTCGCCGCCTGCATGATCGATCTTATCTGCCCAGGTGCTGTAGGTGCTGCCACCGATAGTCACAGAGCCGGGGCTGGCGGTTGCCGGGAGGGAGGGATCGTTGAGCATACCGTAGACCTTCTTGCCCGCCACACCGTAAAGGTAGAATTTATTGTGCGCCTTGGCCAGGATGGTTGCGGCGGCCTTCTGCTTCTCCGATGCCAGGTTAAGGCGGGCGCGGGCCACGGTGGCCATCTCCAGATCGCCGTAACGGATCACGGTCTGAAACAGGTAATTCTCCCGGGCCGGGGTCTCAATGTTGACATCACTTGCCACATTATCCGCGTAGTCGGAATAAGGGGTGGTGTCGCCAGTGTACTCAGTGACCGCGAAATTCATAAACTTATCGGTCCAGTCGCCCTTGCGTCCTTCCTGCGCCAGACGGTTTGCGTTCATAGCGCTGAACAGGATCTCAGTGACGGTAGGATCGATCACGGTCACCAGGGCGGAGGGGATCCCCACGTTTCCGGCGGTGATGGTGGCGTCCTGCGCGATCATCCGGGCGGTGCGGTCATAGTCCACCACGGCGTGCCCGTTGACGCTGTCAAAGGCCATGAAGTCCTTGGCATACGGGGAGGAAATGCCCTTCCGCTTTGCTTCCAAAAATGCTTTGCTAGTCATAGCTCAAAATCTCCCGATCAGCCAAAATTAGCGATGATGATGATGTCCCCGGCGGCGGCCGCGGCGGTCTGCACCGTCCACCCGGTGTCAATCTCACCGGAGCTCGCAGAGGAGCCGAAGGTGATCGCACCAGTGGCAACGGTGACCAGCACCTTCTGCCCCACGGTGGCGGCTCCGGTGGCGAGGAGGTAATACGCGCCCCGCAGAGCCACGGTCACGGTGTCCCCGGCAGGATAGACCAGGGAGGCGTCAGTGCCAGCGGCAAGGGCGGCGCTGATCACCCGGGTCACAAAGCCCACGGCCTCAGTGGCAGAGGCGTTAGCCAGCCCCACAAAGCCAGCAGAGGCGGCGGCGCCCCCGGTGTTGACGGCATTGGTGGAAGGCAGGGCAAAGGTGCCAGCGGTGGCGGTGCCGTCAGACTGGTACTGTTTAACGGTGGAGACCAGCCCCTGGAAGGACGCGGCGGTGCCGGGAATGCCCAGCGCGGGGTTGATATTAACGGTTGTCTGAAGTCCCATCTTATTAACTCCTGTTTACAATTCTTTAACTTTGCTGAGGATCATGTCAATCGCGCTGGCGGCTTTTCCGGCGGGCCGGGCATCAGCGGCGATCCGCTTCTTGCTTGCAGTCCGGACACCCCGGAAGACGTCGCGGGCGGTGGCACGGGTTGCTTTGACCCCCATCTCCTTGCAGGCGGCAAGGTAGACATCAGCGGCAGAGTCAAAGGCCCCCAGCTTGATCTTGCCCAGGACGGGCTTGACGTCCTCGGCAGCGGTCAGCCAGTCAGCCACCTGACCACGGGCGATCCGGTTAAGGCTGTCCCGCAGTTTGGCATCCTCGCCCAGGGCCTTCTTTTCGCCCTCGGACTCGTGCTCCTTGTCCAGCTTGCCCCGCTCAGTGCGCATCTTCTCCTCGCCGTACTTCACGCCGTCCGCAAAGGCCCGCTGAAATTCCAAAGGCTCAGAGTCGTACCCGGCGTCCTTCAGCATCTTGCACTCGTCCTCGGTGGGCTGCCACTCGGCCATTTTGGACAGGTCATCCTCCTCGCCCTCAGCGGACTCGGCGGCGGGCTCCTCCTC